>Ga0224523_1001046_pt1 | contig 12496 bp, 7 predicted proteins | sample CFST50metaG_FD_182732 | JGI IMG/M metagenome (GOLD analysis project Ga0224523, IMG submission 182732) | Peat soil microbial communities from Stordalen Mire, Sweden - C.F.S.T50 | ecosystem: Environmental > Terrestrial > Soil > Wetlands > Peat | place: Sweden: Norrbotten County, Stordalen Mire...
TGGTGGTGGAATGGGTGACGGATCACAGGACAGGAGTTCGCTTTTTGTTGCTACACATTTTGTTTCAAGAATAAAGTTGGTAGTACGACCTCAACAAAAATAATACATGCAAAAAAAGGTAGTATTCTTTTTATCGTTATTGTTGATAGGACATATAGCGATTGCACAAAACGCAAAGATATTTGGTAAAATATATGATTCCGAAAGCAATTCCCCTTTGCCGGCAGCAAACCTGACACTCATAAATACTGTCGATACTACTCAGAAATTATTTGCGGAATCAAATACGACAGGTGTGTTTTTCTTTGCAGCAACACAAGGCACAAAATACAAGATCAGGATCGTTTTTATTGGATACAACACAGTTGTTACGGATGTGGTTGTTGACAAACCTTTTATTAATCTTGGAATAATAAAACTTCAGCATAATTCAGTTTCCCTGAAGAGTGTGAATATTGAAGGCGAAGAGACCAGGGTGCAACAGATCGGCGATACCACACAATACAATGCAGGCGGTTATAAAACCAGGTCAGATGCCTCAGCTGAAGACCTTGTTACGAAGATGCCCGGTATTACTGTGGCTAACGGAACTGTTAAAGTGCAGAATGAAAATGTTCAGCAGGTTTTGATTGACGGAAAGCCTTTTTTTGGTGAAGATCCTTCAATAGCATTGAAGAGCCTTCCGGCCGAAGTAATCGATAAGATACAGGTCTTTGATAAACTAAGCGACCAGTCGCAGTTCACCGGTTTTGATGATGGTAACTCAGCAAAAACAATTAACATCATAACAAAGAGCGGCAAGAATAACGGTCAGTTCGGAAAGGTATATGCGGGTTATGGCACTGATGATCGCTATCTTGCCGGAGGATATGTGAATTACTTTAAAGATGACACGCGTCTTTCATTGATCGGCATGACGAATGATATCAACCAGCAAAATTTTTCAAGTCAGGATCTGTTGGGAATTCAGGGTTCGAGTGGAAGAAGAGGTGGGAATTTTTCGGGCGGTATGTTTCCTGGTGGTGGTAATAGCAGTTCATTTTCGGGTGGAGGAGGCTCGAACAATTTCCTGGTCAACCAGCAATCGGGAATAACAAAAACAAATTCGATCGGCACCAATTATACAGATAAATGGGGAAGCAAAATAAATGTTACAGCAAGTTATTTTTTCAATAACTCGGATAATAATAATGATACGAAGCTTTCAAGGAACTACATCTTAAATCCCTATACCGGCCTGCTCTACGATGAGAACAACTCTTCGCAAAGTAATAATTATAACCATCGCTTCAATGCGCGCTTGGAATATAATGTAGATTCACTGAATTCATTTATCTTCATTCCTAAGCTTTATGTGCAAACGAACAACGGCAGCAATGTTGCCAATGGTTCGTATTACAAGGAGTCAGAACTTCTCAGCAATTCATCAAATAATTATAGTTCTCAAAATTCAGGATATACTTCCACCAATAATCTTCTTTATCGTCATAAATTTCAAAAAAAAGGAAGAACAGTTTCTGTTAATATTGAAGCAGATGTAAATGAAAAGACCGGCAATGGTTTACTTGCTTCTTCCGATTCATCGTATATTCCTTCTAATCTGGATACATTGACAGATCAGAAAGCTGTCAGCTCAACGAGCGGTTACACACTTGGTTCAACCATTGCATATACAGAACCTATAGGTGCTAGTTCGCAACTGCAAATAAATTATTCGCCCAGCCTGACAAAAAGTATTTCTGATAACAGGTTATTCAACAGGGATAGTATAACGGGGCAATATAATCAGCTTGATACGGCTTATTCGAATAAATTCAATAATGATTATCTTACTCAGAAAAGTGGTATTAGTTACCGCTTGCATAAGAGTAAACTTAATTTCAGCATTGGCGTTAATTATCAATATGCAGAGTTGAAAGGTAACGAGGTTTTTCCTGAAAGCGGCACAGTGAAAAGGTATTACAGTAATCTCCTGCCTAATGCAATGTTTAGTTTTCGATTCACTAAGACCAGTAATTTGCGAATAAATTATAGGTCCAGCACTACGGCTCCTACCATATCTCAACTTCAGAATGTGGTTGACAACTCAAACCCCATGCTGCTTACGGTTGGTAATCCTGACCTGAAACAACAAAATGTTCAGACGGTATTTGGTAATTACAGCAAAACCAATATGGCGAAAGGAAGAACATTCATGGTGTTTCTTTTTGCCAGCTACACGAATAATTATATTGGCAATTCGGTCATACATGCTTTTAAGGACACGATCATTGACAATGATGTTCATTTAAACCAGGGCGCTCAGTTAAGCAAACTTGTAAACCTTGATAAAAGCTTGAATTTACGTTCTTTCTTTACTTATGGATTCCCGCTTAATTTTATAAAATGCAATTTAAACATTCATACAGGATTTCAGTATAATACTATTCCCGGTCTTGTTGACGGTGTGAACAATTATACCCAAACGTATAATATAAGCCAGGGCCTGGTGCTTAGCAGCAACATCAGTGAGAATATTGATTTTACTTTATCTTACACGGCAAATTATAACATTACGGAAAACCAGTTGGAGAAGTCAGTCAACAACAATTATTTTTCACATACGGCATTGGCAAAACTGAACTGGATCATATGGAAAGGCTTTTTTATCGGGGGCGATGCTACTCAATATCTATACAATGGGCTAACTCAGAATTATAACCAAAAATTTATTTTATTTGATCCTTACATCGGCAAGAAGTTGTTCAAGAACCAAAGCGGGGAAATAAAGATCATGGCATACGACATCCTCAAGCAGAACAGCAGCATTTCACGAACTGTAACCGAATCATACATCGATGACAGCCAGACCAGCATGCTGCAAAGGTACTTTATGCTGATGTTCACTTACAACATTAAAAAGTACAAAAGTGTAAGTCATAAATAGCAATAAATAACTGCTGTTAGCGTTTATTAGTATCTTTAGCACTTTACAAAATAATTTATTGATGATAAGAAAATTAATTCTCCTGAATAGCCTTTTAATATTTAGTATTTCTATTGTATTTACTAATGGCGTTAAAGCAAATCCGAATGCGGCTGCTTTAAATAAATTTACAATTAGCGGTTATGTGAAAGCTGCAAACAGCGGCGAAGCAATGATAGGTGCAACTGTTTCGATCAATGAATTGGCTGCAACCGGCACTGTTACGAATGCTTACGGTTTTTATTCTATAACGATCCCTGAAGGCACTTATACGGTTACTGCCCAGTTTATAGGTTATGAATCGAAAAGTGTTACCATCAATTTAAAGCAAAATACAAGACAGGATTTTAATATAGATGAAAAAGCAAGCACGCTTAAAGAAGTTCTGGTAACCGGTGAGAAAAAAGAACAAAATGTTACCAATGTCCAGATGGGAGCGGATAAGATCGACATAAAAGAAATCAATAGCATTCCTGTATTCATGGGCGAAAAAGATATTTTAAAAACTATTCAGTTGTTGCCCGGTATAAAATCGGCAGGGGATGGCAACAGCGGTTTTTATGTACGCGGCGGTGGCGCTGACCAGAATTTGATCTTACTTGATGAAGCCACTGTTTACAATGCTTCGCATCTGCTGGGTTTCTTTTCTGTCTTTAATTCCGATGCAATAAAAGATGTTACTGTTTATAAAGGCGAACAACCTGCTGAATACGGTGGAAGGCTTTCTTCGGTTCTCGATATAAAGATGAATGACGGGAATGACCAGAAATTCGGTGTGAGCGGAGGAATAGGCTTGATCTCATCGCGATTAAATATTGAAGGTCCAATTGTAAAACATAAAGGCTCTTTCTCCATTTCTGCAAGACGTACTTATGCTGATCTTTTTCTTAAACTTTCAAAGGATACTTCTCTTAGAAAAACAAGCCTTTATTTTTATGACCTGAATGCAAAAGCAAATTATGAACTGGATGATAAAAATAAAATATTCCTGTCAGGGTATTTTGGCAGGGATGTTTTAGGTATGGATAAGTTTGGTATCAATTGGGGCAATGCAACAGGAACATTGAGATGGAATCATCTTTTTAATGAGAAATTGTTTTCAAACACTTCATTGATCTACAGCGATTATTCGTACAAGATAAATCTTGATTTCAGCGGGAACCAGGGAAATATCATTTCAAGGATACAGGATTATAACCTGAAAGAAGATTTTCAATATTTTGCTGATACAAAAAATAAAATAACATTCGGCTTGAATTCCGTTTATCATATCATCATTCCTGGCTATATCACTGCTGCAAGCAATACACCTATTGGTAAGCTTAATCTACCGAACAAATATGCCTGGGAAAATGCTGTGTATATTTCTGATGAATACAAACCTTTTGAAAAGTTTAGCATTGAATATGGCGCTCGCTTAGCATCATTCAGTGTATTGGGTCCCGGAACATTTTACAGGTATGATTCTACTGGCACGATAACGGATTCTTCAACATTTAAAAAATATCAATGTGCGAGAACATATTTTAGCCTGGAGCCGCGAATCGCTGCAAATTTTATCATCAATAAAAAGAGTTCCATTAAAGCGTCTTATGGTAGAAATTCACAAAACCTGCATCTGCTGTCGAATGCAACCACAAGCAGTCCTACCGATCTATGGATACCAAGCAGTTTAAATGTTAAACCCGAAATAAGCGATCAGTATTCTATTGGCTATTTCAGGAATTTTAAAGATAACACGTTCGAATTTTCAACAGAAGTTTATTATAAGGATCTTCAGAACCAGATCGATTATATCAATGGTGCAGAACTTAATTTTAATAAGAATATCGAGTCACAGTTGATCTATGGAAAAGGAAGAGCCTACGGTGTTGAACTTTTTATAAAGAAAAAATACGGGCGTTTCAATGGATGGATAGGCTATACCTTGTCGCGCACTGAACGGGACTTTGATGCGATCAACAACGGTTCATGGTATCCTGCTAAGCAAGATCGCACACATGATATTTCAGTTGTTGGGATTTATCAAATATCAAAAAAATGGACAGTGTCTGCAACCTGGGTTTATTATACCGGAAATGCGGTTACTTTCCCCAGCGGAAAATATAATGTAGCGGGTCAGACCGTATTTTATTATACCGAAAGGAATGGTTATCGTATGCCAGCATACCACAGGCTTGATATAGGCGCAACATGGATCAGAAAGAAAACGGCCAAGTTTGAATCGAGCTGGACATTTTCGCTTTACAATGCTTACGACCATGATAATGCTTATTCCATAACATTCCAGCAGGACCCGAACGACCCTACAAAAACACAGGCTGTTCAAACTACATTATTCAAAATGGTTCCATCGGTTACTTATAATTTTAAATTTTAAAACAATGAAAAATATACGTTCCATAAAATATTTCTCACTAAACTTGTTTGCAATACTACTTGTGTTGCTTGGCTTACCTTCATGCCAGAAAGTGATAAACATAGATCTTAATTCGGCTTCTCCACAGTTGGTGATCGAAGGAAATGTTTCAGACCAACCCGGACCATACATTGTAAAGCTGACAAAGACCGTTAATTTCAGCGAATCAAATGTTTTCCCGCCGGTAACAGGTGCAACGGTAATAATAAGTGATAATACGGGCAACACAGAAACACTTATCGAATCTACTCCCGGAACTTATACTACTTCAACTTTACAGGGCACACCGGGCAGAACCTATAACTTAACTATTACAACAGGAGGGAAGACATATACAGCATCTTCAACAATGGCGTATCCTGTAAATATTGATACTCTTTTATATAAAAAAAGCCCATTCGGTCGTGATGGATCATGGTCGGCAAGGTTCTTAGATCCCGCCGGAATAGCTAATTATTATGCCTTGTTCATGGAGATCAATAATGTGATGCAATCTGATTTTTCTACTGCCGATGATAATTTCCGCGATGGCGATTCTATCAGCATGAGGTTACCTGTTCCTGATAATGTTAATCTGCAGCCGGGCGATTCAGTAAAAGTGATACTTGAAAGTATTGATAAAAATGTTCGCGAATATTTCCGATTGCTTCATCAGTTGAGTAACCAGGGTGGATTTGAATCAGCTCCTCCGGCTAATCCCGAATCGAATATTACAGGAAATGCTTTAGGTTATTTCAGCGCTCATTCCGACAGGAAAAAAATACTGGTTGTTCCATAAGTTTCTTATAACCGCTAGCTATAAGTTGAAAAAGGTAAGATAAATATTACGGTTTTATTTTTTTACCTGTTCAATCATTTCATCATTTATCTGACAACTCTTCACATTCTTTGGGCACTTTTAAGAAGTGGAATTAAATATAAAAGTTAATCACTCATGTTACGCATTTTAATATAAGATTATTCCGGGAGTCACTCAGAGCCTTCCGCTGGCTGGCGGAAGTGTCGAAGAGTGAATCAATGGTCGACTTCGACACGATTCTCCTTTCACTGTTGTTACTGGAAAATCGGCTCAGCCTGACCATTGATTTTGTATGAATTTATATTGTTTACGTAACATGAGTGATTAGTCTGCTTTAACAAACATTCTGTCAATCGTAGATTCTTCGCTGGTTATGTGAATAAAGTAAATACCGTTATTCAGATCATTTATATTAATTTGAAAAACATTATTCCCTTTATTATCCAAATTTGAAGAATTACATTTTACCCGTATTCCGGCAATATCATAAACATCAATTTTCATGTTAGCTGAAGGATTGTAATTAAATGCAATATTGATAATGCTTTTTGAAGGATTAGGATAAATAGTTACATCTGCCTGTTCTTTTATTTCAGATAGTGGATTGTAGTTTATTGCAACCCAATTTGAGTATGTGCCCGAACCATCATGATCAATTTCTTTAAGTCTGTAATAGCTGACTCCTGTGAGCGGATGTTCATCAACTGAATAATAATTGATTGTTGTGTTGCTCACACCGGCTGCCGCAACTGTAGCAATATTAGTAATGTTTATCATATCAGCAGAACGTTCAATATTGAAATGATCAGAATTCATTTCCGATGCCGTTGACCACGAAATGTCGACAACTGCATTATTTATTGTTGCATTAAAAGAAAGCAATTCTATGGGTAATGGAGAATAAAAAATATTTTTTGTTCCTATTCTCCATGCATTGCCAACACTAAGGTCTGCCGTTGTGAGCCCGGTTCTGTTCACTTCAAGAGGAATATTTATGGCTGTTGATGCCACATAAGTTCCCGCAACACTAGCTGTTAGCGAAGCATCCAGATCAGTTAACTGGTAAATGCCAAATCCCTGTCCTCCATATCGAATGATGCCTGTCGCACCATTAAATGCATAGCCATTGGCTGTGGAAACAACCCATGTTGAATTAGAAACTCCCTGGAGCGTAGTGCCGCCAGCCCAACTTCCATCCACTTGGGAAGCAGCAATAATACTGGAAGGATAAATAGGATTGTGTGCTACACTTACCGTCCCTCCTGTTGAAAGGTCGGATGAATAAGTTAGCCAAAGAGGACGGTAATCTCCCGCTATTGTTCCCATAGGGAAATGGCCAAGCTCGTTAGTTGCAATTGTCCCCATTGCAGCAGAGCTGGCAGAAATCCAACGGGTAAAAGTACCACCATAAAAAAAACCATTTGTATACGATAAAGTTCCGGTCACACCAACAGAGGTACCAAGTGTAATAGTACGACCATTGAGATTAACCTTATCATTACTGCCTAGTGAAAGTATATTGCTTACAATAATATCATTGGAAGCGCCAAGTGATATTTGAGGAATTGTCGTGGAAGTGTTGCTGAAAGTTAGATTGTAAAAAGTAGTAGTAGAACTCCCTGCTATAGTTTGTGCTGCAGAACCATTAAAATCAATTATCCCGGCATTTGCAGTGAATGTGCTGTTGTTTACGAAATCGCCGAAGAAAGTAATATTTGCGCCTGTGAACAATTGTACATTCCCAAAATTCGTGAATTGGTTTTGAGCATCAATATTAATACTCAGGAACAATGCTGCCATATATATAGTTATTTTTTTCATAATATATTTTACTTTGTTAATAATTTTAGATCAAAAACCTCCTAAAATATACCAGTTGCTTCCATTTGATTGCAGTGTATAACAACTATAGAAACTGCCATTTCCCATATACGAAAGCAATTTGCTGGCAGATCCATCAATCGTTTGAGCAGAAGTTGTATTTATTGTAACAGTGCTACCGCCATTTGTACTTATATTTTTAATAATATAAATTCTGCCTGTTATCCCTACTGCAGTTGGAAGTGTGACAGTCATACCGCTATTCCTATTGCAAAAAATAGTATAATCTGTTGCAGCAATTGTATAAGTGGCGCCAGCTTGTGTTGTGACATTTGTTGAAACCGAACCGGTTACCTGCAGTGTACTGTTTGGTGAGTTCGTTCCAATACCCACATTGCCTGCATTAGTTATTCTCATTCGTTCATTAAAAAATGGTGTAGCGGCTTTACCCGTTGAAAATATAATTGATTTGGTATTATTTGCATTTGCAATATACATATCCTGCCCGCTGCCAAGAAAGCTTACATCATTAGCACCACCAATGTTATAAGCGGTAGGATAATTAAAAGTGGAATTATTGATCCCGATCCATGCAAACCCGGTAGTAGCAGAGCCATTATCGGCAGTCGCTGAATACCCGCTTTGAGCCTGGGTTCCGGTACTGGTGTTTTGAATATTGTATTGTAAGAAGTCGTTTATACTTCCTGTTGCATTTACAACATTATTGATTGCAGTAGTGCCTGCTGCTATATCTAATTTGCATGCAGGTGAACTGTTTCCTATGCCCACAAGTCCGCCCGAAGTAATACGCATTTGTTCATTTGCATAAGCGTTGCTTCCATTGGTAAAAAACACAACGTCTTTACCGGTTGTCACATTTCCAAGAAGAAAATTGTTTCCAGTACCATATAAATAAACATCATTTGCATTTCCTACATAACCACCGGTATATGCTGATCCATTAATACCCATGTCAATGTAATTGGTGGACTCATTACCATTATCTGCTGTTGCTACTACATCCGAAGATGCCTGTGTGCCATTTGATAAATTATTAATATTTAATTGAAAATAGTTGTTGTTAGTTCCTTTGGCAACAATGGCGTTAACAGAATTGGTGGTACCTGCATTTACCAATAATTTCTCGGGATTCGTTGCATTGAAAGTATTCGACCCTATTCCCAATTCATTGTTTGTATTATTCCAGAAAAGTTGCGAATTACTTTGTGTTAAAATACTATCAGTGCCGGCAAATGGAACTGATCCTGGAGTATATGAACCATTGAGCCCGCTTAATGATACCCATTTTGCGCCATTCCAAAAATAATATCCTTTTAAAACACTGCCTCCACTATTATTGTAAATGAGCATGCCTGCCGGAATAGGCGCTGTTAATGGCGAAGCTGAAAATATGTTTGTCAGAGTTACTCTGGGTGGTAGAAATCCCTTTGTAGTACTTTCAAGTTCAAGAAGAGAATTTGTATTAATGGTATTTGGATTATCACCAATTTTTACCTGTGCTTTTAAAGTATAGCTTGCAAATAAAAGCAATGATATACTAATAAGTATCTTTGTTTTCATAGCTTAGTGTATTTAAGTACAAGTATACGATAATCGGAAAGCTAAAACATCAGTATTAATAAGGACTTTGGAAATTTTATTTAAAAAAAGTATAGGTATAACTAATGAGTTTTATGTTTGTTTTTAGTGAGATGATAGAGAATATATATTGACCTATATTGAGATAATTGTCTGTCAGAGGAGGTTGTTATAAATTTAAAAGCCATTAGCAAATAATAAATAGTTAATATTGTTAACAGTTTACATTATTAATTAATATCATTATGAAAAATACTGTGAGTTGATAGTTTCAGGACTTGATAAACTATGAGGATATTCAGAATACTAATTCTTACAAATAATTATAAAAATTATAAAAATTATTTCAGATATTTCTTTATCCAGCCTAAAGATAGGGCATAGGCAGAGGGTTGAAAAAATGTTAATTTTTATTGTTTTAATATTTTGATACAAAAGAATCAATTCTATTTTGATTCAAATTTGATCAACCACTTATTTGACTTTCTCCAATTCCATTCCGCAAACCTTGCATTTGCCTGGCTGGTTACTTTCACTTCCTTCGCATTTCATTGGGCAGATGTATAAATAATTACCTGTTGGCGTTTTGCATTCTGGTTTTTTTATAAAAAATCTGTATGAAACTCCAATTGTGAACTGGTGCTGGGAGCCAACTTGAGTACCGTTCACATATTGATATACGGGTATTTCGGTAATGGCATAAATTGTAAAATTTTTAAAAGAATAACTCAGTTGAGGTGCAATCACAACTTTCCTTCCACCTGTAGAATTAACATCGATATTATAATAAGCGAGCATGTCAACATTTTTATCATGCTGCATTTTAGCTGTCGATTCACCTCTGAGTTGTATGGTTACACCAAGTTTCTTTAGAATAGTTGTACTCCCGAATATTCCAATGCTTGCATAATCACCAAATTTTTGACCTAAGGAATTCCATCCTTTTTTTATGTATAATGTGTTAGCAAAAAAACGTATATTTTTTTTGGGATAACCTCTGAAGAAAAATGCATAAAAAATAAAATCCTGTGAACCGTTTGTAGGCTGAACAGTTGGAGGTGAGGTAGTGTAATATTTTTTGCCAGCGGCATCAACATATATAACTGTTGAATCGTTATGCGACCCGACAGGAATTTTATATCCAATACCGACAGTAAATTCAGTATTAACAGAATCTGTTTTATGATTGTAAATCTCGTATCGCGGAAATATTATCAGATCGCCGATCCCTGAAGATTTCGTAGTACTTGAATGATTTAAACCAATAAGTGTTTTATCAATAAAATATCCGGATTCAACAGACATTGTAAGATTTTTTGAAACGCCATAAGCTAAGCGTGTGTAAACATAATCGCTTCCTAACTTGTCATATAATTTGGTGGTGTCTTTATCTTTGGAGAAAAATTTATTGGAACTGAAATTTTGAAAACTACTTGAAATTTCAAATTGACCACAATTCAAAACACCTTGTGAAGTTCCTCCTGCTATAGGACTACCACTTCCTCCAGAACAACAACCTTGTGAAAGAACATGACTTGAAGTAAGAAAGAAAACAGAAAAGATAAGAAAAATATTACGCATAGAACAAGATTGAAATTTTATAAAAAAAATTAATTTGCAATAATAAACTTAGCAATCTTTGATATACCACCAGATTTCAGTCTTAAAAAATAGAGTCCATTACTTTTATTTCCAAGATCTATTTGAATTTCATGTTTCCCTGCTGACTGGTTAATATACGAATAACTATAGTTGTTTTTTCCGGTAATATCAATAATGTCGATATTGACAGCATTTGCTTTATTCAAAGAATATATAACAGTTGCATCATTATTTTTAGAATTAGTAAATACTTTTAATGAGGAAATAATTTCATTATTTTCTTTAATACCTGATGCCGCCAACGCCTGATCAATGGCAGGCTGGATGCCTGTAAGGTTGGCCCCATCATCTTCATTATAAAAAACAGTATGATTTGGTCCACCAAGAATAATGATTTTAGGCATGCCTACATTCCCATAATCTGCAGGATTGATAAGTGCATTTGAAAATGAAATTGCATTAGGCATTGAATTGGTATTTCCCCAAGCAGTTAATGTATTGCAGGGAGTATCTCCTTTATCGTCCACCAGGTAAAACACTACACGACCAGGATATGTTGTTGTATAGTTTTGTACGGCATCATAAGCAGTTCGTGATGGTGCGATACATGCTGCACATGGCATAACCCAAACCAACACAATTACTTTTCCTGCATTCAATTCTGTGTACAGATCGTGACTAGTACCGCTACAATCATTGCAGGTGAAATTTGTTGCAGTAGTTTGAGCAAAGCAGAAAGCAGAGATCAGCATTGCAAAAGAAAAATATAGAAATTTTTTCATAATGTTTTTTGTTTTTTTAGTTATCCTATTGTAAAGGTAGTATATAATAATTATTATTAAAAGAATTTATTTGTTAAAATTAAAAAATAAATTTTTCGTGAATTTTTTATTGATGATTGATTTCGTCTTTTGTGTTCATCATACTAGGCTTTCCTTCCAGCTGAGCTGCAGCATCTACGCTGAATGCTCCCTGTGTTACAATTTCTTCACCCTCGTTCAAACCTCCTGTTACAACATAGCTATTACCAAGCATTGGTCCAAGCTCAATTTCTCTGATAGTGAAGACCGATTCTTTATTAATAAGTTTTTTTATGTAGACAATTGACCGCTTCCCAGTCCACAATACGGCCGAACGTGGAATGATAATGCTGTTTGAATATTCAGCGAGGTTTGCCTTGACGATACCAGTTGCAAACATTTCAGGCTTTAAACTACCATCAGTATTATTAACTTCAATTCTGACTTTTGCAATACGTGTCACCGGATCAATTACCGGATCGATGAAAGCA
>Ga0224523_1001052_pt1 | contig 12442 bp, 13 predicted proteins | sample CFST50metaG_FD_182732 | JGI IMG/M metagenome (GOLD analysis project Ga0224523, IMG submission 182732) | Peat soil microbial communities from Stordalen Mire, Sweden - C.F.S.T50 | ecosystem: Environmental > Terrestrial > Soil > Wetlands > Peat | place: Sweden: Norrbotten County, Stordalen Mire...
ACTTAAAGGTAGTATATGGAATTAGACCATTAAGAAAGGTTATTTTGTAATTTGAACTTATATAAATTCTTTATTAAAAGAAAAACGTTTATATGTTGGACTGTTAATCTAAAGACTTCCTGCCAACAGTCTATCGGCAAGACATTAGAATAATAAGAGCTTACGCAATTTATTGAAAAATCATGTGCTTAAAACTTCAAATTATTTAGGTCATAATACTTATAATTAATTTGCTAGTGTTCTTTGCATATCAAATGCATTAGTCCTAAGGAGAATTCAATATGAAAAAATATTTTTTACCAATTGTTTTATTGGTTTTGCTTTTAATGCCAGTAGCTTTAGCAGCAGGCAATGTAAAAATTAATGATTTTTCTGCTAACGTTACAAATGGGACGCTTCCTTTACATACACGATTTATTAGTGATGTCACAGGTAATGTTACTTCTTGGCGCTGGATATTTGAAAATATAGGGACTGGAGCCACTACTTATAGTGGTTCAAATATAACAACTCATCATAATTTTGGAAAACCTGGAATTTATAATGTTAAATTGAATGTATGGGGACCTGATGGCAATGATACACTTCTAAAACCAGAGTATGTAACTGCCATGGCAACAAAAGCAGAAACTACAACCAAAAATAAAGATACTGAATCAGTGAGTACAAATGCAAAAGCCAAAAATGAAACTACTAAGTCAATAGAACCAAATACAAAAACTAAAAAAGAAACTGTTGAGTTAGTACGGACAGATACAAAAGCCAAAAAGGAAATTACTGAGTCAGTAAACATACCTATGAATCCGAATTGGGGATCAAAGGATAAAAAGCATTATTTGAATGGATACGATGAAGGATACACAATTGGAGTTATAAACGGATACAATCGTGGATATAATCTAGGGATTAAAGGCTTGAAATACATTGGAACAGGTCACATAAACTTTGCACCAAGAAGCACTACTTCCCAAGATATCGGATATGCTGGTGGATACAATACAGGATATGACATGCAATTCCTTTTAGGGTACAATGCCGGATACAATATTTACAAGCAGCGATATCTAAAATAAATATAAAAAATTCTGAAAACAAAATTGTAAAAATCAGCTGCTGAATAATCGTTTTATAGGTTTATAATTAAAACCTATTTCCTTATTTTTAAATAGCGACATATTATAATAAAACTTACAATCCCACATAATGATATCTCTCTAAGATGATTTCTGTACAGATACGCATGTGTATAGAAATTGCTTTAATAAGATATAGATAGACACTCTCACTTTTCTAATAAAACTTACAATCCACAAAAGGACATCTCTAGGATGATTTCTGTACAGATATGCATGTGTATAGAAATTACATTAATAGATATAGATATGATACTCTCGTTCATTGTGAATATATCAATGATTCAATAAAAAAGTTATATTAATCTTATTTTATTTTCTTGCAGAGTTACATATGTTTCTGCATAGATTCAAATCCACGTTTTTAAGGATGAGCAAGTATTAACATTCCATATAAAGTGTATATTCTCCAAACTTCACAAAATTTATTTATCAGGATTTTTGCTTTTCTTCGTTTAGATCATGTAATACTTTCATAAGAAAATTGCTTATGGTTCCTGACATCTCATTAATAAGATACTGTCAACCATTGTGTTTTTTCAACTTTACTATGTGATTTCCCACAATTTACAATGCCAGCATCAAGTCTTCCGGTTTCCAAATCTATGCCAACATCTTTAAGAGATGTCACAATCACTCTTTTAGCAAGCTCTACATCTTCTTTGGAAACAGTATCTGATAACCGCATTCTTGCACTAGCTTCGGATAGTCTTTGTAACGCTTCCAAGCATCTAGCTGTAATAGGCACAGGGCTTCTAGGAGATACTATTTTCATGTTTCGAATGTCTATATAGAATTCCTGTATACATTCCCCTACTTCCGGGGCACTCACTGGATAAACGTTCGTTCGCGCATAGGCGATGTACTTTATAAGCATCTCTTCACTTATGGGAGCTTCGATTTCCATCTTTGCTTGACTAACTTCTTCTTCTGTGTGTGCAGAGCATTTAGAATATGCTCTATTCTGGATCATCCCCCCAATATGATGATTCATCAGAATGTGACTTGATATCTCTCGATCAGTTTTAGAATCCGGGTCATCTAACATGATAAAAATCAGATCAAAGCGAGACCATAATGCAGGAGAAAGCCCCACTTGTTCAGAAAACGGGTTATTTCGATCAAAATATCCAGTTTTAGGGTTACCTGCAGCAAGGATTCCACAGTCAGCTTGAAGCATAGCAACTATCCCAGCTTTGGCTACACTTACTGTACCCTGTTCCATAACTTCGTGAAGTGCACTTTTGTCTTCTTCTCGTATTTGGCCAATTTCATCAACTGCAAGAATACCACCTGAAGCCATGACAGCTGCGCCGCCTTCCAGGGTCCATCCGTCATTTAATGGATCCTTTACAACTGCAGCAGTGAGTCCGGCAGCACTTGATGTTTTCCCGCTTGTAAATACTCCCCTAGGCGAGATATGTATAGCCTTCCTTAATAACTGGCTTTTTGCGATTCCAGGGTCACCAATAAGCGCTATGTGAATATTTCCTCTCAGAACAGTCCCATCAGGTAAGTCCTTTCTAACTCCTGAAAACAGCCGAAGGGCAATAGCTATTTTTATATTTTCATATCCATAAATTGAAGGAGCTACACTTTTTACTATTTTATCCATAATTTCCGGATCTCGGCTAAGATCTAAGATAGCTTCTTCATCTAATGATGTTAGATCATATTCGTCAAATCCAAAATCCAGTTTTTCAATATAAAGAGCTTTGATTATCTTTTCATGGACCGTTATTTTACCTTCTTTTCCAGTCCGCTGTCCCAATGCAAGGATTCCCGTTACTGTTACACGGTCTCCAGGTTCAACCTTGTTAGTTAATTCTTCTTCACATTCCACCATTATATCCCGTGTTTTTGTTCCCCTAGTGGAATCAGGAGATTCTTGAATTTTGATTGTCTGAAAATCTATATATTCACATTGAGATTGATCGACTCTAAATGGTCCTTTTTTTCCACAGTTTTCACCTTCACAACCCGCAAAAGGTTCTTCAAACTTAGTTCCTGTCTGCTCTACAAAAGTGATATGTCCGCATCTAAGGCATTCAAAAGCAGTCTTGACTTCTTTAGGCTCTTTGTCTGTGACTGCTCGGACAAAACCATCCACAAAAATGAGCTTTCTGATATCCTTCTGTCCTAAATCTCTCAATGGCTGCTTTAAGTAATTCGGCATTCCATTGATACGAATTCTAATTTTGTTGACATCTATATCATCTCTATATTTTATTAAATCGACATCTGCTAAAGCAGTAAGTAATATTCGAGATATCTTCTCAAAACCACATTCTAAAGCTTCAGCCAAACCAGAGCTATAGTTCCGAGCATCTTTAAATTTAATATAAATATAATCTTTCTCTGGATAGTCGTTTGCGAGCTCGATTATTTCTTCTTCGTAGTATGTTTTAAAAAAATCAATAAGCCCTTTCATATCAGGGATCTTTATCCCCATTCCCGTGGGTTCCCAAACATCACGATTAGACATTTAACCCATCTCCTTCATATGCCAAAAGGTCAGATGCAATATGGAAAGCTTCTTCATATGTCGGAGCTTGTTCATAAGTAGAAGGAAATATAGCTGCAACCTTATCTCGTATCAGTTTTCCTTCAAAATGTAGAACAAGGAAATCAATCTTCTTCTGATCTTTGTAAAGCACTATTGAATCCCATGAATCAACTATCTTAGACGCCAGTAATTCTACATCTTGTTTTTCTTTGATATTTTTAGCTCGAATAAACTCATTATTAGCTTCTAATCTTTCCAATTGCTCACGTATTAGGTGTCTTTGGCTGCTTATTGAATTTTGATGTATCTCAAGATCATCGAGTTTTTGCTTCAAAATATCTTCTTCATTTTCAGCAATTCCTAAAAGAACCTTTGCACCTAACTCAAAAGCTAAGCCATTCGAGAATTGTCTCCCGCAATACCTCCTGCCTTCATTCTTTGCACTTTGTATGGAATCGCGTAGATTTTTAGGGATATATACATTAACATAGATTTTATCTGACTTTTGATTCCTGGAACTCATACTCCAGGCCTCCGCGCGGATATTGAAATCTTTGGGCTATGATGCTCATAAAAACACTTTATAAAAATAGAAAAACGAGATCGATATCCCTTTACTCCGAATGGCCTATCATCGTACTTACTTTCTTGTTTATAGAAGCCGGGAAGAAGCGGAATTACCATACTACAATATTCTAAGAAGACAAACCAAAAAAAAATAAATGAAGACATTTTCATGTCCCCTTTTTTTGCCAGCCTTGATTAAATATCAAATCTTTATCCAGCAGCTCCTCATCAGACCCTAACATGCATTTCTCGTAATCTAAAGCACTTTGTAAATTTGCTATTAATGAATTCAACACTGCTATTGATAAAAGATTGATTGTTTTATACTTCTTGGGCTCAAACAGTGTTACATTCAGAGACAATTGTGTTTTTAACATCTTCCACTTGGTAAAATCTAATTCAGCACTATGCATGAAAAGACAGTTCAAGATTTCAGTAAACTTTATCTCTTGATCGACATATTTTATATTAGATTCAAGATATTTAATGACATCTTCTCTATAATTAACGATCTCATCTATGTGTTTTTCTGAGTTTACAACGATTACTCTTATCATTTCTTCGTTTAATATCATAATAATATCTCCTAATAATCAGGCTAAAAATTAAGAGCCAAGGGCATCAAAAAAACCAATCTTAAATAAAGTTCAACATAGTTCTATGCTGAAAAATTACCGAAAGTTGACTTCCAATACCTTTATCATTCAGAAAAGAAGATATTATATTGTGAAGTGATCGTCAATTTCTGAATTGAATTGATGGTTTTGACGCCTTGAAACTACTCTAAATAGTTTCATGGCTCTCGTTCTTATCTATCATTCTTGGCACTGAGTATCTTTCAAGATTGGATATATTCTCAAACTTTCGTCGCCATTTGTTTCAATGTTTAGTACATCTCCTTTCCCAACGCCCACACTATTTATCCATGCTGGCGGCAGTGGAAGAATAAACGATGTTTTTCCTTTCTGCAGCTTGCAAGATCTGAATTTAATAACTATTTTTTTCACCTCCGTTTAAGCAAGTTTATAATAACTTTGCTTTCTTAGCTTCTTATTATAGTTGATCCATCATTATATATAAAGTTATCTTACATTATAATAGCTATTTGCATTATGCTATTTCTTAAACTGCTAAAAATACATTTATAATCATATTTTTTAAAATACAATTGCGTATGTAATTAAAATAAAATAATTACATACATTTAAATAGTCAATGATCTAAATATGATTCTATGATTGAGAAGAGACGTTACCATTATGATGTGGGTGAAGTAAAGTCTAAAACTATTGAAGTAATTCTTAGACATAAAGGACTAATAAAAGAACCATTTATTCGAAAAAGTTTGCAGGATAAGTATGATGGAATTGACCAAGGAACGGTGAATAGGCATTTGCATGATTTGCAAAAACTAGGATGCCTAGCTTTGATACCACCGAATAAGAAAACAACTCGTGCGAATAGATGGAACATAACAACACTTAAACAATTAGAGAAGATTAGACAGCACTTTCCAGATATAACATTAAACCTATACGAAAAATCTTTGGGCATAGTTAGCCGATATCATCTTCGTTACATAAACCCAGCTCGTTACAAGATTTTCAGCCTGCAATTATTATTATCCACTTCATTCTTTGATTTATGCATAAAAAACAACAGTGAAACATTTTACGCTAAAGCATATGAGATTTATCGATTCGGAAAAGGCTGTGACGATGATATACTGATCCAAGGCTATATAGATGATATTTATGCTAAATTGACAACAATAATTTTCAAAAACATTAATTTTTTGCTAAGCATTTGGAATAAACAGATGTCAAATTCATTAAACATTAAGCTTTATTCAGATCCATCAGAATATCTTCTCACCCTTTCGCTGTCGAGAAAAAAATTTCAAGAAATAGTGGATAGTATAAAACCCCAAGATGAAGAAATGCAGGAAGAAGTAAGTGGCATGGAACTTGTGGCAATAATGTCTTTAAGAATCTCAACCGAAATATTTCGAAAATCGTTTCAAGAAATCTCGGACGAAAAAGAGTTTTCTAGAAAAGCAGTAGATTTGAATTTTAGTATAGCTCAGGATATATTTGATAAAATAATAGAAGAAGATCCCCAAATATTATACAATAAAATGATAAAAATAAATAATCATCACCGAAAAATCCAATATAATAATCCTTTTATTATTTTTGACCATTGCTTTGAAGATGATATATTGAATAATACTGTTTCTCCAGAAGAAAAGGAATTTATGATAAGAAAAAAAAGTTCAGTGCAAAAAGATAATGAAGGAATTATAAGCTATGATGAATGGTATATCAGATCCAAACTTGATGCTTCTTATGATAGAGATAAAATGAGTGAATGTACAGCTTATGATGATTTATATGATGAATACTTAAAAAAATATATGATCCCATGTCTTGAAGCTTCATAAGGGGAATTATATAATGAATAAAAAAAGAATTGGGATTGGACTAATAGCATTACTGATGTTAGTAATCAGTGGTTCAGTGGTCAACGCTTGGCCTTGGAGTAATAACAACGATAATCATAATAATATCAACTTTGATAAAGCAAATTTGAGCGGTTACTTCAGGACGGACAGTTTTCTGTTCAGGCAGGGATATTAATTCTGCAATTAAATCTTATAGAGAAGCAGCAAAAATGAAACCAACTGAACAAAACTTTCAGAGATTAATTATTCATGATGGAATGTTAGCTGAGCAAGCTGGAGATTACAATACTTCACTGAAGTTTTATAATATGGTTTTTGTAGCGGATCCAAATTCAAAAACATCCGATTTTATTGTTCAACATAGACGTGAATTAATGAGAAAAATGGGTCAATTAGACTAAGCATGTGACCTATATTGGAAAAATCATCCTGTAGAAGTTTAGACGACATATTAAAAAAATGTTTTTTTTGTTTGTTGCAAAGTCAATACGTGATTTAGTCTCTTATAACCGCATATTTTCGAAATTTAATCAATGAACGATACGTGGGGTATTATCAAAAAATAGATGAATATAAGGACTCAAAAGTGCTGTAGAATGCTGAGCAAGTGCATTTTGTAGGTTGTATAACAAAGAAAACCAGATTTCAAAAAACTAAATGAAAAAGTTTATAATGTTTAAACCCAATACTATTTTGCAGAACAGATCAATAAGCTTTCCGAAGAAAATTAGATACTGTTGGTATGTGCAGCATCAGCAGTATCAATCTCTCCAATTCATAATGCACTTTGATTTCCATAATAGTTAATTTTTGCAATGCTTAGACCCTTACCCCAGACTCCATCGTATAGCAATTGAGCATGAGTTATATGTCCTTTTACTAAATATACTATTTTTAGTTCAGTATCTCCACCTTCGACAATTTCTATATTCTGAGAACCTAGTGAACTATTAAATGTATTTGCATCATGTTCATACTTCAAGCCATTAGCAATCAAATTCCAACCATTTCGGCTTGTTGTTATCTTGTGATCACCAATATTTTTTAGATACAAAGTCACTACTATGTACTCAGATCCTACCGGGGCTCTAGTATCACCTATATAAGATGTTGGATACCATTTCCAATCCCAATTACAAACATTATTTGTATCGTCTGCTGATACTGTTCCAATTAGATTTCGTCCCATTAAGCAAATACTTATGCAAATCAACACTATTTTCGTTAATTTTTGATGATTCATTTAATCTCTCCAACTAAATTTTTTTCTTTGAAGATATCAAAATCAGCTTTTATATAAATAGAGCCTATTTTATTTTGTTTTTTGCAAAGTCAATACGCAATTTAATCTCTTCTAGCTGCATGTACCTGGATCTCATCTGTAAGTGATCCATATAGTATTACCAAAAAATAAACAAATCAAAAAATCAAAAAGTGCTGTGGAATGCTGAACAAATGCGGTTTGTGGTTGTATATCGAAAAGAAAAGATCATATTTTAAGAAGAACAATGGTAAAAAAAGTTTATTAAGTAAGAGAGCTAAAAAGTTTAAAGTGTACACAATGGATAAACAAATCTTTGATATAACAAAAAAAATACTAGGCATGTTATTGATAATCTTTTTAGTAACATCAGTAACATCAATGGCAGTAAATGCTTACGATGATATGTACGATCACGACAGTGTTGTGCAAATAACTCAGCTTGAGCAGATAAACACATTTCTGCATAAAGGACCGGTTTTTGTAGAGATGAAAGCTCAGTCTTGTAAACCATGCCAACAAACGAAGCCTATTCTTGAAAAACTCGCGGCAGAATACAAAGGGAAAGCTACAATCGCGTCTATTGATATATATCAGAGTCCTGAACTTGCAAAATATTTTGGTGGATACAACCTTCCGGATGCTTTCGTGATTGTTGGTACAAAAAACGGAAAATACGTTTACATAAATGACAATGGAAATAGTACTCTAGATAGATCACAAGCTAGGATTATTGGATTAAACGCTGGAAATAAAGACAGGTTTGAAAGAATTATTGATCAAGCTCTTATTCAGCAGGGTAAAAATAAACCCATGCTAACTGGACAACACAAAACTGGAAAATACTCAGGTGAACAAAACCAAAACGGACAATACCCAAGTGGACAAAACCAAAACGGACAATACCCAGGTAAACAAAACCAAGGCGGAAGATACCCAGGGGGACTGTTCCCAGGTGAACAATACCTAAACGGAATCCCAGGTGGACAATTCCCAGATGAACAATTCTAAAGCGAACAATTTGATGTAATTCATTGAGCACCTTGTATATCAGACACAGCCATGGATACTGTTAACATATACATAGTGAAAATAAAATTATGTCAAAATCTCTAATTTCCTAAGTTCCATCAGTGATAAGAAAACATTGCTAATCTATTACTCTTGGAACTTATGGAACTCATAGAACATCTGGAGCTCCTGGAACACTGGAACTAATTAAACTAAATCACAAGCATAAATAGAAAACGTCAGAAAAGAATGAGGTTTTTTATCAATTCAATCCATTCATCCCGCGTAATTTTTGCGTCCTTTATTAGTTTATTGATCATTCCCCGTCCTATTTTTTCGGTAGGATGCATCGGAACTACTGTGGTCCTTCCATCCGGATGCCGTAAAAATAAGTGGCTGCCCTTCTGCCTTATCTGCTCGAAACCTATATTTTCAAGTGCTTTTACAACTTTTTTTGCAGGAAGAGGTAATATTTTACTCATTCAAATCTCAACTTTAACTTTTTGTATTCCAATGAAATCCAGGTGCTTTTCTTCTCCCTTATCAGCTTCAATTTCAAGATAGAGTTCAATTGCTTCTTTTGTTCTTCTATTTAATTCGTCAAGAGTCTCAGCCTGGGTATGGCATCCCGGAAGTTCTGGAACTGAAGCTACGTAAATTCCGTCTTCATCCTGTTCGATGATAACAGTAAACTCTCTCATTCTAATGTGGTCTCCTTTATTAAGATATAAATCATATCCATATGATTTTATTTATAGCTGTGGAGAAACACTCTGTGTCTGATTATATGTTCACTCTGCCAAGCTTTCATCCACTATTTTTATTTTAGAATAAAGTATTTTATAATATCTTAACCATTTTACGCTTATGCGCAGTTTTTGTATGAAAATCTGTGTATTTTCTACTTTTGCAGCCGAAATTATATGAAATTTTTATTTGAATTTAAGATTAAAACATAGTTTTTATTAAAATCACTGATTTAAGATAACTAAAATGCTGCTTCATATTAAATTAAGGCTTTACTCTAGATTATAGAAAACAAGCATCTAGTAATAGAATAGTAATCAGAAAAAGAAATTGATCATGGATAACTTATTTAGATTTAGTATCTACGGTTATTTCCCCATTTTAAGCATTATTCGCCACGTTAACGTTAATGTGTAGTTAATATCTCAAGAAAAATTGAACGGAGAACAACTACAACTCCCAGAATTCTGAACTTATTCTAAAAATTAGGATTTTTCTTTCAATTAAGTTAAAATCGAAAGTTATATATTCTCAAAAAAACTAATGTTGGTCTTTAAATATATATACTTGCCATATTATATTCATGTTATATAGAATAATCTTTAATTATCTTTTGAGTTGGATATAGATGAAATTTAATTTAACTTTGCTTTCGATACTGTTGTTATTTACACTCTCTATGCCAAATGCTTCTGCTGCTTACTGGATCGATGGGGATAATAATTTATGGATTTCAAAAACTATTCCAGCTGGAAGTTCCATAATCTTTAATCTAACTAAAGAAATAGGGTTTTCTTCAAATGGTAGCGCTGTATTTCCTTCTTTTTTTGAAGATTTTAAGTCTTCCTCAGCAATACAATATGATGGCATAGTCACACAAAAAGCCCAGTTGTTGACAGGAGCTGCGGACATACCTCTTATATTTTATAATCATAAAATTTATGCGACAGGTGGTTATGGGTCATCAACTTCTGTAATTCTCAACAATGAACAAATTTATGATTTAGATAATGATTCTTGGACACAGGGTGCGAAAATGCCCATAGCAACATGGGGTGTAACAACAGTAAATTATACAGATAAAATTTACTGTTATGGCGGTAGCGACGATAGATTTGGGAAAAATTCAATTCCTCATCTTCAGATCTATAACATTACTACAAACTCTTGGACCTTAGACCCCGTTCAAATGCCTAATTCTATTTCTCGTCAGGGTTTGATGTCGGCTACAGATGGCTTGAATATCTATCTTTTACGAGGTAACTATCTTTATAAACACATCATAGATACCGACACTTACACGCAACTGGCAAATTGCCCTGTTAACATCTCGTGGGGAAGTTTTGTATATTACCCAGCTACAAATAAAATATATTTATTAGGAGGAGCTCAAAAACTATCCGGAAAGGTGGGAAGTAACGGAGTATATGCTTATGACATATCCTCTAATTCGTGGTCGAATCCTCTAGCGACAGCGCCATATTCGGTATATGGGCATACGCGTGAGAATACATTATATGGAGATAAAATTATTATGGGTTACGGGCAGGGGCCTTCAAGTACCTTTCATTCAGAAATTTATTATTATAATATTACAACTAACTCTTGGTCTCAGAGATTTGCTTTAGGTTTACATCCTAGGGATGGGGTTGGAACTGCTATTTCAGGTAGTAATTTATATATCATAGGAGGGAGAGATACAACTACAGGTACTCATGGAATTACATATAATGAAAAAATAGATTTGCAACAGTTAACAGCAAATCCCCACATTATTCCGGATCCAAGCAAATGGATATATAAACAAAATTCAGGTCAAATAGATATCAAAAATGGTACTCTAACCGTTACAGGAAATCCTACTAACTACAATTATAGTGAAGAGTGGATAATGGCTAAAGCGGGGTGTACTGAAAATAACAATCTGACAATAAGAGCTAAGTGGGAAGTAAAAAGCCATACACCTAGTTCCCAAATATGCAAAATTGGGTTAAGTATCGATTCATTGGTAATTAATTCAAATGATCTTACATCTATTGGTTGTATCCATTACCTAGAATCAGGTGATTCTATTTGTGATCTCCATAAAATAGGCTCTTTTTGGTTTGGAAATTGGCACACTTATGATATTGCGAGAACTGGAAGCTCAACGATACTCAGTATAGATGGGAGTAAAGTTTATATTTCGAATGAAGATGAGGCAGGAGTTATGAGATATCCTCATATCTTCGTAAGACAATCTAAAGAAAACGTTCAAGTTGATTATATGTTCATTCATCAGTATTCTACAACTCCTCCAAAAGTAACAATAACTCCAATACAAAACTATTTTCAAGTAATCGCTACAAATCCAGGTGCTTCGGATCTAACAAATTATCAACTCAAATTATCTGGTCTTGGGATCACATCACAAAATGAATCTTGATATTTTGTTGTTTCACGTGTTGGTGTAGGGACTTGCATTGTAGCTTCTATTGGTATTGTTGTCTGAGTTGATGTTGAATCTGGAGTTGATGTAAGTCTAGACGAGACTACTATTATTAACTGCAGTAGGGGACACAGGGAATGCAACAATTGCTACCACCACTATAAAAAATACAACAAAAAATATTACAAATCCAGGAATTGAAGTATTTATTCCCTTTTTCAATTGACTCGACGCTAGAATTGCTACAATTGGTGTTAGAATAAACAGCAGGCTTTCGATGTAGCCATGCAAAATCACTGAGTATAAACTCATGACAAAAAATAAG
>Ga0224523_1001054_pt1 | contig 12430 bp, 20 predicted proteins | sample CFST50metaG_FD_182732 | JGI IMG/M metagenome (GOLD analysis project Ga0224523, IMG submission 182732) | Peat soil microbial communities from Stordalen Mire, Sweden - C.F.S.T50 | ecosystem: Environmental > Terrestrial > Soil > Wetlands > Peat | place: Sweden: Norrbotten County, Stordalen Mire...
CCAAGTATTCCTAGTGGCGCTGTTGGTGCTATTGTAGTTTTATCTGGCAATATTATATGGTCTCTAGGTAATGGGCAGACAACCCCCACGGCAGACTTTAAGGTTAATTATAACAACTACCCTAAGATGATTTGTGACCCTGAGTATAACACCTTTGGCAGGGTTGTTTAAGAGAAAAAGATGCTATTAAATGAAGTTCAAGCTAATGTAGGTGGAGAGTCGCTGCCGGTGGCGTATGCTTTCCTAGCTGTCTCTACGTCTGGTACTATTACTGGTTTTTACACGTCTGGTGAGCATGTAGTGCAGAACGGTGTTGCCTTTTCGCTTGCTGTGCCTGTTGCTAATGGTACTAATGACCCGGTAGTTCTTCCCTCCGTGCCATCTGATGCTATGGGGGCTGTACTCTTTGTTCCGGTAAATCTTTATTGGGGTCTTTGTAATGGGGATACGTCGCTGCTTGCTGACCTCAAAACAAACTACGCCATGTATCCAAAGATACTAGCTGACCCGGAGTTTATTACTATTGGAAGAGCATAATGAGAAAGCCACTTAGCATAGGAATTGCAGACAATAGGTACGTCTCTAAGCTTGATACTACTTTTCAAAAGAAGAGTAACCTTTATGGTATTGCTAGTGGCGTTACCCCTTGTGTGCTGTCAAATGGCAGCGTCGGCGGTGTAGCTGTTCCTGACAATACTACCGTGATCCTTAGAGCATATGTTACAGCTCAGCAAATTGGTATAGACGCACACGGCGGCTGGACTGTATATGCTATGCTGAAAAGTGGTATTGGTACTGCTGCTATAGTAGGTATACCTGTTATTACTGACCTTACAGGTGTTAGCCCCTGGACGCTAGCGCTTAGTGTGTCAGGTGATAAAGCTGTGCTGACCTTTACTGGTGGAACCAACGCAGTTGTAGAGGTTTATGCAGAGGCCGAAATTACTACGCTAGTATCTGGCATTACCCTTCTTTCAGATCCAGTTGGGCTTGTAAGGCCAGCGGGCTTTCCTGCCATACAAGTATACCAGATCAACCCCTCAGGCGCGTATGATAGTGCATATAATCCTATAAGCCTTTCTCCTGGTAGTGCTGTTACTGTCTATGTCAGTACTAGCGGTAATGATAGTACTGGTGATGGGTCTATTGGTAGCCCATATGCAACATATGGAAAAGCGCTAACTGTTTCTGGTGTAACTAAGATCATTTTCAGAGCTGGTACATATTATGATGCAGAGCATTGGAATGAACTTTATACTAATAAATCTATCCATGCTGAAGCATATCAGAATGAGGTTGTTGTTCTTGGCCCACATGTTTCTAGTACTTGGACCAAGACTGGTGGGTATAGCAACATCTATCAGCGCAGCTTCACAAATGCCTCGTCACTTAAAGTCGAAGTGTATGACGGAAAGATTATCGACAGTGAAGGTTTTCCGACCCAGTTTACAGAAGTGCAAGACCTAGCTACGCTAGATGCAACGCCTAACGCGTTTTTATCTCAGCCAGCTAGTGGTAAGCTCTATGTTCGTACTTCCGATGACAGGGACATGACTAATGGTGTCCAGCGCCGATACGTTATTCCTCGTATATACAGCAATGGAGGTGCCCGGTTTAAGGGGGCAGCTACTCCCCCCACCTTTTATCTTCGTAACCTGAAGGTTGTTGGCGGCGGTCGGTCGGTTTATGCTACGGTTGATTCTGCTGTTACTGGCACTCTCGTAGTTGATTCTTGCTGCATAATCGGTCCTGCATATAATACCACACCATCTGGCGACACGACCAATGGTATTCAGGTTGAAGGGATTAACCTTATTGTATATAATACCAAGGGCAAGAACATGACGAATGACTGGATTAACAGCCACCCTCATGCTGGTGTAACTCCTTGGGTATATGTTTATAACTCACCAGGCAAGCACATTGGTATTTCTGGTGTTGGCTCTGTTAACATCTGTACTACACACCAAGGTGGATTCTTGTTTGTCGTTAACACAGATGGTGATGACTGTTATGGTGGTATGCAGGCATCTATCAATACTGGTACGCAGCACATTGTGTATGGTGGCACAATGAGCAACTCGCATGGCGATGGCCTCAATTCAGACTATGCACTTGCATATGGTGCATTGAATGGTGGTACGACCATGTGGCTAATAGGTGTGAAAGATTCTGGCTGTACACACTCCATTCTTGCTGAAACAGGTTCTACAGTTTATTACACTTCTGACTGTGTGTTTAACGGTGATAAAATTACCCGTGGAACAGGACAGATCATTCCAATTTAAATGATACAATCATTAGACATACAGCCTGATCCTACTCTTGGTGATGATACTTACATTGCTAGCAATAGCACCGGTAGTAACTACGGAACGATAACGAGTGTCTACACAGGTTATTCTGGTGGTATACGGCGTACACTTATTAGGTTTAATATATCGTCTATCCCTGCTGGTTCTGTTATAACACTGGCAACAGCCTCTTTATATTGCTCTAATGGTAATGCTAGTGTTTCTAATATGTTATATCGGTGTACGAAGGCCTGGACCGAGTCGGGGGCCACGTGGAACAAGTACGACGGTACGAATGCCTGGGCGTCGGCTGGTGGTGATTGGGATGCCTCGCTGTACTCCAATGCACTGGTTCCAGTGACTAGTCAATGGAGCGATTTCAACGCAAAGGATTTGGTGACAGACGCCCTAGCTAATCGATCAGGAATTCTGTCGTTGATTATGAAGGATAGTAATGAGGTCGCATCCAACTACTCGTCGTACAAAAGTTCAGATAACACATCGGACACACCGCACCGACCGAAGATTCATGTAGAGTGGAGAACGGCAGCTACAATGATGGCTTTTTATCGCACTCTGAGGACTTAATAATATGGCCCAGTGGCTCAAACAGTCAACCGCAACTACCGTTAAGTTGGGTCCGTTCTTGGACTCCACTGATGGTTTCACTGCCAAGACCGCCTTATCCATTGCACAGGCGGATATTCGATTGACCAAAAACGGCAATGGCTTCGCTCAGACTCACAACTCAGCGGGTGCTCCGCACGATGAGAACGGCTACTACGGAGTACCGCTCGACACTACAGATACCGATACTCTAGGCAGGCTTAAGGTGGCGATCTACAAAACTGGCGCATTGCCTGTGTGGCAGGATTTCGTGGTTGTTGCGGCTAACGTATTCGATAGCTTGATTGGAGGTGGGGACGTCCTTAACTCTAACGCTAGTAAGATCGGTGGTATCACCCAGACCGGACGAGATCTCGGAACTTCGGTTCTCGTTGGCGATAAGACTGGATTTTCTTTGACATCTGGTGAGCATACAAACATAGCCTCTGATACACAGACAGGTCTTACTGCGCAAGGCTATACCACTACACGTGCTGGTTATATAGATGTTTTAAATACGCTATCTGCCACTGTGTGGAATTCTCTTACTGCTACCATGTCTACATCTGGTTCTATTGGTAAACTGCTTAAAGACAATGTAGATGTTTTAAATACGCTATCTACCACCGTGTGGAACGCATTAACATCAACAATGGCTACGTCCGGTTCTATAGGCAAACTGCTGAAAGACAACATCGATGCAGCTATTTCTAGTCGCAATTCGACCGCCCCTGACAACGCGTCTATCTCTTCTATCAAAACTCAAACTGATAAGCTAAACTTTACAGGTACGGATGTTAAAGCTACCCTTGACAGCGAAAAAGTAGATCTTGTCGATAGTCCTAATGCTACAGCGAGAACTGCTTTTGTTACTTCTATTACTAGTGCAGTCATAGAAGGATCTGTTACACTTCAACAAGCAGTTAGAGCTATTCTTGATGCCGCTATAGCCAATGTTACTGTTAGCGGTACTACTGTTACTCTAAAGAGTCTAGATGGTGGAACTGATAGAGCGGTTGCTACCATAGGTAGTGATGATAGTAGAACGGTTACATCTACTAATCTGTAGACTTATAGCCCTTCACAGCCGCATCTAAGGCTGTTTCGGCTGCTGCAACTTCATTCAAAGCCTTCTTGTACTGAGCTTCTAAAACACTAACAACCTCTACGAGCTTCTCTTTAGAGCCGTACGAGGTTGTTATTTTGTTTATAAGTTCCTTATTTCTGCTTTCTTCGTTCTCAATGAAAAGCTTTATCTTGGTAAGCTTTTCTCTTGCTTTCTGTAGTTCTTTACTCTCTTCCATAATAATAGTTGCGGGCTTTTACCGCTCTGCCTCGGAAAGCTAGCCTGCTGCGACAGTCTAAAGCAGCTTTTCTGCACACAGTCCAAAAAGGCGTCTTATACCCGCCTCTGTATGCAATATAGCATTGGCTCGGGTACGATTGGCACATGCTTTTCTATTACCATCGGTTCGAACGCCTACGAACGGCTCCCGTACTCTTACTCAGCGGCGATTCCACGTACATCCAATGCTAAATCTTCTTGTCTAATTCTTCTATTAGTCTGTTCATAGAATGATCTGAAAAATTACCTACTTTCGCTACCTCTCTTATTAGGTCTTTCTTATCTAAAGCCTTCATTCTATTAGCAGCTTCGCTTGCACTATTGAAGTCAAAATGAAGCTGCTTTTTCTCTTTATGCGCCTCCAGGTTAAACACTTTCTCTGGTGGTTCGCATGGTATATCTCTACGCTCAAATTTTCCATCAGGATATATGATAAACACACCGGGTTTATTGGTTGCTTCGTCTAACCCACAGCGCATCATTGCTCCCGGGTTGCAACAAATGGTGTGTCCATTCTTATGTTTAGCAAGGAAGCCTTTATGTATGTCACCGCATAAAAAGAAATCTAGATTGTCTGGAAGATCTAGATCGTTGTAGTGAATAACATGCGGAGCGGCGTGGTCACCAACATTGATGTGAGCAACCCACACTGATATGTGCTTGGTGTATTTTATTGCCTCTTCGTCATCTTTAATTACCCAGCAAACATGTTCTGCTTCTTCTACAGCACCCCAATCGCACCAATCACTAGTGTAGATATCAAATACACTGTCACCAGTGCTCCACGAAATGATCCCATCATTTCTTAGCATCCCATATCCTGTATATTTTAGTAGCTCTTTGCTTGCCCCACGCATATCGTGGTTCCCCGCTACTGAGAATACTTTTCCTTTGAGTGTTCTCTTTATCATTAAGCCTATCTGGTAGGCAGAGTCGGCTCTCCAATTCCAGTAATCAAGAAGATCCCCTCCGCATACTATGAAAGCATCTAATTCTTCTGCTAGGTCTCCTATACAAGTTAACTTTCTTTCAGCTGTTTCTCTACTATCATCTATACGACTCTTTATTCTTTTATCTGAAAGATGGGGATCAGTAAAGAAGAGCAGAGGTTTCATTTGCTCCCCTTGCATTTGCATTTCTTAACAAGCACGGTATAATCTGGTATCTCAGTATACCCGTTGAATTGTACTGGCATTTTGTTAATGTTTTTAACTGGTAATACTATAATACCATCACCACCACAAATCTTACAACTTCCGTCACCACTCTCTACAATTATAAGGGTCTTTTGCATGTTGGACATATACCTAAACCCTCTATACGCTTTTGCTCTACCTTCTTAGCCGCAACAAGCTCATTTTCTACTTCCTTAAGCTGAAGCATGTAGGAAGCTAATGATTCGTCGCTCCCATTAAATAAATCAACCAAGCTTTTGGCCCCTACAAGTTGGTTATAAATAACTGAAGCGCTGGTTACACTGTCTTCAAAATTAGTAATACAATCTTTTATAGCAGAAAGATCTTTGATGCTATCAATATAGCTAAGATCAGTGGAGACCAGCTCAAACTTCTTCTTGTAGGTATCTTTGTTAGAGGCAGCCATATCAAGGGTAGCAAGGCATGCCTTGACTGCTTGATACTTAGGTTCCAATTTCTGGCAGTGTTCTCTTTGCTTCTCTACGCTAGTGCCTAAGCCACCTAGCTCTAAAGTCTTTTTATTCAGCTCTCTCTGTAACCTAATCCCTGCATCTTCTATTTCTTGACTGCCTAAAATGGAAGATAGTTTTCTTAGTACAACATCAGATCTATCACCAAGAAGCATTGGTGGTGCTTTTACTGGTATGTAATTAAGATCTATAGGCTCTTTCTCTTCGCTAATAAATACCTTGTTAGCGCCGATAATACTGCGTACTAGACTAGTAGCATCTTGCTTGCCAGTAAATACAAGCTCTGCTTCTCCTGGTCTTCTTATAATTGTGTAGTGTTTGTTGCTTTCCCACTTGCGTATGATAAGAATACCATTCGTAAGTTCGAGTTCTATACTTCCTTCTTTTGTCCCCCACCGCAGGTACTTCTGTGGGAAGTTCTCGTGCATCAATACAATACGCAGAGCTTTTTCTATATTTGACTTACCTATATCATTTGGATTCCCAGACCTAGTAGGCTGGAAATAAGTAACTCTGTCAAAGATTATCTCTGTATCTGCATGACTTCTAAAATTTATGAGTCTTAGTTTGCTGAGACTGGTTCTTCTGGTCTTATCCACCAACTCTTAATTTTCCCTGGAGTCTTATCCTTTATTCCTGCCTGTAGTTTCTCTGTCCCAGGTATTGGCCTTTCCTTCCTTTCCCATCTCTTTTTTACAGCTTTTGCTAGTGCAAGGCTTGCTGGTGTATGCTGGATTTCGCCATACAGATCATTTGGATCTATAGCAGGTATGAACATTACTTCACTACCTCTTTCTGTATGTGCTATAGTAATTCTAGGCTCTGGTTCTAGTATGGCTATAGCTATGCATATAATTGAGATGCAGAAAAGAATTCTCAGATTTTTTTGTTTCAAACTAACCCTCACAAAATAGAGGATTTAATTTTTAATCTAGCTGTGCTTTTATTGTATTATAACATGACAAAAAGGATAGTTGTGCCTCTTTTGGAAGGCAGCAAGTGATATCATCATCGTAAAGATCTTCAATTGGCTTGGTATCTATACCAGTATGTAGATGTTTAAGTCTAATAATCTCACTAAGCAAAAGTGTGTTGTCTGCTTCTTTTACAGCTTCCCAGTTATCTTCTGTCGCTAGTTGTTCGTGACCAAGCGCCCATAAGATGGTACCCATTAGATGATCTTCTACTTCTCTGTAGGATTTATATTCATCATTAATCTTTATAAAGAAATAATCCTTAATTGGGCGAGGAATATCACATAAATATGCTTCTGTAGCGTCATGCAGAAGTCCAAGCATTATAATTCTAGCTGAGTAGCCTTGATTTCTTAGGTGTTGTGCCACGTGTACCGAGTGCTCAGCTACACTGTAGAATTTCTCCATCTGTCCTGCATATCTACAGGTGTTTGAGAGTCCTGCCGCTATGTCTTCAATGTTGATATGCCGTGGATCAATATCTAGTGGCCGTACAAACAACCCTGATACTGTTTGAATGGAATCGATTGCCCTAGTCATAGTGAACCTCTGTCCAACTGCAATTACATTCTTCGATGTATCTTTTAGTTAGCTCTACAGATTTACTCCATCGTTCTATAAGTTCGTCTGGTATAGCTGGAAAAACAAATCTTCTAATTCCAGCCTGAATCATGTGAACACAGCAGCGGTCGCATGAAGCGAAGGGCCATGTATAGAGTGTACAGTTTGGTGGTAATTTTCCTGCTGTGAGAACAGCATTCATTTCACAGTGAATAATGCGCGAGTACTTTTCTTCTCTGTTTTTATAGTACTCTTCCTTGTCGGGCATACTCTGTGGAAAGCCGTTATATCCGAGAGATATAACTTTCTTGGACGGGCTGGTAATAGCAGCCCCAGTTTGCGTTGACGGATCACGACTCCAGGTTGATACTAGCTTCGCTAGTTCTAAGAATCTTAAGTCCCATTTATTGTACTCTTCTCCAGCCTTTGCAGTGTTCATATTCACCTCTTAGCATTTTTGAGAAAGTTGATCTGTGTAATCCATGCTGTCTACAAAACTCTGAATGATTAAATCCGTTTATAATCTCTCCCTCTGGGCTTATTGCAGAAAAAGGTTTTGACCTAGACGCAAGCTTTGGATTCTTTACTCCTTTCTTTGATTTACTAACTTTGTCTTTTACCTCTTGTGGCATTGGCCCATGAGGTTTTCCCTTAAGTGCCTTGCTGATCTTCTTTCTTGTCTCTTCACTAGCCTTTTTCCCTAGGTTAGCCTGTCTTAATTTTTCTTTAGTCTCTTCTGATAATGTTTTAAGGTTGTTGTCGCCATCTTCCAGATTGTACGAGAGATTTTGCTCTCTAAACCAGGAAATTAGTAAACGCTCCCATGTGTCTGCTTCGCTGTCTAGTAAATTACTTTCTATAACTTCAAATACAAAAGCCTTTTCACCATATTTGTTCCAGGCATTTTGTAAATATGGACTTGCCTTTCCATCATTACTTCTAAGATGAGAACGATGAGTATTCCATCTGTATCTTACATTATTTGTTTGTCCAATGTAGACTTTATCTGTAATAGTATTTAGTATCATATAAATAAACATCAACCCAAATAGAGTGTGCTTATTCTAAAGATACTTTAGCCTTTATTCGTACTAGGGTCCTTAGACCTAGTAGCTACAAGTGCAGTCATTTGAAGGAAGTACTCATCCCACGGCTTACCTACTAATCCCTCCCGTTAACATGAAAATCTTTTTCTGCTGTACCATATACCTTTGCTTTATCTTCGAAGTACTTTAGATACCCTTCAACTCTTAGTTTAGTATCTTTATCTGCTTCGGAAGCTTTAACTACTACTGGCTCTGGTTGGAAGAACTCTGGGTGTAAGCGTCGTGCTTCTGCCATAAAAGCCCCACCCCAGAGAATAGCGCCGATGTTGTCATCCTCATCCCATGGCATAGTTCCATCTAGCTGGTTGGCTAGCTTGAAAGCATGTTGAATGAGATGCGATGCACGGGCTAGAACATACTCTTTGTTATGTAATCCCTTTCTCCAGTTATGGCGACCATGCTTGATCTGTCCAAGTGCGTATCGCTCTCCTAAAACTCGCAACGCCTCAAATGGAATTTGTGCAAAGTCTAAACAAGCTGAAGAACTTGCTCCAGCAATAATAACCTTCTCTTCTTGTTCGTGATTTCTAGTTTCTGTCATATTTGTCCTTAATTAAATACCTTAGCTAGGCTTATAAAAGGGGCAGCTAAGATAAATAATAACATAAGTAGTACGTAGAGTGCAAACCATAATATAAACAACAAAATCAATACTGGTGTGTATACTATAGCCTTTAAGGCTTTCATATTAACCCCTCCAGTTTTCCATACAGTTCTTTCTGTCTACTGGTTGGAAGATTCTCTTGTATTGCTTGATAATTTGGAACGAAATCTAGATATCCAAGCTCGTCTTCTGAATTGTGGTCTCTCTCTGCCATATTAAACTAAATCACCTAATTTATCTTTCAATTCCTTTTGCCTACTCTTTGGTAGATTTTCTGTTACTACTTCATTATCTAGATAAAACTCCATACAACCTACTTCGTCTGCTGAAAGAGTTAGTGCATTGAGTACATGGTTCTCCCAGCTAGCTGTGAGGTATGGGTACCTTTCTTTCACTAGTTGGTATACTGCTACTGCATACATGCGGGTTTCGTATTGCGCATGTGGATGCATACGTAGCTTTAACATATGAAACAGATTATGTAAATTGTATTTACAATACCAGGTAGTGTAGGTTGAAAGTGGAAGAATAGATCTAGCTGTCTCCTTATTCAACCCCATTTTAATAAGAGCTTCATAGTTATCAAAGCTCTTATTACAGCTATTGTATATCAAAGCTCTAGCTTCTTCTGGGTAGTCTATAAGCGCTGGTGAACTTCCTTGCTTATTATCTTCACTCTGCCTCTGCATCCTCTCAATAGCTGGAAGATAAAACTCTCTTGATGCCTCTACATACCTAAGGCTAATCTCATTAATTACTTGTGTTCTGTGCCTTACTAGCTGGCGAGCAACGAATATAGGCAGCTTCATTAATAGGATTACTTCATTAAACTCTAGGGGTGAAGAATGATGGTGCCTAATTAAATAGTCGTCTAGAGCTATGTTCTGTGCATCAGAATATTTAGAATCAAACCCACTGCCAAAACTATTTCTGGCTATGTTAGCTGGTCGTAGATCGTCACCCCATGACGAAGCCAACTCCACAAAGCCTAAGTCTAATACATTAATTCTATTTTCCATTAACCAGTTAACACCTTATCAATCAAACTAGTAGGGATAAACCCCTCTTCAATATAACCTTGCTCTCCTTTAGTAGAGTAGTAAGATAGTGACGCTGCAAACGCCTGCTCTATGTCTTGATGTATGGAAATAAGTGTTCCATCTTTATCTACTAATCTGAAAACTTTAACATTAAGACCATTAATCTCTAGTCTATCTTGAATCATTTCCAGAATTGTAAAGGTGGCCATGTCGAGATCAGAAATATCAACAACATGATGTGGTACGTTGTACTTTACTAGTATATCTCTAATCTTCTTTCCAGATTCAGCGGTCTCAAGCTTTTTTTTGAATACAGAAATCTCTTCATCTGATGTTAATAGAATATTTAGATTATTAAATAGAAAGAACTGCTCGACAGTAGCCTGTTCCCACGCGCCAGAACAACCGAAACCTGGATAGATTACTCCTGTTAGTATAGGCGTGTCGATGATAGCAACATCCATTCTACCGTTTGCTCTGTACTGCCTGTATAGTTGCTTAGCCGTGATGTATGGCTGACACACCTGCCCTGGCTCATCGCCAAGCCAAATCTTTTCCTTAGCATACTCTTGTATGAGTCCTGCGTTTATGTTTAGTGCCGTTAGTTCGTAGTATATTCGTGCTGCAATAGGCGTCTTGCCAATTTGCTCAGCTCCGAAGAAATTGAGAAACAATGTCTTAGCCAAGATGAAACTCCTTGTCTGTATTCTTTACTCTCTTTGAAGAAAGGTGCCAGCATTTACACTCTTCACAGTAGTAGGCCCGCTGAAAGTATGTCGAGCCATAAAATCGTGCTGCTTCTTCGGATTCATATCGCTTCTTCTGGCACTTCTTAGGTTCAACCTGTTCTTCCATAGCGGGCCTCCGTATTTATTTAGTTATGAGTTTTCTTTGGTAATCGTGCAATACTAAAGAATGCGTTGCCAATAACCTTTCGCTCATCTCTTTCATACAAGCGCATAAGTTTGATCACGGCACGTTTACGTGCCTCTGTCATACAAGGAATATCACTAACGAAACGTTTGACTGCCGCCTCTCCGATGGTTTCAAGCTTACCGTCTGAGTTGATCCTTGCAAGAACAGCGGTCGTCTTCTCTGTACTTGCTGATGCTGCTGTAGCTGGTGTTACTGTATGCCGGAAGTAAAGACGGCACTGTTGGCCGTTGAGATTCATTGATACCATTTGTTTTTTTCCTTTGCCTATTTTAGGCGGTCATGCCTTTCGGCGTTGTTGAACTACTCCTTAATATACTGGTTGTTGCACCAGCTACTGAGAAGAAAATCTATTAGGTCTATAATACTATGAAATATCTTTTTGGTGGGCTGCCACCCCCAAAGTCTAATGTAACTCCCAGACTTATCTTTCATAGAAAAATACCCCTTTTCGTAGTAATAAATACTTGAGCCGTTATTTACTGATAAACATAATGCTCTACACAATTTTTCTTTTGGTAGGCTATCGTCGTCTATATAAATAATACTGAGTGTGGTCTTAAAATAACCTATACCAGCTTTTTCAAGCGCCTCTTGTACATCTTCTCTAGTCATATAACACCTGTTTATTGGCCCAGCTGCTCTGCTCTTCTTTAATCCTTTCAATTATATTGTCTATGTTCGTAGTTATGTATATACATCCGCCCCAGTCGTAGAGATCTTTAGTTCTATCTCTTTTCCATAGGTAATAGCCGTCTGTACGTACCTCTGTTAGCAGCCTAATACCTGTGCGTATGCTTTCTGGTTGTAAGTGTAGACTATTGAGCCCATTTGAGCAGCGCTCTGCATAAATTCCTTCGTCGTTTAACTTTTCTCTGTACTGGTCTAATGATAGCATGTTTTACACCTTGTTAGCGTATTCTAAAGCTCTTCTTAGTGTTTCTCCTATCTTTGCATACCCATACGCAGCTGCTTCTTTGTTATCTTCACGCATAACGGCAGCAGGGTGTGTTTGGTAAAAGCATACACCAAAGTTGCCTTCAAACATATCTCCAGGTTGAAGCTTTTCAGCAGCCTTTTGACTTCCAGCTAGAACCTGAGCAGCAGCCCGACCAAAGCATACAGTACATCTAGGGTTAATAGCAGCATACTGAATCGCAAGCCATCGCTTACACTTCTGTAGTGGTACACCCTTTGGTGGTTCATCCTTTAACCGTAATGGGTCGAAAGACCTACACATTACGGCGTTAGTAACTAGCCAAGGGCTGTAGCCTTTTTCTTTATCTTTCAGCCAATTATAG
>Ga0224523_1001055_pt1 | contig 12429 bp, 12 predicted proteins | sample CFST50metaG_FD_182732 | JGI IMG/M metagenome (GOLD analysis project Ga0224523, IMG submission 182732) | Peat soil microbial communities from Stordalen Mire, Sweden - C.F.S.T50 | ecosystem: Environmental > Terrestrial > Soil > Wetlands > Peat | place: Sweden: Norrbotten County, Stordalen Mire...
TTTATTGCCATCTCTATCAGTGAATTGTTCAATTAGATGAGATCCTTCGACTTCTCCGCCATGACTACAAATATGTAAGATTTCGTATGGATATTCTTTTACGTGATTATCAATATTATAACTAGTGTTATGTTAATTACAAATTGACGGATATAATCTTTTCAATTTGACTCTTGCTTCCTTGTTTGTGAACTGCCAATTTATTTTACTGTTTTTATTATTCCTGTGAGTTTTCCACGCATCAACTTCTTCCTTTATTATTTCCATAGAGGATATATGCCTGTTCAAACACTGTCCATTTAATACGTGTAGTTCTATCTCCGCCATGTTTAGCCAACTACCGTGTTTGGGAGTAAATACAAATTCAAATCTATCCCATAGTCTTTTTGCTTCTTTTGGTCTTAACGTTTCATAGAAAGCCGATGCCGTATGTGTATTATAGTTGTCCATTACTAATGTTATCTTTTTTGCTTTAGGATACTGTTCATCTGCAATCCCTTTTATGAACAACGCCCAATCTTTCTTGGTTTTAAATTCTGTAACTTCCACAAAGCGCTTTCCTTTTAATGGTTCATTTGCCATGAATATATTTATTACGCCATTCCTCACATATTCATAATCTTCTCTTGCTTCCTGACCTGGCTTCATAGAAATTGAGTGTCGTGCTTCCTCTATTAATTGCTTTGGTGATTCATCCATGCAAACTACCGGATAGTCTTTGTCGTAGGATCTTTTATAAACATCCAATACACGTTCCATATTAGCTACAAACTCACTACTTTGTTCCGGAGGGATAACCCATCCTTTTACTTTCCAAGGCTTAAGTTCGTTTTTTTTAACATGCTTCTTACTGTTACATGAGAAATGCTTTCAACATAGTTTAATTCAACCATCTTATCAGCCAATAATCTCAATGACCATTTAGCAAATCCTTTCGGGGGCTCACTACAACATAGAGTTACCAATTTTGCTTCAACATCTCCATCAGTCTTTTTTTCATAAATCCGGGAAGTGAGTCGTCTTTCCAAACTTGCTTCAAAACCTTCTTCGATGAATTTCTTCTTAACCCTGTCTACCGTTCGCATTCCTACTTTAAGCACTTTGCTTATTTGCTCATTGGTTACTTTTTCTGAGTACCTGCCTTCATCACAATTTAAGAGAATGTAAGCACTTCGAAATGTTTGAGATGTATGAGAACCTTTATTGATAATGCTCATAAGTTCTTCAACCTCGCTTTTGGTTAGTTTTACTGTATATCGTATCATTTGTATAATTTTTACAAAGATACAAATATTTTAATTAATTACGTCACATTATACTTAACTTAACACTAGAATATAAATTTTGATTCATTACAGTCACAGTCTGACCCATTTCAAAACTACAGGCTAATATTCAGCATTTAATAATTAATACATTCTTAATGCAACCATTATATGTTATTTTGATATGGGATGTTCTTAGATAGAATTTTTAGAACTTTAAAGAATCGTTTTACTATTTTATTTTCAATTAATGTGACTATTAAATATAGATTGTTATGTAATTCTTTAAAATTTGAAAAGGGTAAATTTAAAATTGCTAATTTCAATGCATATTTTTTTGCTTTAAAAAATTGGAACTCTGACATTCTCAGACTAAAATATGCATAGTATCCGGAATGATTTTTTTTTGAAAATTTACTTATTTCATCTCTTTTAATTTTTTTTAAAAAACCGATATATAACAGATTAGCTTCATCTGAACGAATGTTGCCTAGTTTCAATGTATCTTGATCTTTATGAATCCTGTAATATATCAGCAATTCTGCAATATGATGAAATTCAAATTTTTCTGAAATTTTGAACCATAAATCGTAGTCTTGGGTAATTCTAAGTTCCGGGTTAAATAACCCACAGGCTACAAAACAAATCTTAGGAATTAGCAATGTACAACCATTTATAAAGCCACCCTGAATAAAAACGGGTCTGAACATTCCTGGCGCATATTCAGGCAATCTAATATGTTGTATTATAGTAAATTTCTCATCTATATAAGTAAAATCACTATATAAAACTATTTTTTTGTTCGTCTGTTTATTCAAATATTCAATTTGAGTACTAATTTTTTCAGGATAATAGACATCATCATGACTTAGCCAGGAAAAGTATTCTCCTTGCATCTTTTCAATACCAAAATTCAAAGCCGTTGCAGTACCTCCGTTCTCTTTATAATAATATCTGATTTCATTACCATATGATAATGCTATTCTCTGTGTATTTCCATTATCGTTAGATCCATCATTCACTACAATTATTTCAATGTTCTTATATGTTTGAGCCAAAGCACTCTCAATAGCTTCTTTTAGATAATCAGAACCATTATATACTGGAATAACAATAGATACTTTTGGATTAAATGTCATTTAAAATTTGTTTGGTTTATTCCACTAAATATAAATATAGTTGAAAAATAATTTTCTATATTCAAAACTGCCAGGGAGTTACTTATTGTCTTTTATACTTTGCCGTGCCCATTCAATGTATTCTTCTATCCCTCTTTCTAAATCAACATCCGGAATATATCCGATTTTTTGCTTTGCTAATGAAATATCTGCTAAGCTATGCCTTACATCTCCGGGTCTTTCAGGACAGTATTTGATTTTAGTAGAATTATTCCCTTTTGTTATTGTCTCAACCAGATTATTAATTGTTACACTTTTGCCGCTGGCGATATTAAATGCTCCACTAACACCTGATGAGTCTGCAGCTTTAATATTGGCTTGAACTACATCATCTACATGGACAAAGTCTCGGGTTTGTTCCCCATCTCCATAAATATGAAGCGGTTCATTACGAAGCATACGAAATACAAAAATGGGAATAACATTTCCATAAGCATCAAACCGTTGATTTGGTCCGTAAACGTTAAAATATCTTAGACAAACAGCTTCAATGGCGTACAATTTAGCATATGTCAGAGATAGTTTTTCTTCACATAATTTTGTGCATCCATAAGGTGAAATAGGTTCCACAGGGTGATCTTCTTTTATTGGCATAGTTTTTAACTCACCAAAAATACCCGCTGAAGACGAAGTCACAATTTTCCTTACTCCTTCATTTCGCGCTGCTTCCAATATTTGCAATGTACCTAATACATTTATTTCAGCATCGATTAATGGATAATCAATTGATCGTTTGATACCAACAGAAGCTGCCAGATGGAACACTACTTCCACTCCCTTCATAGCCTCCTCAACTGCTGTTTTATCTCTGACATCACCTTCAATGATATGTATAGAAGAAAATGGCTCAAGATTGCTAATATATCCTGACATAAAATTATCTAAGACTGTTACTGAATTTCTATCCTCAATCAAACGCTTAACAAGATTTGACCCAATAAATCCTGCCCCACCAGTAACTAATACTTTTTTATTTCTCATTTATAGCTTTATTGTGCGAATGTCTTAAAAGTAGATCTATTTAGGTTCCCGATCCTTTTCGAATTAATATAAACAAGGAACTACCTTGCTTCAAACAACGAGATAAATTCGTAAATTAATGGTTAATCATAAGAAATAGTTGGGAATTTGCCCTTAAAGAGATTTGAGTCTTAGCATTCCCTTATAACCTTGGAAAAGTATTATTTTGATTTATTTTTTGATTAGTAATATTAAATTTTGTATTAACTCATTATTCTTATCATTTAAAATACTACCGTCTGGTTTCTGATAATAAAACGTAATTTGATGATTTTTTCTAATATAATCAAAACTTGATTCATCTAAATTAAAATGTACATGATGAACATTATTACCTTCTTTTTCTAAATAAGGGACGCTTGCAATGACAATTTTATTTGTTAAACTAAGTAGTTTATTACAGATATCATTCATTCCATAAATACTAGAAATATGTTCCATGGTTTCAAAACTTACAACTACTTCAGCGTTAGAATGGAAACTCCAAAAATCAGAAACTTTATAAAAAATATTACCAGATTTGTGTGTTCTTTTAGCGTAAGTTATAGCCTCTTTTGAAATATCTATCCCGATAATTTTTTGAGCAAATTTTCCTAATATTTCGGTGCCGTAACCAGTTCCACATGCTATATCAATAACTGTATCATTCATAATTTGTCCTGCTGCAAAATTATATCTTGCTAAATGACCTTTGTCTTTCCATTGAGAAAGAGTCGGATCCCATCTTTCTCCATTACCTGTTATTTTCAAATTTCGCCTATCAATAAATGACTTAATTGCGAAATATCTAATTAAGTATTTTATGAGATTTTTAAATCTCCCCACAATAAATTTGGTCTTAAACATCCTTCATATTTTCCATTAAAATCATTCCTTAATTCATAACTATCATGAATCTCAAATTTAAGTAAATTTGATAATTCTATAGAGTTCCTATAACCATATGAAAAAACAATTATTGAAATTTTATAAACACCATTATTAAGTAAATTCGCTGGAATTTCACATGATGATAAATATTCGCCAATCTCAATTACTTTTCCATAAAATGAATCAATTTTGTTATTGATTGAACCAAAGATACACCGCTCTTCATTATCATATATTACTAAAGTAAATCCACATCCTTGAGTTTTTTCAAGTATTTCATATTTAATAGCTACAAAAAAAGTAGTATTAGTAAATAAATTAGAAATATTATCTCGTTTCTCATTTATTATCTTTACTTGTTTTATCCTTACATTTTGGATTTGTGGAAAATTATCAAACCAATTCCTTTTATAAGTGGTCTGAGAATTTTCAGAAAGATAACTACCTAAAACTGTTTCAGTATCTGAATTTAGTATTATACTTCCATTATTGAGAAGAATAGAAGTTTTACAGAGCTTCCTGATCATTCCCATATTATGGCTTACGAATAGAACCGTTCTGCCTTCGTTGAGACTTACATCTTGCATTTTACCTATAGCTTTTTTCTGGAATTCAACATCTCCAACAGCTAATACTTCGTCTACAATCAGAATTTCTGGCTCTAAATGGGCAGCCACGGCAAAAGCTAACCGAACAAACATGCCACTGGAATATCGTTTAACAGGGGTGTCAATATATTTATTTACACCTGCAAAGTCAACAATCTCGTCGAACTTGCTGTGTATTTCGGGTTTGGTCATCCCCAAAATTGCTCCATTCAGAAAAATATTTTCACGCCCTGTAAGCTCCGGATGAAACCCGGTACCAACTTCCAATAAACTCGCAATGCGTCCTTTTACTTTTATATTCCCAGTTGTAGGAGCAGTTACCCTTGATAATAACTTTAATAAGGTTGACTTACCTGCTCCGTTTTTGCCAATGATTCCAAGTATCTCACCCTGTCTTACCTCGAAATTAATATCTCTTAGCGCCCAAACAAACTCTTCGGGGCGTTCGTTGGCTGTACGTTTTCCTGCAGACAAAATATTTTCCTGACCAATCATTAATGTTGGATCTGGTAGTCCCCGCAGGTTGTACCACCAACGTTGGAGATCACCTTTTAGAGTGTTGGTTCCTATTAAGCCTAGTCGGTATTGTTTAGAGATGTTCTCGACTTTAATGACTGTAGACATTGTTAAGGTTGAGGTTGAGGTTAAAGAAAAAGATAAAAGACAAAAGTCACAAGACAAAAGGAAGGTTGAAGATAATGGTTTAGCGATTCTACTCCTGGATTATTCTTTTATCTTTTTACTTTTATCTTTTGTCTTTAAAGTCCCTTTAGACCGTGTCCATAAAGTTCTGTTCCGTCCTGTTAAACAGAATTACACCGATAAACAAGAGGATAATTGTAAATACAACACTATACAATAATCGTCCGGGATTAAATTCGCCGGCACCAATTAAACCGAACTTAAATGCCTCTACAAGAGGTGCTACCGGGTTTATAAAAACGAATATTCTATACTTTTCGGGAACTGCTGATGAGGGATAAATTACTGGTGTTATGTACATCCAAAGCTGAACACCAAAACCCAGGAAATTGGTTAAATCCCTATATTTAGTAGTCATCGCGGAAAAAATTATTCCAAATCCCAATCCCAAAAGAGCAAGGTTTATTATAAGCAGTGGAATATAAAACAGGTGACTATTTATTTGAATATTATAACCTGAAAGGCTATAATAAATCATAAAACTGGAAAGCAGCAATATTTGTATACCAAGTTGCACCATTGACGAGATAATAACTGAAATTGGAGAAACAAGTCGCGGGAAATAGACTTTGCCAAAAATTCCGGCATTGCTTAAAAAGGTAGATGATGTGCCATTTAAGCAGGATGCAAAATAACTCCAGGCAACAATGCCCGAGAGATAAAACAATTGTGGAGGGATTCCCTCGGTTGGTATCTTAGCAATTCCTGCAAAAACAAGGGTGTACATTAATGTACTGATTAGCGGATTGAGAATAAACCAGAATGGTCCCAGGATAGTCTGTTTGTATTTTGCTACAAAATCACGACGCACAAATAACATCACAAGATCGCGATAATTCCAGATCTCTTTCAGATTAATATCCAGCAGGTGGCGTTTGGGACGGATTACCAGGTCCCATAAAGTAGACTTTTCTTTAATCCCGGTAGAGACTGAAGGCCCATTTCTATTTGATTTTAACATTTTAATCTTAAAAATCATGTCAGGGAAAAAAACTCAACTTATAAGTTTATTCGATTCCCTGAATTAATCCTTTTATTTTTTGTTGAAAATGTTTTCTCTAGTACTAAAAGTTTTTTCTTACGTTTTTTTAAAAACACTGCGGGTACTCCACAATAAATACCAAATGAATTTAAATCAGATTTTACGAGAGAATGGGATCCTACGGCCACCCCTTCACCTATAGTGACCCCTGGCAAAATAGTTGTATGAGATCCAATTATAGTATGCTTTTTAATTAGTACCGCAGCCATATGAACCTTTTTATAAATTGTGTCAATCATTGAATTTGTCATTGAACCGCCGGAATAATCATCATTACTGGAATAAATACATGAATGTGCTCCGATAGCTGTAAAATCTTCCAGTAATATACTTTCACCGCCTGCAATAACTACATACGCAGTTATATGTACATAATTTCCTATTGTAATACCATTATTTGAAGCAGAAAGAATACAAAAATCATCCACTCTTACATTATTTCCTATCGAAATAAACTCCGGGTTGTAAATCGAAATTTTTTTTGAGATATTTACATTAATCCCAATGCTTTTAAACCCGATATTTCTGAGTTCTGCAGCAGACATGAATGAGCTTACCATAGAAGAAGATATTAAAAATTATATATTATCAAGGATTAAGCGACAAACATTATTTATATCATCTTTATTTACATAAACAGAATTGGGCAGGCATAAGATTCTTTCGGAAATACTTTTGCTGATCAGACAACTTTGCTTATGGTTATTAAAAATAGATTCAAGACTTGGATAAAAATATTCTCTTGGAAATATATTGTTGGATTCAAGTACTTGCTTAATTTTCTTTTTTAAAAGCTTACTTTCAAAAATAACAGGGACATAAAGATAGTTTATCTCACCAGACAATTTCTGAAAAGAAATTCTATTGGACACATTTAATAATAAGTGGTAATGTTCGAAATTTTCTTTAAGAATACTTTTATTGGCTTCAAAATGTTTTATACTTAAGATCCCCATCGCAGCAGCAAATTCTGACATTTTTGCATTGGTTCCATAAATCTGTTTAAATTGACGATTATTATCCATACCAAAATATGATAATTTTTTTATTCTTTCATTAATGGTTTTCCCAGATGTATATAATGCTGCACCCTCAATTGTGTGAATAATTTTTGTTGAGTGAAAGCTCACCATGCTAACATCGCCGAATTCTGTAACATATCTATTTTTGTATGTGCTCCCAAATGCATGTGCTGCATCATAGATAATTTTTATGTTATGTTTTTTGGAAACAAGGGCAATTTGTTCAACGTCACACGGATTTCCATAAACATGAACCGCTAAAATGCCAACTGTTTTTTTTGTTATTCTCTTTTCAATTTCAAGAGGGTCAATATTTAAAGTTTGAGGATCTATGTCTGCATATACAGGTTTACATCCTTCCCAAACTAGTGAACCGGAACTTGCAAAATGGCTGAAGGGAGTAGTGATTATCTCTCCCTGAAGTTCAAGTGCTCGTATTGCAAGTTGCAAAGCAATTGCCCCGTTAACAAGAGGGATAATATATTTGCTATTTGAATAACCCTTCAATAATTCCTGGAATCTTTTATATAATTCCCCTTCATTAGTTAGAATATGATTATCCCATATTAAACTTAGCAATTCTAAATATTCTTCCTTAGGAGGAAGGTAACTTTTAGTAATGAATAATTGTGGTTTCATAAGATAAAAAATGCAAGGAATTAATAAAAGAATAATTCGTTCTGGAGTCTTTATTAGAGTAAGATGTGGTTGGTATAAATTTATTCTTCAGTATAATATCCTTTGGTTTTATCTGAATACCCATATTTGCCGTAATATCCTTTCCCATAATAGTTATAACCATATGAATAACCATATCCAAGTGAATAGCCGTATCTCATACCATATCCATAATAGCCTGAGAGATTGATATCATTTATTATAATAGCCATGTTTTTGAGTTTTCCCTGTCTGTAAAGCTGTTCTACTAACTCCAGGGTATTTTGGGACGTATATCTTTGCCTGACAATAAAGAGGTAAATATCTACATATGGAGTTAATAGTAAGGTATCCGTAACTATTGCTACGGGAGGCGTATCAATAATAATATAGTCAAATTCATTTTTTGCATTCTCCATGAATTTCCTCATGAGATCAGTATCAATAAGTTCTGCAGGATTAGGTGGGATCGGACCTGAAGGTGCGTAATAAAGATTTTTTATCTGCGTTTGCCTGATAATATCTTCATAATTGCAGTTACCGCTGAGATAAGAGCTCATGCCAGGACTATCGTCAAATTTAAAAACTTTATTGATTCGTGGCTTTCTTAGATCCAGCCCTATCAAAAGAACCCTTTTACCCAGCATTGCAGTGATGGCTGCAAGATTGATAGAAATGAAAGTTTTACCCTCTGAACTTATTGTAGATGAGACAGCTATTACAGGTTTCTCATTTTCACTGATAAAATATTTTAGCGATGTACGGATCGCCCTGAAAGATTCAGCAAGCGACGATCCGGGCTTTTCAACAACTGGCATTTCACTCTTCCCGTCATTATGGCTGATGAAACCTATTACCGGCACTTTTGTCTTCATTTCAACATCCCGTTTATCTATTACCTTATTATTGAAAAAGTCAATTAAAGAAATTAATACCATCGGAAACACTAATCCAAGAATGATTGAGATGACATTGTTTCTTCTTTGCCTGGGCTTAACAAGACTTGAATTTAACGTTGAAGCATAATCAATGATCCGGTTATCGGATACAATGGAGGCCCGTGCTATGCCTGTTTCAGCCCGCTTTTCAAGCAGGTAAGTATAAACAGTGTTGTTTATATCGAACTTTCTCTGGACCTGGATAAACTTTATTTCCCTGGAGGGCAAAATCTTTATTTCAACATCAACGGAGTCAACTTTTTTTTCAATTTCACCGATTGAACTTTTGATACTTCCAATATTATTCAAGACATTCTCCTTTAATGATTCACGTAATTCTATCTCCTGTTTATTAATAAATCCTATATTGGCTTGATCGTTTTCAAAATTGAAACCGAGTTTTTCTCTTTCTTTCTGAATTAGAGAAAGTTCATTTACAAGTCTTATAAGCACCTGATCGGTTATTCCCATTAGTGATGGAGAAATAATTGTTTCACTTACATTCTTTAAATTCAGATAATCCAAAAGATAATTGTAATAGTTAAGCTGCAAGTCAAAAGTAGATTTTTCACTCTCAAGGGTTTGAAGCTTATTCTGAACAAGGGACCCCTCCCTGCTCATATCAAAAAAACTGTTATTCTTCTTGAATGTCTCTATTGCTTTCTCTGCTCTTTTCAATGAATCAGAAATTACTTTTAGCTGATCGTCAATAAACTCAATTGTTTTAGTTGCAGTCTTGCTTTTGTAATCCCTTCCATAATCAACATAAATCTCCATGAGTTTATTAAGGTAATCAACTGCCTGCTCCGGGACAACCCCGGTCACCGATAAATAGACCAGGGATGCATCCTTTTCTATGGGGCCTACAGAAAGGCTACCTCTGTATTCGTTGGCAAGTATTTCAGGATTTGTAAAACTGAAATAATAATCTTCTGAGCTATTGTAACCTAATAACTTGCGTCCCGGAAATCGCGGCTCAATTTTAAAATTAAATCCTTGTTCAATAAATTTTTCGCCAAATCTATAAGAATTATTAATAGAAGGATTCCCATTGATATCGATCCTATAGGTAGAATCTGACAATATTTTGATCCCTACCTTACCATATGGTTGTTGCCATAGAGAATCATAAATAACTTTGAATGGACAAGATTTATACATCTCAGTTTCAACTATTCCCCGTCTGCCAACACCTCTGTAATCGACCTGGAAATCTTTTAGTTGTTTCATAACCTTAAAGTTGAGCATAAATGATCTGAGGATACCCATTTCATTCTTCAGGTTTTGCTGGCTTTTGAAAATATCCCCCCCTGGGATAACATTTCCTACAATGTTATTTCCTCCTATTAGCTGATCATCTTTTATAAGCAGAGTTGACGATACAGTATATATTTTTTCCGAATATCTGTTTATTGCATAAGCAATTGTCATGGCAATAAATAAAGTTACTGTAAACCAGTACCAGTTGCTTATAAACAAAGAGATGTAGCGTTTGATATCTAGATTGTCGTCTTCGGGAAAATTGAAGTTACCGGGGGTCAGGTTTGGGTCCATGGGATGAATTGTTATGACGTTAGGGTGTTATGAGGTTATGACATTATGGGGTAGGGATTTGAAGTATTTTGTCAGAGCGCTAAGTTTGTTAGAGACTTTTTCTATCTGATTTCTAATTTCGTTGTATTGATCTTCATTAATGTACCTAAGATCAAGGGAAGCAATAGTTTGATTCAATAATTCCATAAGACTTGAATATGCTATTGTCATGAAATTTGATTTATCTTTACCAGTAGCCCTGTAAGAACCTTCGACAATATTTGAAGAAACTGAAATTACTGATCTTCTCATTTGATTAGTAATGCCAAATTTTTCATCATCTGGAAAAGTCCTGGTAATACTATAAACCATTATCGTTAATTCCCTGGCATCATTCCAAACCTCTAATTTTTCAAAAGAATATTTCATTTCAAATGTTATGACGTTGTGACGTTATGAAGTTATGATGTTATGATGTTATGACGTTGTGGCGTTATGATGTTATGACGTTGTGGCGTTATGATGTTATGACGTTGGTTTGTCGTGGTAATATGGAGTTGGATCGTTTTCCCAGCATAACAATATAACATCATACTGTCTTTTCAGTCGACATAACGCCATAACACAATAACGACATAACAATTTCTTAACTTATTTCAAATAATTAATGAGTAACAGCGTCATTGTAATTGTCGCTGTGAAAGTTGATATTACAAACGAAATAGTAGGCAGGTTCAGGTTAAAGATCTTCTGTTTCAATGGTTCCACTATTACGACGTCATTTGGCAGAAGAAAATAGGCTTCCGAAGTGATTAATTTCTTATCCTGTAAATTAATTCTGAATGTTTTGGTTCCTTTATCCATTGGACGAACAACCAATACCCTGTTGCGATTGCCATAATCGCCAACGCCGCCAGCGCGTCCTATAGCCTCAAGAACAGTAAGATAATTATTATAGTTGATATATGCTCCAGGGGCTTTGACTTCACCAATAACAGTAAATTTAAAACTGAGTAATCTGCATTCAACTGTTGAGTTTTTAAACACTTTCCCGGCCAATTCCTGAAGCACATTCCTTGTTTCTTCGAGGGTCAATCCGCTAACCTTAATCTGTCCAATTGTTTCGAGGGTAATGTATCCTTCAGGATTGACATTATAACCAAAAAGAGCACCACCCGCATCGCTCTGTGATATATTGATGCCATTACTAATGCCAGATGATAAGAAATCTTTTATTGAGCCATCCGGCGTCATAGCTTTAATAGTTATATAAAGGATATCACGTGGTTGAATTTTGTAATCGGGGATAGTCATTGTGAAATTCTCTTCACCATTGACTTCAGGTAAGTTATTTAAGTAAGCGAGCTTTTTCTGACTGGTACAAGAAGCGGCCAGAAGTATTGCAGTGGATAGTATGAGGGGGAGGTGTTTCATTTTTGTAGGTTTAAGATAAAAGACAAAAGTCACAAGATAAAAGTAAACAATCATGATTTGGCAAAGCACAAACACCGATGAAAATTTTTAATTTGCGTTTGATATCGAATCAAACACAAATTATATGGGAAAGAGCAAAGTCGAATATGAACAGGTAATC
>Ga0224523_1001059_pt1 | contig 12417 bp, 11 predicted proteins | sample CFST50metaG_FD_182732 | JGI IMG/M metagenome (GOLD analysis project Ga0224523, IMG submission 182732) | Peat soil microbial communities from Stordalen Mire, Sweden - C.F.S.T50 | ecosystem: Environmental > Terrestrial > Soil > Wetlands > Peat | place: Sweden: Norrbotten County, Stordalen Mire...
TGTACTTCCAGTAATAAGAATATTTTCAAACTTATTTATGAAAGAACAATCTCCAAAACGCATAATCTGATTTCGGTCAACGTTGCGATCATTGTTAAAATGGAAGTCTTCTATGGAAGCCTTGTATCGGAACTTAGCGTTTTTAAGCTGCCGTTCTACGCTCCTATTTTTCCTGTCGTCCCATTCTGATTGGATTAGACTGGAAACCATTTCATCTGCTGTGTAATCTTCCGTTTTCCCGGATTCAATACTTGTTTTAAAAGTTCTGTGCATACCGAAGAGTTTCATCTTCCGCATCTTTTCTAATGTTGCTGTATTCATTTTTGGTTTTTGAGATTGTTCGTTTATAGATTTGTATTTTATTTTTTTACTTGTAATAATCTTTGCCTCGAATATTTTCATGCTCTGGCATTTTTATATTTTCATTGACATCATCATTTTTTTCTAATCCGTTCTCCAAAATTTTCTTGATAGTTCTGTAATTATAAATGCCATAATCTAAAGCACGCTGGCACGCCTTAATCAGTCGGTCGTTGCCATATTGCGGTGCAAAGTTCAGAACACCCAAGCAAATTTTGTATGCTTGCTCATGATGTTGTTTTTTAGTAATAATTTTTGAAATATAAAGCCTGACGTCCTTATGTATAGCATCCGCCTGCATCAATAAGCGGTCAGAGGTCAATTCATATACGAAACGATGGGCAGCAGGTAAATGCTCTTTATCAGTAGTGTATTTATAATAGCTTTGATAGCGTCTTTTATGCAGTGCAATTCGTTCATAGTTATAAAATATCTCAACGCTAAACCGAGAATACATCACCTTTACTTTTTTACCGATAAAACTATATGGAACACTATAATAGTGCTTGTCTGCGCTTAACGAAACATGCCCATGTCTTAAAACGGTCGCATAAAATTGCTTTTTGAATTCATAACGTAATGTTGGAAGTGGTAATAATGCAACACGTTCCAGTTCTTCAAATTTCTGCCTTCGGCTATAATTTCTCCCAGTTATTATTTGATTGTTGTGTTCTTCTAAAGCTACCCTGATGGCAATATTTAATTCTTCCAAAGAATAAAATTTCATGTCCCTTAGCTTGGCATAAATACGAGTATAGATAATGTTGACGGCAATTTCTACCAACGCTTTGTCCTTTGGTTTATAAGCACGTGTAGGTAATATAGTTGTATTATAATGTTCAGCAAAATCAGCAAAGGTTTCATTAATTTTAGGTTCATACTTATCGCTTTTTGTTACGGCTGACCGTAAATTATCGGGAACAATAGCACCGGGAACTCCACCAAAATAATGTAAAGCGCCTTCGCATGCTGGAATAAAATCTTCTTTCTGTTGAGTCATTACCGCTTCCACATAGGTAAGCTGACTTGCTCCAAGAATTGCTACGAATACTTCTACAAGATTAACATCTTTGGTGTTTTTATCAATGATGGATAATTTTGCGCCTGCATAATCAATAAACAATTTGTCTCCCTCTATATGCTCCTGGTGCATAATAGGGACTATTCGCCTTTTCCATTTGCAAAAGCGCTTGTTGAACTCCTGCCTACTAACACCATCGGGATATTTTTTTCTGTATTCTTCCCATAGCAGCTTACGAGTGACGCCCCTGCGCCTAAGTTCTTTATCTATTGAAGGAAAAAGATTTAATAATATTTGTACTGTTTCGCTGATGGGCGGTTCTTCAGGTTTTGTAAAAAGTTCTGCCAGATCCTTATCACTTAATTCATTTATTTCTTCAAAGGTCAATCCGCTTTCAATAAATTCCTCACGACATTTTTTTAGCACGCTATGGGGTATTCCCGTCTGCATAACTATTTCAGAGGTAGTTTGATGCTGTGTATGCAGGCGAAGTAAATGTCTTATGTTGTACATCCTGATAATTTTTTCTGATGCAAAGTAAAAACCATTTTAAATACAGCTTTCCACTTTGGGCAAGAAAGGGATTCAAAAGGACAAATTTGGATAGATTGGGATTGTCGATTTTTACATTAATATTTTAAAATAGAAATTTTTAATCCCAATAAAATATACCCGGAACTCCCAGCTTTTCAAAAATTATTTTCATTTGTTTAGGAGTATAAAATCGTCCAACCCTCTGTCCGATTTCTTCTTTAAATGGAGCGATCCATGTCTTCATGGATTTTCCACTGCATTCGTACATTCCAGACAATTCTTTTAATGAATATGCCCTAAGCTGGGCTTTAGGTGCAACTATTTCGTTTTGCTTCATGATATAATTATTTTTTTTCCGGCAAACATTGCCGAACGCTCATTAAAAATGGCGGGGCATACCCTAAAGCATAAAAACTCTCAGATTTTTAATAAAGAGAGGGTTCACACAATGAAAAAATGGGCGGTCCAGAGTAGAAATCTCAGAGAAAAAATAGACCGCACCTGTTATGAAACGTAAATGACAAGCCCCCGTGCCCCCAAGAAGAAGAGGCAAGTATAAAGTTGCAATTCGCAACTTTATACTTGCCTCTTCTTAAATAGTTGTAAAAATTCTATTTCAACAAAAAAGATGGGGTATATCCATTAGGAATGTTTTCCATAATTTGAATTTCTTTACATACAGCATTTAATTGATGTCCTAAAAAACAGGCACCACTTAATGGGCCGAAATAGAAAAGAAATAATTTCTCAGCATTATGCTGTTTTACAAAATCTCGAATTTTTTCTTTTGTTTTAACAGCAAAAGCAATAACATCTGCAGCTTCAGTTAAGCAGTCTTTACCTAATTCTTTTTCAGGACGTATAAACAACAACGAATCTATAATTTTATTTGTATTAAAATATTTTCGAACATCCGAACATAAAGAACCTGTTATGCTAATTCCTACGGCAACGGAATTCGTATTAGTTGAAATTGTCTCTCCAGCATTGTTTTCATTAATAATATTAAAATTTTTATTCATACTAGCATCGGTACGCCATAAATTACCTTGCTGATTAACTTCTATTTTATAACCGGAAACTTCTGAAAAAACAAAACCAAAAGCAAACCAAGGTGATAAACGAGCGTAACCTCTAGCTCGAATAAATTGCGTTGATGTTTCATTATTTATTCTTTTTTCAAATTCATAAAGTTCAGGTAATAATTTTTTATTCCAATCATCCACATTCAAAAGCGTATGGTCTCCCTTATTAGATGTTTTTTGAAAAGAATCTCTCCAATCAAGAATATAGTCTGGTTCAAGATCAAATTTGTGATCCTTTACAGTAATAAAATAAACAGTAGAAAATTTTTCAGCGTCAGTTGGCAAGTAAAGATTATGATGCTTTAACTTGTCTTCTAAAATATCAAGGGTTATTTCTTGAGTCTTTGTTTTAATCCAATCCTTTACAATACCTGCAGATACTAGTAATGCATTTTCATCATGTTTAAGTTTAAGTAACTCCATCCTTTCAGAAATCATACGTTTTAATTCATCACTAAAATCTTTTCCAAGGTGAAAGACCAATGACTTTGTAAATTCAATAAATTCTTCTTCACTTGCTTGGTGCTTTAAACGCCATGCTTCACGTTTTTTCCCAATACTACTTTTCTTAGAGGAATTATAAAAGGTATCATTCAATGAGCCACTTTCGCCACAAACACAAGTTAAAATTTCATCATTATGATCAATTAACCAATTAGTATATAGGTTTAATTTAATTTTTTCTTCACCACTTGGATATAGTTTTTTAATAGATTTCCATGTACTCCAAAATTTTTCCATTAAACTTGTTCCTGTAGAATCATCTAACAACTTATCTATATTGTAGGAATCTCTCTGATCAACATGATACTTAATTTGATAAAAATTTATTTCCGATACTGTGTTTCCCATAAATACAGTCACATCATCTACCAAGCCAGCCTGAGAATCTTCAAGTTTTACTTTAGTGACAAAGTATCTTGAAATTTTTAGAGAGAGAATCTGGTACCAACTTATTAAATGTTGGTAATCGAATCCTTTGAGAAGAGCAGATGTTTGTGTTGCCATGTTATTAATTCTTGAAAGGAGGAGTCGGTTCAATATTACTAGCTAATTCGAAAACTTTTTCAAAAGAAATAGGTGATTCTGGAATAACCTCTAAAATAATATTTGGTAAAAACCGATGTCTAATGTCAGAGTATGTAAAACCATAATTCCTATTCTCTAGCTCACCCGTTATTTCTACTAATTTATCAATTTGCTCCACTGTAAATTCAACTTCTTTGAAAGCTTCATTAAAAATCATTTTTCTTTGATCTTTGTTAGGACGACAAAAATTAAAAATTGCTGCAGCTCTTCTTAGAACAGCAGGATCAATAGAATTTAGTCGATTAGTACACATAACAATAACTACAGGCAATTTATTGTTTGAGATATTGTCAATACCCCTAATAAGTGCGTTTACACCTGCTTTATCTTCATGATTCATCTGCTCAAATTCTCTTGATTGAGCTAAGGAATCAGCTTCGTCAATTAATAATATAATACCAGCAGAAGGAGATTTTCCCTGATGACAATATTTTTTTGCATTACTAGTAATTAAATCAAATGCAGTAGAAATCATTTGTGTCATTTCTCCCACAAGACCTTTTCCTCTTGTTTTTAAGCTTAAACTGTATAATGTAACAGGAACAGATACATCTCTTGCAAGAAAATCACCAAAAGTTTCAGCAAGTGAAGTCTTACCTGTACCAACATCACCGGCAAAAATAAATAAAGGAATTCTTGATTTAAATTGATCTATAAGGCTTATATTTTTTTTATAAAATTTCTTTGACCAAGTATTCAATAGTTGAGGATTGAACACAAGACACCCTTCTTTATGAATTTGAGTTTTTATTATATCAAGACCGACGAGTTTATTATATCTGTCCTGAGCTTCAGGATTGGGAAACTCAATTATGCAATCAAAAAAATTATTGTCCATTTTTATATAGTTTTCGAAATTATAGACCTATTTGCATTTACTCCACCTGCTGAATATACTTTATCAACCATGCCTAAAATACCTTGCTTAGGATCGGAACCATCTGACCTATTAACAGGAATAGATGCAATTATTTTATTTTTTTCTTCTCCAGATAAAGACTCGAAGTTACTATTTTTCCATAGGAAAGAACCCCAAGTAGCATTAGAAATGTCAACACCAAATGGGATTTTCCCAGCGTTATCATCTCTTAATAAACCTGATGTTTCATCAATTGAATAGCATAAAGCTAGAATCCATTTACCATCCCTCTTAAACCCATAATCAATAGATTTTAAATAGCCCCCTGCTAATAAAATAGATATTTCTTTAATATAGTTATTTATCTCTTGTTCTGAAGGAGAACCATAAAATCTGAACATCTGATATAGATCGGCTGCAATTTTAGATGCTATATAATCAGCATGTGTTACAGTAAATGTATTGTTATAAGTTGTTGTATATGCCATATGTTATAAATTAAATGATGAACCTAATACTTCTTGCCAGCGCTCAACAGCACGGGACTTTGTGGTTGAAAACTTGGCTTCATATATTGCATCTAATGCAGAGTGTGCGGCATTGACGATTTTTAATCTTTCTATTTCAGTATACATAGAAGCGACATTGTTCTCAGGATTCACAGGATCAAAGATTTCAATTATGTCCCTACGAGTACCAGGAAGTTTATTCGCATTATAATTATCAGTAAAATAGATTCTCTCCTTCAGTCCAGATTTAACAATATACAAAAAGAATTCCTCCATTGCTATGGAATAATCGGACATGTCAATTTGTTTATCAAGCAAATGCGAACAAATTAATTCAACCATAAAGGATTTGAAACGGAAATTAGTATCAAGTTTTTTTTGTTCTCTATTCCACCATTTTAAAAGACGAATTGATTGCCTAAAATGATTTGGTAATTTGTTTTTTCTTTCTTGTAAAAATTTCAGATGAAGAGGGATGCTAGTAAGTACTCTATTTCCTGTGTCTTTATTTATTAAATAGCCTTTGTCTTCTTCGTTTTCTTCATAAATAATTGGAGAAACATCAATATCTAAGCCTGTCCCTCGAAATGAAATTTTTACACAATGAGTTCCCGGACTAAATTGTTCTGGTTTTAGAATATTTTTATATGCATCCTTTAAACGAGCAATTAACCATTCAAGTAGCTTTTCTTCGTCTGGATTCTCTTCAGTTTTTTTAACATAAACAGCCAAATCCATATCGTTCAATGTTTTCAATGCTGTTCCTTTCGCCACACTTCCTGAATGAAGAACCTTGACAAGATCATAATCAGGATGGTCTTTTATATGAGCCTCAAGTTTCTCTTTTAATCGAGCCACTTGTTCGCGGTAAACTTTTAATTTATCTTGGGGAATATTTACATTGTCCGCTGCAAAAGAAACTAAATCAGAATGTTTTATGTATTGTTCAGCCATATATATATTACTTTAATTATTATTGCATATTATTACTATTATTATTATTTACAATTTTATGGTAAATCATATAAAGTTATTATTTACAATATTTTCCATACTTCCCACATTTCCATCACAGCATCCTTTGCAACATGCATAGGGGCATATTTGTCATTTGTAGAAATCAGATAAATAAAATTCGATTTTTCTTCAACTCGTACTTTTTTACACTGAACACCTTCTGTTGTAACAACAATATAGGATTTCTTATCTTTTATTTCTTGCGTTGAAATTTTAATTCCGACGATTGTTGAACCGTTTTTTATTTCAGGTTCCATTGAATCACCGTTAATATCAAACGCTCTTGCAATTCCATATGGTTCGTAAGGGATTTTAATGGTTTTAAGTTTTTTAATAAAGGAGTTATCCCCGAAACTTTGTGCATAACCGGCTGCCGCCGCCAATGGCACCTTTGAAACCTCAAACATTTTTTTTATTCCAATTTGTTTTTCGGGTTTTTTATTCTCTATATCCTGATACATCAATTCCGTAATTGAAACATCAAAAAAAGAAGCAAGTTTCAACAATTTATGTATGTCCGGCAAAGCACGATCTTCTTCATAAGCCCGATACGATGACTTTCCACTTAATGAAAGCATCTCAGCCATTTCTTCAAGTGTTTTACCCTTTTGTTTTCTAAGAAATAACAAGTTTTTCCCAAGGAATGACTCTTTTTCTTTTCGAGCTACTACCATAACATTAAATAAATTTTTCCACAAATATAATAAAATTAAACAAATAAGTACAATAATATTGCACTTTTATTTTCTTAATTCTGCTTAAATCTTTCTTCTAATAAATTTTTTAAATTCAGAAAAACACGTATATTTGTCACATATTATTGCTAAAAGTGTGACATAAATAGACGTTTAAGATGACTTTGAATACAGAAATACAGATACTTAGAAAATTTAAAAAAGCCAAGAGGGGTACGCTTTTTTTTACAGAAAGCTTTGTAACTCTAGGAAATGCTGACACACTAAGAAAAGCATTGGAGAGATTAGTTAAAAGTGGAGAGATACAAAGGGTTGCTGCCGGAATTTATGTACGTCCCGAAATTGATCCGGTGATAGGAATAGTTACCCCCGGTATTGATGATATTGCCAAAGCTATTGCAAAAAGGGATAAAGCAAGGATTGTTCCTACAGGGATGTATGCCCTGAACAAACTCGGGCTTTCGACACAGGTGCCATTAAATATTGTTTATCTTACAGATGGAACAGCACGGAAAATAAAGATTGACAAAAGAACAATTACTTTCAAAAAAACAACACCTAAAAACCTTGCAGCTGTTGGAGAAATTAGCCGACTGGTTATACAGGCTCTCCGAACCATTGGAAAAGATAAGATTACAGAAGAAGAAAAAAAAAGAATTCAGCAGTTACTTGAAAAAGAAAAAAAAACAAAGTTGGAACAGGACATTCGCCTTGCTCCTACTTGGATAAGAGAAATAATATGGCCAATTTTAAAGAAAAAGAATGATGAGTGAAGAAGTATTAAAGGAATGGATGAAGCTTACTAACAGTACCAAACGAAACATTTTTTTGGAAATCAGTAAAAAAATGGGACTGCCGGAAGCTGCTATTGAAAAAGATTGGTGGGTGGTAAGAACACTGGATTTGGTTTTCCAAACTGAAATTTCATCACACACTGTTTTCAAAGGCGGCACTTCGTTAAGCAAAGCATGGAACCTGATTGATCGTTTTTCGGAGGACATTGATTTGGCACTGGATAGAAAATTTTTGGGCTTTGATAAAGCCGATGCGGAAATGACAGGCTCACAAGTTGCAAAGCTTCGTAAAGTTTCATGCAATTACATTTCGGAAAAATATTTGCCGCTGCTTGAAAAAACTTTTCTCGAAGCGGGATTTGCAGATGTGAAATTACAGCTGACTGAAATCAAATCACCCGATGAAGACCCGGTAAAGATTGAAGTGATTTATCCTGCTGTTACAGAGAAGTCGTGGTATTTGCCACCAAGGGTTTTAATTGAAATTGGAAGCCGTTCTGAAAAAGAGCCGTTCTCTGAAACACAATTTTCTTCTTTCGTTGGTGAACATTTCAATGGGAGAAATTTTGCCGACAGCAGCATCACTATTCCAACGGTAAATCCTGAACGGACATTTCTTGAAAAAATATTTCTGCTGCATGAAGAATTTCAGCAACCGGCAGAAAAAGTTAAAGTTGACCGGCAGAGCAGGCATTTATATGATTTAGAAAAACTGATGGACACTGATTTTGGCATGAAAGCACTGGCTGATAAAGATCTTTATCAGCACATTGTTGAACACCGCAGTAAAATTACACCACTTCGTGGAATTGATTATGCAAATCATGCCCCTGACAAAATAAATTTCATTCCGCCTGATAACATGATGGCTGCATGGAAAAAAGATTATGAGCAAATGCAACAGAGCATGATTTACAGGGAATCGCTTGCATTTGATAAACTGATGGAGAGAATTGTTCTCCTGAAAGAAAAAATTAACAACATAAAACATTAATACTAATAAAAATTTAACATTCAATTTATAATGACCAAAGAACAAGAACGCGATGAACTCCACCGCACAATATGGCAAATAGCAAACGACCTGCGTGGCAGCGTGGATGGATGGGATTTTAAATCGTATGTTTTAGGCATGTTGTTTTACCGGTTTATTTCGGAAAACCTAACATCCTTTATAAACAAAGAAGAAAAGCGTACAGGCATTAAAGATTTTGATTACATCAAAGTCGCTGACAAGGATGCTGAATTTGGCAGAGCCGACACTGTGAAAGAAAAAGGATTTTATATTCTGCCCTCTGAATTGTTTGTTAATGTAAGGACAAATGCTAAAAACGACGCCAATCTCAATGAAACATTAAGCAATGTTTTTAAGAATATTGAAAACTCTGCAAAAGGCACCGACAGCGAAGATGATCTAAAAGGCTTGTTTGACGACATTGATGTGAACAGCAATAAACTTGGCGGTACTGTGCAAAAAAGAAATGAAGTTTTAGTTAAAGTTATTGAGTCAATAGGAGATTTAAAACTTGGCGACTATCAGGACAATACCAACGACACTTTTGGCGATGCCTATGAGTTTTTGATGTCCATGTATGCCAGTAATGCCGGAAAATCTGGAGGCGAGTTTTTTACCCCACAGGAAATTTCAGAGTTACTTGCCAACATTACAGTAGTGGGCAAAAAACAGGTGAATAAAGTATATGACCCCGCCTGCGGCTCTGGCTCACTATTGCTCAAATTCGCAAAAGTGCTTGGAAAAGAAAATGTGCGGCAGGGCTTCTTCGGACAGGAAAGCAACATTTCCACCTATAACCTTTGCCGTATCAATATGTTTCTGCACGACATCAATTACGAGAAATTCGATATTGCACACGGCGATACTTTGATGGATCCTAAACATTGGGATGATGAGCCTTTTGATTGTATCGTTTCCAATCCGCCTTATTCCATTAATTGGGATGGCGATAGCAATCCATTACTTATTAATGATCCACGTTTTTCTCCTGCCGGTGTGCTTGCACCAAAGAGTAAAGCCGACCTTGCCTTTACCATGCACATGCTAAGCTGGCTATCTACCTCGGGCACGGCAGCCATTGTAGAGTTTCCCGGAGTGCTGTACCGTAGCGGAGCCGAACAAAAAATTAGGAAATACCTTATTGACAACAATTATATTGATACTGTTATTCAGCTTCCGCCCAATTTATTCTTTGGCACAGGCATAGCAACCTGCATTGTGGTGCTTAAAAAGAGTAAAAAAGACAATGCAACATTATTTATTGATGCATCAGCCGAATTCGTTCGTGCCGGCAATAAAAATAAACTTACGGAAGCCAACAGGGAAAAGATATTGAATGCCTTTATCGAAAGAAAAGGCAATGCTCATTTTGCAAAGTTAGTTCTCAACCGCGACATTGCCGAAAACGATTACAATATAGCCATTAGCAGTTACGTGGAGCAGGAAAACATTACCGAAGAAGTAGATATTCTAAAGCTAAACGCCCATATTGCAGAAATTGTTATTAAGCAAAACAAATTACGCAGTTCTTTGGATGAAATTATTGCTGATTTAGAAGGAGGCAATTAATGAATAACATTGATACGCTTATTGCACAGCTTTGTCCCGATGGTGTTGAGTTTCGGAAATTGGGAGATATTGGTGAACTAGTTAGAGGAACTGGTTTACAAAAAAGTGATTTTATAGAAAGTGGCGTTGGCTGTATTCATTATGGACAAATCTATACACATTTTGGGATATTTGCTAATGAAACAAAAACCTATGTTTCACCTGAATTAGCAAAAAAATTAAAGAAGGTACAAAAATCAGATTTAATTATTACGACAACAAGTGAAAATGTTGAAGATGTGTGTAAGCCTGTTGCTTGGCTTGGTGATGAGGAAATAGTTACGGGTGGACATGCAACAATTTTCAAACATAATGAAAATGCAAAATATTTAGCTTATAATTTCCTGACATTAGATTTTTTTAAACAAAAGAAAATGTATGCAAGAGGTGCAAAAGTTACTGAGATATCAAAAGATAATCTTGCGAAAATAAAAATCCCTCTTCCTCCACTCCCCATCCAACAAGAAATTGTAAATATCCTCGATAAGTTTACCCAATTGGAAGCCGAGCTTCAAGCGGAACTGGAGGCACGACGCAAGCAATATGAATATTACCGGAATGAGTTTTTTAGGTATGAAAATGATGAAGTAGAGTGGATGACTTTGGGGGAAGTTTGTGAAAAAACCGAGAATATTAAATGGAAAGAAAATAGTATTGAAGAATTCCAATATATTGATTTGACTTCAGTAAGTAGGGAAAACAATAAAATTTCCGAAACACAAACAATTAATTCAACTAATGCACCAAGTAGAGCACAACAAATCGTAAATACTGATGATGTGATTTTTGGAACTACAAGACCAACTTTAAAACGTTATTCTTTAATAACCTCAAAGTTTCACAATCAAATTTGCAGTACTGGTTTTTGTGTTCTTAGGGCAAATCAAAAATTGATATTACCCAAATATCTATTTTTTATTCTAACGACTGTAAGTTTTAGTAATTATGTCGAAAATAAACAGGAAGGTGCAAGCTATCCTTCCATATCGAATAGCATGGTCAAGAAATATAAAACTCTAATTCCACCACTTACAGAACAGCAACGCATTGTATCAATATTAGAAAAATTCGATGGATTAGTAAACGATATTTCGGAAGGTTTGCCCGCCGAAATCGAAGCACGATGCAAGCAATACGAATATTACAGAGGGAAATTGTTGGATTTTAAAAATGTTAACAATGGATAAATACAACATAGTTGCCGAAAACCCCGAAAGCACGGTTGTAGCCGAATATCAACCGTTATTACGCAAAGAGGTAAGTTACCAAACAGAGGCAGAGCTTGAAAAAGCATTTATTGCACAACTGCAAATACAGGCTTATGAATATTTGCCTGTCACTTCAGAACAGGAATTAATAGCCAATCTGCGTAAGCAATTGGAAATTTTAAACAATTACCAATTTAGCAATACGGAATGGGAACAATTTTTCAAAAGTAACATAGCCAATCAAAACAGCGGGATTGAGGAAAAAACAAGCATTATACAGGAAGATCATGTTCAACTTTTAAACCGCGACGATGGCACAGTAAAAAATATTTACCTCATTGACAAGGCTAATATCCACAACAACCGCCTACAGGTAATTAACCAATATGTTGCCGATACCGGACAACGCCCAAACCGCTACGATATTACAATACTTGTAAACGGATTGCCACTTGTACACCTCGAACTCAAAAAACGTGGAGTGGATATTAAGGAAGCCTTTAACCAAATCAACCGTTACAACCGCGAATCGTTTTGGGCAGGCTGCGGGCTGTTTGAATATGTTCAATTATTTGTGATTTCAAATGGCACTTATTCCAAATATTACAGCAATACCACACGGT
>Ga0224523_1001061_pt1 | contig 12408 bp, 5 predicted proteins | sample CFST50metaG_FD_182732 | JGI IMG/M metagenome (GOLD analysis project Ga0224523, IMG submission 182732) | Peat soil microbial communities from Stordalen Mire, Sweden - C.F.S.T50 | ecosystem: Environmental > Terrestrial > Soil > Wetlands > Peat | place: Sweden: Norrbotten County, Stordalen Mire...
ATTGTATCATTGAAATAGTAAATATCTTCACTTTTAAAGACTTTGTAAACTTTTGATGTTTTTAAGCTTTTACATATGAAAAATATTTTTTTATATAAATGTTTTTTATCATCACTTATATCAAAATTTGTTTCATTATCTATAGAATCAAGGCTATCACAACATGAAAAAATATTTAAATATGTTGTATCAACCCTATTATTGATATTTTTAATAATCCAGAATACTTTTTTTATTGTAAAATCATATTTTGATATTCCTGTTTCAACAGCTTTTCTGTAGAATCTTTCATAAGAAACTAAGAGATTTTTATCATTATATTTATTAATAATATAATCAGAATCATTTACAGAAACCCAGCCAGTATCACTATCATATCCAATATCTTCAATTTTAAGATAAGTTAAACAATTTCCATTTTTATCATAATTATATATTTGTTCAGGTTTTCCATCAATAGTTCTTGTATATTTTTTGACATTCCATTTGTAGTTAGTTATTTCAATTTGTGCATGAGCACTTAAGCCTAATAATAAAAAAAAGAATATTATTTTCTTTCTTATTACACTTATAGTAATTGTTTTCATAATTTCAGTTTTAAGTTTGTTTGCATTTTATTCTTAATTGCAAAAACTTAAAAAGGTAATCATGAAAAAAATAAAAATTTATTTTCTCTGTGAATCTCAGTAGAAAAACTCTGTGGCTCTCTGTGTTTCTTTTTTATTACACAGAGATGCACTGAGGATACCCTGAGTTACACAGAAGTATTAATAAAATATATGATTATGAAATAATCGAAATGATTTCTTCGGAGGTTTCAGGCTTCTTTGCTGCAACTTTTAGTATTACATTGCAATCGCCTGTTTTAGGTAGCTTCACAAAGTCTTCATTTTTCAGATATGCGAAACTTTCATCTGAAGTTATTGCTACAAGCACATTTCCTGATGTTGTATCAAAACGAATAGTATTAAATTCTTCGGGAGTATAACGGAAAATAGTATTCTTAGAATGATTGAGTACCGCAATATATTTTAAATTCAAAGTAGTTCCATTGTTGTCTTTGAAATCAACCTTGTGGCTTGCGCATATTGGCTTGTCAATAATTTTAGAATAGCACCACAAGCCCGCTTTACTTACCGAAATAGTTCTGTAAATATTTGCTGCAACAAAATCATCTTTTTCATTTTTCAATAATTCTTTCTGCAGATCTTTTATCCTATTTGCATTTTTAAGTTTTACAGGATCTTTGCCCACCATTGATTTTTCTTGCTGTTCCTTTAATTTATTATTGTAAATATTTAATGCCGCAAGATAATCTTTATCTTCAAAAACAGCATTAGTTCTGTATGTAATCCGCTTATCAGGATTGATGAATGTTACAATATATTCTCCAGTGACATTATCTTTCTTAATTGAAACAGATTTCCAGTTCTTATTTGCTTCGGATGGATCATAATTATTTTCATTTTCCGATATCTCAAATGAATAATTCTTATATTCTTCAAACTCCGGAAACTTTGACGGGTCGCGGTAAACAAGTTTAAAGCGTGGTCGTGAATGATTTGCTTTCCGAGGAACAAACATATTTTGAGTGCTAGTGTTTTCAGCATATTCATCAAGTTTCACAACATTAGTATCATTATTTTTCTTCAACCATTTTTTTGAAACAGTATCGAATAAAAGTAAATTATAATCTTTTCCTGCTTTTGAAGAAATATCAATTTTAATTTCATTATCAGGTGCAATGTTTATCAAAGAATCATTTTTATACACCTGCAATTCACATAAGCCTGCTGTTTGCAATGATAATGCATGTCCAGAAGAATCATAACTCATAGGAATGCCTGCAATAAAAAGTTCTTCAGGAGTGTTAAGTTCACGATATTTTACTGAAACATTTCCTTGCACAACTTTGCCATTTTTATCAATAAAAGCATTTTTAGGAACAGTTATTATAGTACCAGTATGATAGCTAAATATGGCACCTTTACCGGCTTCTAATTGGTATTCTTTATATTTTACATCTGCATTTTTAAATGGAGGTATTATGTTGTTGAATGCGAATTTCTGTTCAACCGGTTTAGAGTTTATAAAATAAAAATATCCTGAAAGACCTATTAACAACAGAAACGATGCAGCAATACTCCAATAAATAATTTGTTTTGATTTTTGTTTCCGTTCTTTTTTTGCAATACTTTTTAATTTATTTTTTAATTCCTGTCTTCCATAATTTCTAATTCCTACAGAAATATTTTTCATTATTTCTAATTCTTCAGCAAATTCAGTATCGCTCTTAACTCTGTTATTAAAGGCAAGCAATGCTTCTCCATTTAATTTATTATTAAGAAACTGGTCAATTAGATCTATATCTTTTTGCTCGATCATTTTACATTTATTTTTTAATGTATAAACTTTTCAATTTCTGAAGACATCTGTATTTTTGTGTTTTAACATAATCGCTTCCTGCTAATTTCATTCTTGCTGCAATTTCTTTAGTTGAGAGCTTTTCATAATAGAATAACAATAATATTTTTTTGCACGATTCACCCAGAAGTTTGATATAGTCGAGCATTTTATCATTGCTGTTTTTTTCTTCATAAAAAAGATCGACATCAGTATCATCAGCAATAACGGTCATAAACGAATCATTCAATTTAACATCTTTTGTTTTTTGCCGCAGTCTGTAAAGCCAAAGATTACGACTCACTGAGTAAATAAAAGTCTTTAAGCTGCTATTCAAAATAAACGAGCCTGATTTAATTTTTTCATACAAAATAATTATAGTATCCTGAAAAATATCATCAGCATCATCGGGAGAACCGCTATTTGTAACAATTAAATTATTTACCATTTTTGCATATTCTTTGTAAAGATATTCCAATGCTCTATCGTCAGAACATGAAATGCCTTGTATTACCAACTCGTCCGATGTATATTTTCTTTTCACTAATACTTAATTGCAAAATATTAAAAAGGTAATCATAAATAGAAAACTTTAATTTTTAAATGAAGTACAAAGATATAGAAAGTTGATAATAATTTGTAAGGTAAATAATATGTTAAGGGACTTGGAAATAGATATGGAGATCATTGAAACACGCTCTAATAGCCGTTCCTAGCTGTCGTATATGTTAGCCCAATTAATGTTTGTGATGTACTTCAATGTTTAATAAGATTTTTTTTAATTTTCTTATTTCTTGTTTTTACATTCAATAGAAAATTTGAGGTTTAGGGACTCTCCGTTTTGATCTACAAGATTTAGCTTGTGTAATCCCTGATCAGGCCTTAATTCCATCTGGTGAAGTTGAGTTGTTGATCCGATATACCTGCCGTCAAGTGACCAGTACACTGTGGCTTGAGTATTACGGTGCGCAAGCTTGAAAATGACACTTCCCGGTTTCCCGTCAATATCCACAGGTATATACAACTTACTGTTATTGATGGGATAGATCATTTCCATATATTTTGTATCATTATCGGAAATGCAATCAGCGCGGAAAGGTGGCAATATTTTGTAAAAAGGATTCCTGTTTTTATAATACCACTCCTGCACCGGCGGAAGGACAAACCATGAAAGATTTGTTATATTTTCAGTTGACTCGCAATTGGAATTAACTTGATATCTCCCGCTTTTATCAAGATGAACAATTATGTGATAAGGACAGGCGGCTGTCTTCAGAGCCTTTTTAGATACCCAAATTTTATCAGTAAATTCACAAATTGATGATGCCCTGTAACCACTATACCTGCAAACAGAAATTTCAGTCATTTCACTTGTCGGTCTTTTGAACCAATTAAGAGGTTTTAAAAATTTAAAAATCTCAAATAGGATAGGAGCTGCAGTTCCAAGTCCTGTCAGTCCCGGTCTTCCTTCGCCTGTGGCATTCCCAACCCAAACAGCAACAACATAATTTGGTGTGATACCAATTGACCATCCATCGCGGTTTCCGAAACTGGTACCGGTCTTCCATGCAATTTTTGAAGAAGATGAAAATTGTTCCCATTCCTTATCCTCATCAGGCCTTGATACTTCGACCATGCTTTCGAATGTCTGCCAAATTGAAGGTGCATTTAGCAACGAAGATTCCGTATAACTTTCTTTGTTGTTTTTAATATCTGTATTTATATATGTCGGTGGATGGAAATCATTTTTATCATATTTGCCTTCGTGTTCTGAAAAATGATTTAACGTGCGGGCCATAGAAGCATAGATGCCTGAAAGATCCCATAGCTTTGCTTCAGCACCACCAACGATCAGAGCCAGACCATAATGATCTGCAGGACGTGTAAGCGTTGTCATTCCTAATTTTTTTAGTAAGCCATAAAATTTTTCTACTCCATAACTTTGAAGCATTTTAACAGCAGGAATATTCAGTGATCTAGCCAGTGCTCGTTTTGCCGGAACAGCCCCGTCATAGGTAAGTGAGTAATTTTCTGGAATGAAACCTCCTATTTGCATAGGAATATCAGGTATCAGCGTTGTTGGCAAGATCAATCCGTCATTCAGCATGCCTGCAAATAAATAGGGTTTTAAAATACTTCCGGTACTTCGAGGTGAGCAAATAACATCAACTTCATTGGCATGGTTCTCATTATTCTCCTGTGGCGTATTCCCAACATAAGCCAATACATGACCGGTATTTACATCCAGCACCAATGCTGCGGCATTGCAAATTTTATTCGCTTCTAAAACTTTTCCATTCTCTTCAATGACACGATTCACTGCTTCCTGAATACGAATATCCACACTTGACTTTATTCTTTCACCTTGGTGGCCGTCGGTAATTGATTTCTCCAAAAGGTGAGGAGCCAGTTGCGGTAAAGGAAAAGGTTTATCAGGCAATGGTTCATTGATTGAAAGTTCGTATGTTGCTTCATCAATGATTTTATGGATAAAAAGTTTTTTTAAAAGCCGGTTTCTTTTCTGAAGAAGTTTGTTGCGGTTTTTCCCAGGATAGATCAATGATGGACTATTCGGTAAGATAGCTATCGTAGCGCTTTCGGCCCATGAAAGCTTATCAGGACTTACACCAAAATATCTCCATGCGGCAGCATCCAATCCCACTACATTTCCTCCGAAAGGCGCATGAGACGCGTATAATCCCATGATCTCACTTTTGCTATAAGTAAATTCAAGGCGTAATGCCATCACCATTTCTATGAATTTTTCATAAAAGGTGCGCTCATGATTTTTTCTTATCAATCGTATGACCTGCATGGTAATTGTGCTTCCGCCACTTACGATTTTTTTTCTGGAAATATCCTGGTAAAGTGCTCTGAAAATTGAAACAGGATTTACCCCAGGATGATAAAAGAAATAATGATCTTCAAATTCCACCAATGCTTTTCTGAATTTATATGGAATGCCATTCAGCTCGGGAAAGCGCCATTGACCATCAGAAGAGATCTTAGCCCCAAGCAGTTCTCCGTCCTTATCAAGGAGAATAGTTGAATAAGGATCGTTGAATAAATGGCGAGGTAATGAAAACCACATACCCAAAAAAAGAAGTATGACAATAGAAATTGTGACTTTTCTTTTCTTATGTTTTTTCCAGTAAGAATATCGGGTAAGATCTGAAAAAAAAATAAGTGCTTTGTCTATAAAATCCTTTAAAATAGGCATAGTTCAGAAATTATTTGCTTTCTGGTCTTTATCTTGAATTTGAAAAAAAGTAATTCATCAACTGTATTAATTTCCAGAAGCAACTACTTCCACCCATGTTCCCGGTATCCTTGCATTAATTGTATTGTCATACATTGCTTCGCAATACAATGTGGGTAAATAGAATTTACCGATATAACTTGAATTCAGCAGTACCTTGAATGTTTTTGATTTATCTGGAGCAAGGCTGAAGTATGTATAAACACGATCGTCACGGATATCCTGGTAATCAAAATCGGAAGCCGATGTGGAAGATTGAGCATAATCGCTGAGGCGGTTATTCGATATTTCCCAACCTGACGGGAATATTTGCACAAGCGCAAGTTGCTTGTAAAATCCATATATCCCTGGATTGCTTATGGTTACTTCTGCAATAAAACTTGTGCCTTGCCCAAGTTTCTTGGGATCAATAACAGCCCCGTTTACTGTTTTGTAAACAACTTTAAGGTTCAGTCTGTTTTGGGCAGATGATTTATCACCATTCACGGGAATCCCCTGTGTAATGATCCGTGCGAATAATATATTTTTGCTGTTATTGGTAATAATAACTTTCCCTTTTTTAGAATATGAGGCAATTCCCATATCAATCTTGCTAATGGATTTCTTGCTTGTGATAACAGAAGATTTTCCATCAATGTTACAAATTAAATTTAGCCCGGTTCCGCCTCCTGATGTGGTAACAAATTTGGAAAGTGCGATCAGACAATAGGCTGTGGTTTGTGTACTCATCCATTCATCTTTGCACATTGCTATTGCCAGTTCTTTTACAAGCGGAGCAGCTTTCGTTTTATAATTCATCAGTGTAAGGGCTTCAATGATCATTGCTTTGTCCCTGTCGGCTGAGCCAAAAGTGTATCCCATTTCCCTGTATGATTTTATTGAAGTACTTGTATTAGCGATCAGGTATTTGGCAATTTCAGGTTTGCCAGCTAGCAGGTATGTTGCCGCAAGACGCCACCTGGCTGCGACACTAAGATCCCTGTATTCGAAAAGTTTATTCATTGCTCCTAATTCAGGCGCTTTGGCAAGTGCAAGCGTGTACAAGCGATATGCCTGGTCGAGATCATCATTGCTGTATGATGAATTATATGACCATGAAATGGCTTTGAGTTTTTGGAATTTAAGCCAGGACTTCATAAATCCTACAGGTAATGCATAACCTTTGAGCTCGGCTTCCAGCATGAAATGCCCGGCATAATTTGTTCCCCAGTCATCTGCATATTGTCCTTCGGGCCAATAGCTGAGACCTCCATTCGATAGCTGAAATGCTTTCAGGGCTTGTATCGTAGCTTTAATATTGGTTTCGATCTTCGCTTTTGTTGCTGCATTCAGATCTATAAGGTCAGATAAATAAAGCTGTGGAAATGCCGATGAAGTGGTTTGTTCAATACAGCCGTGAGGGTATTCGATCAGATAACTTAATCTTTTTTCAAGATTGATAGATGGAATGGATGATACCTCAATGGTGCCTCTGTTACTTCCTGCAACACCTATTAAATTGTAATTCGTGTTCCATGTTTTTCCCGGATTAATAACAGTATCGATTACGTTCACTACTTTTGGATTTGGATTTAGCAGATCTATCTCAATATCGTGAACAGCTTTCTCTGCGCCACAAATAGCTACAATTTTTATTTTTCCTATACCGATCGATTCTTTTGCTTTTAAATTAAAATTTACCACTGCATCGCCGGGTGTATTAAATGTAAGATTTTTTGAATTTGTTCCCGCGATAGTGAACATATTATCAGTCGTAACCTGGACACTGACATTCTTGATATTTTTTTCCATTGCAAAAACACTAACAGGAAGCTGAAAGGTTTCACCCGGACCAATTACGCGGGGAACCGTTCCCAGTACCATCAATGGTTTTCTGACCGCTACTGTTTTTTCTGCGAAACCATATTTCCCGTTATCGCCTGCAACAACCATTACCCGCACAGATCCTATATATTGCGGCATTTTGATCGTATGAAGTTTATAACCACCTTTAGGCAGTTGAAAAGGTCCAATAAAACGAACCATTGGTTTGAAACGATTGGCTTTTAAACTTCCTTTATTCAATCCCTCCATATCACCGCCTATGCTGAGGATACGCTGCAGATCTCCTGTAAATGCACCCAACACAAGGTCGAAAACATCCCAAGTTATAACGCCTAATGCTTCTTTTGCATAAAAGGCAGACCAGGAATCAGGTGTTTTGAAATGTGTGAGGTCGAGCAATCCTTCATCAACAATGGCAAGCGTATAGGTCATAGCTTTGCCGTTCTTCTCATTCACTGCAATATATGCATCCTGTTCGGGGAGCAAAACATCCTTCATGATGATCTGTGGTTTTAAATGGGTGTTTGGATCTTCAACCATAATGGGTATCACGCCATATAGCCTTATTGGAAGGTCGTTGAGAGTCTGCGAGTGCGGCTGGATAAGTGTTACATAAGCATAACAGTTAGGGGCCATATTTTCTGTAACTTCAAAAGAAAAAGTTGTAGAGCCCTGTTCTGTTGGTATCCACACCGATTTTAGTATTTTGGTTCCTGTTTCAAGCGTTAATAATGCTCTGCCATCAGCCGAAGAAGGAATTGTAATTTTTACTTTATCACCAACGCTATATTTTTCTTTATCTGAAGTGAAACTAAGCATAGCAGCAGCAGTCTTATCACCGCCGGGTCCTCGGTTATAGCCATACCAGTCAGCATAAACTACCTTTCCTGCAGAATGACCGGATTTCTTATCAGTAACTTTTATAAAATACCTTCCCCAATCATCATGTCCTACTTTAAATTTATAGTTTGCTTTTCCATACGAAGTCGAAACGGTAGTGGAGTCTATGAGCTTATTATAAGATGTTGAAATGAATTCGGCCTGTGAAGAAGATTCTGAATTATCCCACCACCAGCGCCATTCGAGTTTAAATACTTCAACTTTTAATCTGTTTGATGGAACAATATTTCCGTTATAATCAAGATTGACAAGGTTTATATTGTAAGCTTTGTCGGTAAACAGCATTTTGTCTCTTGACGCACTTTGAGGAACATAAAGCCCTGCATAGGTTTCGTAAGGATAGTAAGTCATCTGGGTGTTGTCAACACTGAAATCACCTCCTGCTTCAAATACTGTCGTTTCGAAATTTGCTTTAAGCATTCCTGAAGCTGTACTCGAAATATTGATAGATGGCGTGATTGTGGCTTTCCCAAAATTATCAAGCTTCCCGTCAAATACAGCAATGCTTTCCGTATTGAAAAAATAAGATGGATTATCAAATGTGTAATTAGCATACTTTTTAAATGTAGTTTCAATCCTCGATAACGTAAGATTTACAGTTGTTTTAAGGTTTGGAGAGGAAGCTCCTGTGAGCCAGTGAACATCCAACATTCCTTTGTCCTGGCTGTTTTTTGCAATATATTCTTTCGGGAATTTCAGGTTGATCTTTAAACGGTTTGGTTTGATCGTTTCTACCTTCAATGTCTTTGTAAATTCCACACCACCAACTTTTACTTTAGCCTGCCAGTTTCCTGTAGGTGCATTCTTTTCAGTACAAGTGCGGAAATCGTAGAACTCATTGACAGAAGTTGTTTTTACAAGTCGCCGTGCAATTAGTCCATTGGGACTAATTAGATCCATAGTGACTGGGAAATTTGCAGGTAAAACTTTTTCCTTATCCTCTAAGATGAAGGTAAGATAAAGTGAATCACCTGGCCTCCAAACGCCACGTTCGCCATAGATGAATCCTTTTATTCCTTTCTTGACCGATTCTCCACTGACATCAAACATACTCAATGATAAGGATGCCCCTTCTATTAATTTTAGATAGCCTCTTTGTTTATCTTTTTTTGCAACCAGTACAAATGGTTTCTTTGTGAGTTTTACCTCTGCCATTCCATCACTGTTTGTTTTTGCTTTGCCAAGCAGTTGCTGCTGAAAATCGTAAAATTCAACGTCAACATCTTCCATGGGCTTTGTGGAAACGATATCCGTTACATATACATGCATGTTCTTGTCAGAGCCGCCTTTGACGATGATCCCCAGGTCGGAAGCCAGCACATTGGTGGTTACAGATGTATTATAATAATATGAATCACTGCAAGGATCTTCGCGTCTATTCCAATCATAATAATAAAAGCCTTCATCATCGTAGTAATAATTGTAATAATTATTTTCGTAATACCAGCCTTCATCATCATCATTCACTTCGTTCCATGTTTTGAGTTCCATATCGTTGTCAGCAAGCGTATCTTCACAGGGATATGTTGAATAACTTTTTTTGAAACTCAGCCGCACGGAATAAATAGCTCCAGGCTGAACAGCTATAAGCGTTGAAAGGTCAAGGTAGTAACGGTTCCATTTGTTATAATCCAAAACATTGCTCAGCAGAATAGATTTTTTTAGAACAGTTTTTCCGACACGGGCTAATTCGCTCTGCCCATTCAGATCATTTACCTGTAGAAATTGCAGCACATTATTTTCATAGATCTGAGTAACCTTTACATCAATTGCTTTGAGATTGACAGTTTCAATAGGTAATAGAAATCCATTGGAAGTAGGCATGATTACGCCAGTTCCTACAAATTTTACAGCAGGTTTGATATCTTCAAAAGATACTTTGTTATTCGTTGTTGTTCCCAGTTCTTCACCATTTACATTTTTAACGGAAGGTTCTATCGTAAGCCAAAAATTTCCATTTTTCTTTTCAGAAGGATAAATGCGAAGTTCATTATCATCAATAGTGTAACGGATATCCATTGAATTGGCATACTTTATCAAGCCATCAAGATTCTGGTTTTCCATTAATGGATCTGAAAATAATGCTCGAATGTATTGTTCCGATTCCTGAACAATAGATACATCAAGGAGTTTGAAGACTCCCAATGGAGGGATTTCAACTTTAGATTCTCCGTTTTTCTTTGCACCAATAGATTTTCCGTTGTACTTTAATATCACTTTACTCGCTTCTTTTGTTCGCTGGATGCTGTCGACCTGAAAATAATGTATCCTGTTTTTTGAATCGTGTATCCATGTTATGGGCAATTTTTTGTTTCCCTGGGTTGCATTTAAAATAGCTTCCACTTTGATATCTTCAGTAATATCGGCGGTATTGATGGTTCCATAAAGTTTTTCTTTTGACAGGTCCGTTTTTTTATAAGCTTTATGATTATCTATTTTTAGCATAAAATCCTGCTGCATTGTCTGAAATTGGAACTCTAGAGTTTTGAGCGAATTAGGAACCTTTATCAGCTTTGACAAGAAAAATTTTGCTTCATAAAATTCTTTTGCAGGAAGAGTTTTCTCAGGTCGGAATTCAATCGTTTTGCTGTCGACCCAGTAAGCTTTCCCTTTGATAGATGGGCTGAAGTCGAATAACTCCTCTTTCACAGGAGTGTTGAATAATGCAGAATCTGCATAGCTGTTGGCAAGCTTTATCTTTATTGTTGATTGGGTAGATATAACACCCGAAGTAAAAGCTTCAACATATTGCCTGAAGGCAGGGTTTACTTTTTTAAAGTGGTGCTTATGGTTTATTGATTTGTAGATGATAGTCGAAGCTACCATAACGATTAAGATGGTTGAGCCGATAAAAAGAAATTGTTTTTTCATGGAGGGATTTAGCTGATTAGAGTGCAAAAGTAATAGTTATATCAACACAAAGTAATTCAAAATAAAAAGAATTCTATTTATATTTAAAATGAAAAATTTGTTTGTTAGGATAAAATTGACCAAACCGTACTAATTAAATTACCTCATAAATAAAAAAATAATTTGTGCGTGGAACGTAAATCTTTAACAGTGTAAGCTCCTGATCAACATTTTAAAGTCTTTTAATAACATAGAATCCGTCCTGACTGCGAGCAATCCACCTATTGAGAGGTGCCCGCTTAACTGGTTGCACCGCCTCAAAAACAAAAAACCAGTACTATCTTTGAATATAAGCCCGCAATGACTATACTTTGAATGAGTAGCTAGCTGAATAGCCTTACTTTGCTTAGATTTCGATATTTGGAAAATTATATCACCATTTTTAATTTCATTTTTATTCGTAAGTTCCGAAACTTACTGTCTTGCTTGAGACAGCTTTAGGCGGGGCTCAATATATTTTTTCTCAAAATATAGAAAGCCGATTATAACCAAAGCAGAAATAACTATTATAAATATGATTTTTGTTTTATTCATTTTATTGCATTTATGGTTTTATAACAATTCCGAAAATTTAGGAAGAAAAACAATCAGTCCAATAATCAAAGCAGTTATTGCGCTTACCAAAACTCCGGCAGCGGATAAATCTTTAATTCTCTTTATTTTTTCATGCTTTTCTGGTGAAACGAAATCAGCAATATTTTCTATAGCAGAATTAATAATCTCCATGGTTATAACAAAGCCAATAGCAAATACAACGGAAATCCATTCATAAGTTAATAAATTCAAAAGTAATCCAGCTACGACAACACAGATAGTTGCTATAAAATGAATCCGTGCATTATGCTCTTCTTTAAATAATATTTTAAGCCCGGAGAATGCATAGATAAAACTTTTTATTCTTTTCTTTATTGAGAAATTTTGTTGTTTCATGTGATAAATTATTTTTGGCAATTTAAACATACCGAGTTAATGTGCATTCATTTTATCATCCAGCTTAAGAGGGAATGTCATCGCTGAATAAAACCCGATAAAATAAAATGCAACAATGATTATTTCCAATAAACTTTCATATAAAAACTTGCTTTCAATTTCAAACGGAACCAATAATAATC
>Ga0224523_1001063_pt1 | contig 12380 bp, 9 predicted proteins | sample CFST50metaG_FD_182732 | JGI IMG/M metagenome (GOLD analysis project Ga0224523, IMG submission 182732) | Peat soil microbial communities from Stordalen Mire, Sweden - C.F.S.T50 | ecosystem: Environmental > Terrestrial > Soil > Wetlands > Peat | place: Sweden: Norrbotten County, Stordalen Mire...
GATCAAACTGGCAAAGATGCTGGCTGGTATATTACCTTCAACATTAAATTGTACCTATTTTGTAAATTCAGGAAGCGAAGCCACCGAAGGCGCCTTGAAGCTTGCAAAAAGATTTACCGGCCGCAGCGAGATCATCGCTTTTAAAAATGCTTATCACGGTAGCACACACGGTTCTCTAAGCATTATGGGTAATGAAAATTTCAAACAGGCATTTCGCCCACTATTGCCAGGAATTCGATTTATTGAATTTAATAATGTGAATGAATTAAAATATATTTCAACGAAAACAGCTTGCGTTATAGCAGAAACAGTGCAAGGCGAAGCTGGCGTAATTATTCCTGATGTTACATACATGAAAGCTCTTCGTAAAAAGTGCAGCGATAACGGGGCTTTGCTGATACTTGACGAAGTACAGACCGGTATGGGACGAACAGGAAAAATGTTCGGTTTTGAACATTATGGAATTGTTCCCGATATTATCACACTGGCAAAGGGTTTCGGCGGTGGCATGCCTCTTGGCGCATTTGTTTCTTCAAATGAGATCATGCATTGTCTTACAAACAACCCTGTCTTAGGGCACATTACAACCTTTGGCGGACATCCTGTTTCATGTGCCGCAGCCATTGCAAACATTGAAGTAATTAAAAAAGAAAAGTTAGTTGAACAGGTTGAGAAAAAAGAAAAGCTATTTCACAAATACTTGAAACATCCTTCAATAAAATCGATCCGGAGCAAAGGGCTATTAATTGCCATTGAATTTGCAGATGAAAAAACGAACATGAAAATAATTCATAAATGTATTGACAAAGGCGTGATCGTTGACTGGTTTCTTTTTGCTTCTAACAGTATGCGTATTGCCCCACCGCTGATCATCAACGAAAAAGAAATTTCGAAAGCATGTCAAATAATTTTATCATGTATGTAAACATTGATTAAATTTGCATCCCTTAAAAAATTCTTTATGAGTAATTATAGTGAAAAATTCATGTCTGAAGCGATAAGGCTTGCAGTTGAGAATGTAAAATCAGGTAAAGGCGGGCCCTTTGGAGCTGTAATAGTAAAAGACGGGGAAGTAATCAGTACCGGAGTTAACAGTGTAACATCTGCCAATGATCCCACTGCTCACGCAGAAGTTGTTGCTATCCGTAATGCTTGCAAAAAACTTAATTCTTTTCAACTCGATGGCTGTGATATTTATGCAAGCTGTGAACCTTGTCCTATGTGCCTCGGCGCAATTTACTGGGCACGTCCTGAAAATATTTTTTTTGCAGGAACAAAGAAAGATGCTGCCAGCATAGGTTTCGACGATTCTCTTATTTATAATGAAATTGTTTTGCCTGTAGAACAAAGGAAAATAAACACCTTTCATATCAATCATAAAGATTCATTTGCGCCATTCAGCGAATGGAAAAAGAAAGAAGATAAAATAGAATATTAAACAAAAATCTTTAATCATTATTGTTTTATCTTTGATGCCCGAAACTTATGGCATCACATTTCTATCAACAGCTCAATTTCACCGAAAGACGTACATTCCGGCTTCACCTATCCTACTCTGTTCTGGAAGGAATAACTCTTGGAGTGCTTGCATTGAATGAATTTGTTTTTGTCCGTAGTATCAAAGGAAGCAATTACCAGTTAAGCGTATTATTTCAACTTACTACTGTTCTGTTGATCTTCGGTGTTTTCTTTCACGAGATACTCAAACGAGTTCAGGATAAAAGAAAACTTCTCCGCATTGTTGCTATTGTAACTCGTTTGCCATTAGCTCTGCTTTGCTTCTTTCCATCAGACCCAAACATTTATATTGCAAAGCCGATATATCATTATTTTTTTCTTGGAATATTTCTTTTCTATTATTTTGCAGATCCAATTATTTATCCTTCCATCAATCAATTATTAAAAAACAATTACAAACACGAGCACTTTGGAAGGCTTTACGGACGGGCGACAACGTGGAATAAAATCATAATGATGACCGTAACTTTTATATATGGGTTCCTGCTCGATTACAATATTTATGCATTTCGTTATATATTTCCTTTTACTGCAATACTTGGTATTGTTTCGGTTTACCTGTTAACACGAATACGTTTTCAAAATTACGTTGCGACAAATCTCAGTCAAAAGCTTTCTGTAGCACTAAAAGAATCAACAAAAGGAATGTTCAAAGTACTCAAAGCTAATAAACCTTACAGTCATTTTGAAGTTGGGTTTATGCTTTATGGGTTTGCATACATGAGCACTACAAGCGTGATAACATTATTTTTCTCAAAAGAATTACAATTGAATTATACCAGTGTTGCTTTTTATAAAAATGGATATAATATTTTAGCTATTCTCCTGCTGCCTATATTTGGCAGGCTTATTGGGCGTATTGATCCACGACGGTTTGCCGCATTGACTTTTTTTTCGATAATGATGTTCCTTCTTTTCCTTGTGCTGACCGAGTATTTCCCTTATTTCACCTGGGTTGCAGATATTAAATTATATTATGTGCTGATATTTTTCATTCTGTCATATGGTGTGTATGCAGCTACAATGTCGCTTTTGTGGAGTATCGGTTCCGCCTATTTTTGTAAAAATGAAGATGCTGATACGTATCAAGCCATTCACCTTACGCTTACAGGCGAAAGAGCAATATTTGCACCAATACTTGGGATTTTATTTTATAACCTGTTTGGATTTTCAGTTACATTTTTAATAGCAGCAGCTTTGCTTGCCGCAGCAATTATTGTAATGTTTTGGTCGTTGAAAAAAGACAATACGAATTTCCGTGCAAAAAGCTAATCCTGGCTTTCTGCGTTTCTCTTACGTTTTCGTTCTATTTCATCAAGAATGATCTTTCTCATGCGAATGGATTTCGGAGTAACTTCAACGTATTCGTCAACTTTAATATATTCCATCGCTTCCTCCAGTGAAAATTTAACAGCAGGAATAATGAATGTTTTTTCATCCGAACCGGAAGCGCGCATATTGGAAAGTTTTTTTGTTTTGATAAGATTTATAACTATATCACCGCCGCGTGAACTTTCGCCAACTATCTGTCCCGCATAAATGTCATCATTTGGTTCAATAAAAAATTTCCCGCGATCCTGCAATTTATTTATGGAATATGCTATTGCAGTACCTATTTCCATTGCTATCAGCGAACCGTTGGTACGGGTAGGTAATTCACCTTTCCATGGCTCATACGCTTTAAAACGATGAGCAATAACAGCTTCACCTTCGGTAGCGGTCAGTATGCTATTTGTCAAGCCTATCAAACCTCTTGCAGGAATGCTAAATTTAAGAGCGATACGATCGTTATGTTTTTTTATGCTCAGGATATCACCTTTTCGCCTTGAAACGATCTCAATAACTTTTCCCGAAAATGCTTCAAGCACATGAACAGTAAGCGATTCAATAGGCTCGCATTTTACCCCGTCAATTATTTTTTCAATAACTTGTGGTTGCCCTAATTGAAATTCGTATCCTTCACGCCGCATGGTTTCTACAAGAATAGAAAGATGCAATATACCACGTCCGCGAACAATCAATTTATCAGGCGATTCGGTATCTTCAACTTTTAACGCAAGATTTTTTTCTATTTCTTTATAAAGCCTGTCACGTAGATGTCGCGATGTAACATATGTTCCTTCTTTCCCTGCAAAGGGAGAATTATTAATTGTAAAAATCATGCTCATCGTCGGCTCATCAACATGAATAGGCGACATGCCTTCAGGGTTTTCAAAATCGGCAATGGTGTCGCCAATATCAAAATTATCAGAACAAAGCACAGCACATATCTCGCCTGCTCCAACTTCATACTTTACTTTTTCTTTTCCTAATCCTTCAAAAAGATAAAGCTCTTTGACCTGTGATTTCACAATACTTCCGTCGTTTTTCACAATTGAAACCTGCTGACCCATTTTAATTGAACCTCTTGAAATACGCCCAACAGCAATACGTCCGACATAAGAAGAATAATCCAGCGAAGTGATTTGCAACTGCAATGTACCCGGCTTTTTTACAGGAGGCTTAAAATATTCAACAATTGTATCAAGCAAATAACTTATATCTTTAGTCGGATTACGCCAATCTGCTGCCATCCAGCCTAGCTTTGAAGAACCATAAACTGTAGGGAAATTAAGTTGTTCATCACTAGCATCAAGACTAAGCATCAAGTCGAAAACAGCTTCCTGCACTTCATCGGGCGAACAATTCTGCTTATCAACCTTATTGATCACTACAATTGGCTTAAGCCCAAGTTCAAGCGCTTTTTCGAGAACAAAACGTGTCTGGGGCATAGGACCTTCAAAAGCATCAACAAGCAACAAAACGCCATCCGACATATTGATAACTCTTTCTACTTCGCCTCCAAAATCCGAGTGTCCGGGAGTATCAATAATATTTATTTTTACACCTTTATATCTTACCGAAACATTTTTTGCAAGAATAGTAATTCCTCTTTCCCGCTCCAGGTCATTAGAATCAAGGATCAGGTCACGTGTTTCCTGATTATCCCTGAATAATTTTACCTGGTGCAGTATCCTGTCAACCAGCGTTGTTTTCCCGTGATCGACATGCGCGATTATTGCAATATTCCGTATTTCAAGCTTTTCATCCATAGTTCAATCCTTCTCTTAAAAGAATTTGCAAAGGTAGTATTTAATATAGGATTAAGAATAAAATGCGTTATTAAAATGAGAAAAGCATATTTTGAAAGACTTGCAAAACTCTGAAGGTGCAGTATTTTTGCTTAATTACAGCTATTCTGTCATTTAAACTTCAAAGAATGAAAAGGCTTTTTCATCAGACTGCTAATGTTATCCTTGCTGTCTGAAAGATAAAAGGAATAAGCGTCTCCAATAAAATCTCTATGAATGATCACGGCAATGCAATATTTATAAATTGGTCCGCCAAATTCCGGCCCTAGATTTACAAAAGCAATTGCGCCCCAATCGGCATTAAATTCATTTTTCACTGCTGTAGAATCGAAACGGCTAATCTGTGGAAGAACTTTACTTTCTGTCCCTCCCATTCCGATGTTAATCAATGTAACCTTAAAATCACTGGCACTCCACATATTCGGATGAGTTATAAAATCGCCTCTTTTCTTTGAAGTTTCATATTGTGCCAATGCACTATCCATAGGTCTTATGGCATAGCGAACTTCGAAATTTTTAATAGTATCTTTTAAAGCGTAATCATAATTCATTTGGCTGTTCTCAATACATTTTGTTTCAATCATCCCTTCGGGCTTGTCAAACGTTAATTTTGTACGATTTAACAAGTCGGTAAATTCTTTCGAAAGATTGTCTCCGGTAAAAGATGCCAAGACAAATAATAAAAGCCCTGCTGCAATAAATTTTATTTTATTCATTTTTACCTGTTATAATTGACAGTAGACGAAATAATACTTTTGTTTATTTCTGTTTAGCAAAAATAAGATAAATAGATTTGGGAAAAAATATTTTATTGAAATATTTAAAATAAAAATAATAACGCTGTTATTTTTTGAGATCGCCCAATACTTCAACTTTATTTTTAAACACTTTAATACTAAAAAACATCACTTCACTTATTATTTATAATTGTATCACTTACTTCTAGTTTTTCTTTGTGTTACATTAAAAAATAAAATCATGAAACTACATTTATTTTTATTTAGTGCATTAATAGCAGGAGTAATATCTTTTGCCAACGCACAATCTGGCGTCAAGACCTATTCCTTTGAGGCAGCTATCAACGGTAAATGGCAATACAACTCCAGCGCAAATGTATATTACATCGTAGGAGTCTATTATTGCTCGAGTCCCGCCAATACGACTTATGAGCAGATGGGGATCTTTGTTCCTGGCGCTTATATGAATGCCACAGCCAATTCTGATGGCACTTATACATGCACCATCAATTCTACGGCAACGGTTAACGGATATACCGCATATAAAGCTCCAATCGTTGTGCCTATTAATACGCCCGGTTATTCTGCAATGTCTGCTCCAACTGGGTATTCAAGCAGTATCGCGGCATATACAAGCGTAGGATTCATTTACCTGTGGCCGGGATGTCGCGGAGCTACGCAAGGCGCACCACTGGGAGTAACCGACCTCAAGGCTGCCGTAAGGTATTTCCGTTATCTGCAGGCTAAACAGAATGCCGTGCCAGGCGATACAAACTGTATATTCTCATTCGGAATGAGTGGCGGCGGTGCTCAAAGTGCAATCTTTGGCGCATCGGGCAACAGCAGCCTGTATACTGCTTACCTCACTGCTATCGGAGCAGAAAGCGGATACAAGGACAACATCTGCGGAAGCATGTGCTGGTGCCCTGTAACGAATCTCGATCAGGGTGATGAAGCACACGAATGGAATATGGGATTGACACGCAGTTCGCTGAGCACTGCCGATGCAAGCATCAGCAAGGGACTTGCTGCGGATTTTGCCACATACGTAAATGCTATAGGTTTCAAGGATCCTTCAACCGGCAATACGCTCACACTGTCATCAACATCAAACGGTTATTATCAGAAAGGTTCATACTATTCATATGTTATGGGGGTAATTAACAATGCCGTATCGCGTTACAACAGCTACAATAGCGCCAACATATCCTCATATTCCACAACAGACACGTCGGCACTTTACTCATTCTCGTCAACTTACAAGAAGGCAACAAAGGGTCTGGGCGCATATGATGATTACGCCGCAAAGGGGAATCCGGAGAACACGCTGTTCGGAATAGCGGGCACAGCAGGACACTTCGACCAGTATCTGGCACCGCTCATAAATACATACGCATCGAGTTATTATTCTTCTTTCACGTCCGACCTTGCAAGCACTCATGTGGATGCTGTGGGAAAGACTGTGCAGGTAAGGCTGATGATGTATACTCCACTTTACTATCTCATCAATAACAGCACATACTATAGCGGCGGCGGCTGTGGTAGCAGCGACGTTGCACCCTACTGGCGAATACGTACCGGCATAGATCAGCCCGACGCCCCGCTCCCTACTGAAATAGACCTTGCTCTTGCTCTTAAGAACTGCAGCGGAGTGAAGGACGTTGACTTTGAGACAATATGGGGACTGGCACACGTACAGGCCGAAGACAACGGAACTTCAAATGCCACCGCCAACTTCATTGCATGGGTGGAAAAGTGCATGACTTCGATAACAACCGGCATCAACAGCACCACAAACACAGATAAAGCAGTAAAAGCATATTCGTTAGGTAAAGTAATATACATCTGTGGAAAACTTACCGGATATGATGCAGCTATAATCAGCAGTAATGGAGCAACCGTTGGAAGTTATAAACTTACAAACGACGGCCTGACAACATTAGACGAAAATAGACTGGTGGATGGAGTTTATATCCTGCGAGTTAATAACGGAAGTAAAATATATACTTTCAAATTAATCCTTAAAAGATAAAACCTCTATGATAAATTTTCAACATAATAATTTTTGATATGGAAGATGGGAAAAAGCAGAATATAATTATCTTAGCGGTATAAAAGTAATGAGCCAAAATGCAGTTCTAACGAATCAATTTATTAAATTATAAACATCAGAATAAATTCTCCAAGCTATGATCAAAAAAATTACTATTCTGACAATTTTAATTGTTACTATAATAGCTTATGCTATTACATACAAAAATGCAAATAATGCTTTTAGTAACGGGTCTGGTTCTCCAGGTGGTTATTCAAGTTCACCGGGTGATAATAATAAAGACTGTGGAAGTTGCCACGGCGGAACGGCAACTTCGGTTACCGGGTGGATCACTACAAATATTCCGGGTACAGGTTATGTTGGTGGGACTTCTTACTCTATTTCTGTTACAGCAACTGCATCTTCAGTAAATAAAGGATTTGAACTAACGGCTGAAAGCACTACAAATGCTAAAGTTGGTACTTTCACTGCCGGAACAGGCACTGCTTTAGTGAATTCAAGTAAAGCTGTAACTCAATCAAGTGCTGTTTCGTCAAGCCCTAAAACATGGACTTGCACGTGGAAAGCTCCAGCAGCCGGAACAGGAGCTGTGACTTTTTATGCTTGTTTTGCATTAGGTTCCTCTGGTTCTTCGGCTAACAAAAAATGTTCGATTGCTGTTAACGAATCTACAGTAGGCATTCCATCATCTTCCGTCGAAAATAATTTTATCAGCTTTTACCCGAATCCTGCGAAAGATCAATTGATGATAAATATAGCTGATGCTGATAATGTAAAACTTTCAGTTTATAACATCCAAGGACAGTTATTGATTGAACAAGCTGCAACACAAAAAATAAACCAAATAAATATTTCAAATCTTGAAAAAGGTATTTATTTATTAAAGGCAGAAAGCACGAAAGGCGTTGTTCTCAGCAGATTTATCAAAGATTAACACAAAAGTGGTTATAACTATTTGTAAAAAAGCTCAGTGAGTTCCTGGGCTTTTTTTATTATGATCACTATTGAATAAGCATTCACAATTTTAATTTAATACAGATATTTTTATTCAATATAATCTATTGGAAGACTATCTTAAAAAATAGTATATTTGAAAGACCTTTTATAGTTTGTATTTACTTCGTTTATAACATGAAAAATAACCTGATAAGTATAAAATATATTTTGCTGTATGCATTCATTGCTGGATTTTTAATGTCACTATCCTTTGCATTCATACCTAATCAAGGAGATAGGGTGGGACTTCATCTACTTGATACTTCTCTGATTTTCGCACTCAGCGTTTTATTATTTTTTTGCAGCTTATGGTTAAATATACGTTTGATAGCAAAAACCATTTATGTAAGAATTTCAGCGAATATAATTTTGTACATTCTGCTTTGTGTTTTAGCCATTATTATTCACAAGCCAATATGGTTAAAACTTGAAAGGCTTCCGGTAGTTTTCTACATTCGTGATGAGTTCATTCGCAATTTAATGATTTTCTCCATCAGCTATATTGTAGCACAAGCATTAAATACATTCAGACAGAACCAATTCATGAAAAATAAAATAATTGAAATTCAACGCGAAAATCAGTTAGCTCAAATTGAAACACTCAAACAACAGATCAACCCTCATTTCCTTTTCAATTCACTTAATACGCTTAGCGGATTAGCACAGGAAGATCCACAGAAAACAGTTTTGTTCATTGATAAATTATCACAAATATATCGTTATGTGCTCGATATCCAAGAAAAAAATCTTGTTCCATTATTTGAAGAATTTGAATTTGCAAAGGCTTATATTTATTTACTAGAAGTACGTTTCTCCGAAAAACTCAGTATTGACTTTAAAATAAATGGGAACAAAAATGATATGTTGCCATCATTATGTTCTCAAATATTGATAGAAAATGTAATTAAGCACAACTGCATGACAAAGCAAAACCCTATTAAAATTAACTTTTTCGTTGAAGATGGTTATTTTGTAGTAAAGAATACAGTAAATCTGCAAAAAAATTCTTCAGGACCGGGGATAGGTTTAAAAAATCTGGATACCCGAAGTCATTTATTAATAGGCAAACCCATTGAAATTATTTCCACAGCAAATTATTTTACGGTAAAGATCCCTTTGCAAAAGCAATAAATATGAAAGTAATTTTAATTGAAGATGAAGCCATCGCGATGCGCAAACTAAGGAATACCCTTATTGCCATCGATAACACAATTGAAATAATAGCAGAACTGGGATCTGTAAATGATGCACAAAACTGGTTCAATAATCACGATACAAGCTCTGTTGATATTGTTTTTTCAGATATTCAGCTTTCTGACGGTCTATCATTTGAAATTTTTGAACAAATCAATATCAGCTTACCGATCATTTTTACAACTGCATATGATGAATATGCAATCAGGGCTTTTAAGCTAAACGGAATCGATTATTTATTAAAACCCATTAGAGGGAAAGATATCATAAATGCTTTGCAAAAATTTAAAAATACCAGAATTATGTACAACCAAAATCAACTAAATGAAATTCACCAGTTGATTCGTAGCTTTCAAAATCCCCCCGCACTGCCAAAACCAACTTTTCTTACTTATTACAAAGACAAAATAGTACCTGTGCAAAGCGAAGCTATTGCCTGGTTTTGCACGCAAAACCAATTAGTATATGCAATGTTGCACAATCAACATGCATATCAAATTCCTGAAACTCTTGAAGAAATAGAGAAACGATTATCGCCGGATGAGTTTTTTCGTGCTAACCGTCAATATATCATTGCACGGAAAGCTATTCTTGAAGCAGAAATATATTTCAATAATAGATTGACTGTTCGGATGAACCCAGCCACACAAGAACCCGTTATCATCAGCCGTGAGAAAGTAGTTCGATTTCGCATGTGGTTACAAGGAATAGTTGACAAGCAATAAAAAATATGATAGTAGAAATAAGTATAAATAAGTTTATCTATTGTAAAAAATAAAATTTACAATATTCTATTCATACTTATTTTTCACACCATATAAATATTCTCCTTCTATTTAATATCATTAGGGTCTACTTAAAATAAAAAAACGGTAAATGTTTTTTGTAAATTACAAAACATAGCTGACTTTTAAAATGTTTGTTTTCCCGCGTTCATTAAGGGGCGAACTACCCACATGTATCACGCAATCACCTTCTGTTAAAAGATCCTTTTCTTTTAATATTTTAATTGATTCCTGAATAGCTTCTTCCATATGTTCGACTGTTTGCAAGTAAAAAACTTTTACACCCCACACTAGCGACAGATATTGTAATAATATTTTATTATTTGTAAAAGCAAAAATATCGGTTTCGGGCCTGTGGCTTGATATACGGAATGCAGTATAACCTGAATGTGTAAATGTAATGATGGCTTTTGCTTTGATTTCTTTTGCTAAAGATGATGCATTATAACAAATGGAATCAGCCAGGAAAGTTGCAGTGCCTTCAATCGGTAAATGTTTTTTGTTGAAAGAATTGCCAAATGCTTCAGTATAGTATATTATTTTTTGCATGCTGTAAATTGTCTCAACAGGATACTTGCCAACTGAAGTTTCGCCGCTGAGCATAAGCGCATCGGCGCCATCGAGTACAGCATTCGCAACATCGGTAGCTTCGGCACGTGTTGGAGCGAAATTCGCAATCATGCTTTCCATCATTTGTGTAGCAACAATTACCGGCTTCGATCTCTCAATGCATTTCTCAATGATTTTTTTTTGGATCAAAGGAATTTCATCAAAAGGCATTTCCACTCCCAGGTCGCCACGGGCTACCATGATACCGTCAGCGTTATCGATTATCCGGTCAATTTCCAGCAGCGCTTCAGGTTTTTCAATTTTAGCAATTATTCCCGCGTGCCCATTATTATCATTTATTAATTTCTTTAGTTCGAGAATATCCGCGGCTTTTCGTACAAATGATAATGCTATCCAATCAACATCCTGCCCAATAGCAAAAATGGCATTTGAAATATCTTCATCTGTAAGACATGGAAGCGAAACGTTTGTATTTGGAAGATTTACTCCTTTATGCGATGAGAGAGCGCCTCCATAAATAACTTTTGCTTTTACCGTATCTTTGTTATTTGTTTCAGTTACTTCCAATTTAATTTTTCCGTCATCTATAAGTATTGTTTCACCTTTTTTAACATCTTGCGAAAACTCTTGGTAACTCATATATACATGGTCTTTTGTTCCGATACATTTTTTAGAAACAAAAGTTATCACATCACTTTCAACCAGGTCGAGATGATTATTTTCAATTTCACCGATCCTTAATTTCGGACCTTGCAGATCGGCAAGAATAGCTACATGAGTTTCACATTCGATATTCAATTCTTTTATGCGATCTGCAAGTTCAAGGAATTCTTCTTTTTTTGAATGTGAGAAATTTATCCTGAAAACATCAACGCCCTCAGCTATCATTTTTTTCATAACATCCTTTGAAGAAGAAGCCGGGCCAAGTGTTGCCACTATCTTTGTTTTAGAAAGTGATTGTTTCATTTGATTGTCTTATGTTATATTTTTACAAAGCTATTAAATAAAATATTGATAACTGGATTTGCAAACACAAATAATATGAGCTTCCTGAATTCTTTGTACTTTTATTATTGTATTATTTTCTATTTTAGTACAGAGGTTTTCGACTGAGCGATTTATAAAAATATTTTTACCGAAATAAATAAACGAATTATGAATGAGTTTGATATAAAAGCACTGGCATGGGATGATAATCCTTTGTTTGTTGAACGCTCAAAGAATATAGTGCGAATACTGTAAACATTTTAAAATAAAAAAAGCGACACTTATGCATCGCTTTTATTTTGCAACAAGGATACCCCATATATCTAACGAAATCGTTCCGGATTTTTTTGCAATTATTGCATTTAAAAAACAAATAAAACTATTTACAGTGAAAAACAAAATTTATAAT
>Ga0224523_1001065_pt1 | contig 12361 bp, 10 predicted proteins | sample CFST50metaG_FD_182732 | JGI IMG/M metagenome (GOLD analysis project Ga0224523, IMG submission 182732) | Peat soil microbial communities from Stordalen Mire, Sweden - C.F.S.T50 | ecosystem: Environmental > Terrestrial > Soil > Wetlands > Peat | place: Sweden: Norrbotten County, Stordalen Mire...
GCATCTATCTCCATGCTTTCGAGGATGGCGTTCAGCTTTACGAAGGACTCGACAATTACTTTACCTTTTACAATACGGAACGGCTTCATCAGTCACTCGATTATGAAACACCGGAATCGCTTTACAAAAAGGCAGCCTGAGTTATCAACAAATTACCACTTATCAACAAAAAGAAAAAAGTAGCAAAAAAGAAAAATTTTACATCAACATTATAAATGAAAAACAAACTTAACTTTGATTAAATCCTGCCCTGATATCGGGGTACATTATAGTAACTATTGAATTAAATAAAAGGAAATATAATGATAAAATTGTGCCAGCTATGTGCCAGCTAAAGCTAAATAAAAAACCCCGATACATTTGAATATCAGGGCTGTAAAGAAGTTAATTTGTTGACCCACCTGGGCTCCATAAAAACGGCTGTAATATGCTGTATATTTGTTCGTTAACTGATATTTCTTAAATGATTAGGAACCAAACCAACAAGTTTATATATTATTGTATATCTGCTTATTATGTAACATTTTAAAAGTTCAAAACTAGTACAAATGATTTGGAAGTTCAAATTTTGAACCGTATATTTGATGGATAAAACCAGACATGCTATGAAAACTGCTTCCGAACTGAAAATCTTCAAATCCAATGGGTATGAATACATTTATATCTATTACAAACAGAATTGCTTAGTCAGGATAAATACCAAGTATACAGCTGTCAAGAATAGCATGACAAAAGAAAACTTGTATAAAAGCATAGTCCCGGATTACAAAAAGAAAAATGATCTTATCATTCTTATGAAGCAAAGGGTTGATAAATATATCAGTGACCGGTTGCTAAACAATTCTCAATTAGGGGAAATAAATCAAAAGGAAGCGCAAAATGTTGCTTTTAACAATAATCCGGTGAATTCAGATCAAGCGGATAACAAACTGTTAGTACCAATATTCAGTAACTATATTGCTAACCTTAATACCGAGTATAATTACCAGGCTTCGACAATGAAGTATTATAATAACCTCAAGGGGTGTCTTGAGGAATATGGGAAGGACGTTCTGAAGCATAAACTATACCTTATTGATTTTAACACAAAGCTTTCCCTTATTAATTTCTGCAAGTTTCTAGGTGAAAAACGAGGAATGAATGATAATTCTATCGCAAAGAGATTGAATAGCCTTAAATCGTTTCTAAGATACTGTACCGAGGAAGGAATATTCAGTTTTGATACAACTGTTTTTTCATATAGAGTCAAAAAATATGATACGGGCATAGTTGCTTTGAATTTTGATGAAATACAGCAATTGATGGATTTGAAAATAGAAAATCCATCCTGGCAAAAAATCATGGATGCTTTTATTTGCAATTGTTTTATGGGATTAAGGATCTCAGACCTTTCAAGACTTAGCAAAGCTGATTTCCTTATGGATGAGGGGGGAGATTATAAATATGCAAGTGTAAACAAAAAGACAGGTACAACTGTATCAATTCCTATTATTGAAATTCCATTGGCAATATTGAAGAAGTATGACTTTAAATTGCCTACATATACCGGTCAATATTTTAATAGGCAACTCCAAAAAATATTTGAACATTTTAAGTTATTCGAGGACGAAGTAATTGTAAGAAGAAAAGTCTTTAAGCAAGAACAGGACAAGAAGGTCATGAGGAGAAAGATCATTACTTCCCATGTTTGCAGGAAAAGTTTCATAACTTTCTGTATAATGTCACTAATTCCTCTGAATGTAATCATGAATGCCTCCGGTCATAAACAAGTACAGACAATGCAGGCCTACATCCAAAAAGCATCAGATAAGGAACAGTTTAGAAAGCTCAATAAAAAGGTTAATGAGGCAATAAAGAATAAGCGGAAGAAAATTTTGAAAGCCCAGAAACCTATGGAATATTTGGATTATCCTCCTGGAGAGGTTGCAACCGGGAAAGTATTGTAAATAATCCGGCCGAATATCAATTCATTAGTCCTGATATAAACAAAAAGTCCCGAATTTCTCCAGGACTTGTCTCTGTATGGTGATGTGCTTTTCATAGCACCGTCGGTGTTATAGTGCGTTTTATTATTAATCACGCAGTAATTTTTTTTCGTTTTTTAATTTAAACAATCCAAATCTTACGCCTATTGTCACAACTGAGACCGGCTTAATTCCTAATGATTCCTTAATATCATAAGTTAATGGGAGAGATAAACTGATATAAGGCTCTAATAATAATTTACTTGAAATTTCAGCTTTGTAATTGATTTTAAATCCTGGGATAATGCCAATATTTGATGCATTCTTAAAGTCAGTCATATATGCAGAACCAAGATAGGCGCTGACAAAAAAATGTTTATAATTATCTTTTTGAAAGTATAGTCTTTTCTCGATTGCGATTTCTAATCCGTATGATGGTTGATTGAAGGATTTTAGTGATCCTACACAACCTGCTCCGCCCCAGAAAACAGTTGTCCAAATAGGATTTTTTGCCTTTTCGAAGCTATAAATCAATTCAGTTGAATAACACAATTGATCATGATGATAAGAGGGATAAAAAATAACATCACAATAAGAAGCAACTGAAATAAAAATTAGGATTAACGAAATAACATACTTTTTCATGACGAATGATGTTTAAATATTATCTGTGATTAACCTTTTAAAACAGACAAAAAAAGAATATCTGATAAACGAATTTTAAGTGAATTATAGTGCGTTTTTTAATCATTTTTGACAATTCTGTTTATTGGAATTTTTAATTGAACGTATTGTAATAATATAAGCAGTAAATTTGCTTGACAGTTAGGAAGGAATCGTGTTAATTATTTTTTTTTATTATTTTACTATCTCTGGTGATAGCATATCCTGAACCAGATTTTAAGAAAAACAAATCTATAATATCACCGTCACTAGGAATTAAAGAAATGGTGCCATCTACTACCCATGTTTTACCTCCATCTCCAGTACAATATATTTTATTCATTTCGCTAAAATATCCAACATCTTCTGATAGGAAATAACTTCTAGTATAAGCACTTTCTTTCTTATCATAAATTAATGACCACGTACTAGCTCCATCCAAAGTTTTATATAATTTACCATCATCAGTAAATATAAAACCTATTTGTTCTGTTAAAAACTGAATTGTAAAAACATCTGGGAAAGACTTATTATCCGAACTCCAAGGTCCAGGATTGAGAACAACCCAACTTTGTCCTCCATCTAAAGTTTTTGCTAAAAACCCAAATGAGTAAGAATCATTAGTTGCTCCTCCGGTTGCATAACCAACCATATCAGAGGGAAAAGAGAAAAGGCTGAAAGGTGCCGGGAATTCAGTTGTTAATACTACCTTCCAAGTTGTTCCACCATTACTTGTCCTGGTAATTGAATTGCCATCAGCAAGTACCCAATTCAAACTGTCTTTGATATAAATGCTGAAAAAACCAGAACCTACATAAGTTGGATTCAAATTTGACCAGTTCAAACCACTATCTATCGACTTAAATATATTGTAACCAGCACCTATTAGTGTATTTGCATTTATTGGAGCGACCATTCTTGCGCCATCGCGAACTGTTGGAAATCCACATGCAAATTTGGTCCATGTTTTTCCGGCATCAGAAGTTTTAAAAACAAATTGCCTTCCGCGTAAAGAATCTATAGGAACACTATTTGTGGCTAGAACAAACCCGGTATTTTTATCTAAAAACCGAATCTGTGACATAAAAACTGTTGAATCTTGATAGATTGTTTGCCAATTATTATTTTGTATAATGGGATTCTCCTCTCTCTTGCATGTTGCTAAAAGAGAAATAGCAAAAATGACTGAAAAGAGAATTATTAAATCCTGCAGTGTACTTTTCATGTAGATAGTTTTTTAACTTCCTTTGATTTAGATAAGGTCAAGCTTTAAGGCAAATATCATACAAAAATTGAACCAGAGTGCACTTTTGAATTATTGTTCAGGTTGTAATATCTTAATGTTTTAATTTAAACAACCCAAATCTTGCCCCAACTGGCCCAGTAGACGGTACAGAAGTGTCGTATCACGATGAAACTGTCTTGACGGTACCAAGTCCGGGTAATGAATGTGAGCTTTGGGTCATGATGAAACTGTCACGACGGCAATAGTCCAAGTTAAAAGAATAAAACTCTCTTATTTTATTATGTAATGTGTTGATATTTCCATTATTTGTAAATCTCCAGTCATTAACTTTGCCAATTGTATTGAAATACCATAGGTATATAAATTATAAGTCATCTTGTTATCTGATACATAATCAATTTTTTGAAGTATTGGATATATAACATTTATTTGTGGATTAATCATTCCCATGACTAACCCTTTCTCAGTATAAATTTTCAAAGTTTTGTCATCCTTTGTTCGAATCCATTTTAATTTCAAGTGGTTTCTATCCTTTTCATCTGAGAATTCAAAAACCAAAGACTTAAATTTTATCTCTCGAAAATATTCTGTCCCTGATGTTGACTCAAGTGTCTGAGAATTATAACCGTCCCAGTGCCGCAATAAAATTTCTTTGGGATTTACTTTCTCCTTAATTTTTAATATGTTACAAACATCTCGCATAGTAGATTTATATAGCAAGATGGAATCATTATTATACACAATGCCTCTGCCGGGAAGAATCTTTACGAAGTCTAATGTTTGTCCTGAGGCACAAATGCAAATCAAATTAATCAGAGTAAAGATTTTAAGTCTGAAATTTATCATGGGTTCTGAAATTATGGCTTATAACGATCCGGTGGAATAGTGAGTTGCCGTCAGTGCCAGTGTTGGCATGTGTTTTTGCAAAGTCCCGATAAGTGGACGAGCGTTGGGTATCATAATGAAGTTGTCCGGGCTGCCGAAGGCAATTAAAGCACCGACCTTGTTAGCAGTAGTTTTTAAATTTCTTAATCACGAATTTCTCCTGCTTAAAGAGAGTCAATATCCCTCTATTCATTTGTTGAAAAGTCATATGGTACCAAGTCAGCAATGCGTTGTCTTTCGATTTCTCCTTCCCAGATAATACCCTCTGGTTCGAAATATCCACTTGGATCAAAAGAAACACTCTCCTTAAGAAAAACAATAAAACTCGTAGGCTGCTTTGTATAGTAAGAAATACCTAAACCACCTGGACATTTAAGATATTTTGTACGGCTATCTTTTTGAAATACTATTTTCTCATAAGGGACAATCTCGTTTGCTGAATTCCTTACTGTAAATCCTGCAGAATTTAAATCATTCGTCCAAAGCGCCCTGAAAAAATGGATTCTCGACCCAAGGTATGCAAGTTTTCTTTTTCTTTCAAAGTATTGCTTTTTTGCAGCCGTAGCTGTTGAATCCTCCCGGAAGATAATATTTCCCTTAAAGAGAAATGATTTACTTTGTTTGTCATATTCAAATTTATCAAGGTAATAGGTGATTTTGTATCCTAGCGCTCTATTATCGATTAGTAATGGTTTGGTTGCGTATGCTTTCAGTGTATCTTTATTTGAGCTATATTTAAATCTTATGTCATCCTCATTGGTTATTTTACAATTCATGGCATTCCCGGTAGTTCCAAGAAATTCATTTCTGAAAATCGTTAAATTTTCACTCCTTTCCAATCCATGAAATTTGGCATTCACTGTTACTTCATTCAATTCAAATAGCTTTGGGTTCATATAAACCAGATTCGGTTTAGCTGTTGAAAAATCTTTCAGGGTTACAGAATAATAACCTATAGCACTAATTGTCATGGGCATTGAAGGATGATATTTAGAAATATCCAATTGAAAGTTTCCATTCTCATCTGACAGAGTACCGACAGAGGTTCCGTTAAAATATACCGATGCCGAGTAAATAGTACTTTTGGTTTTTGTATCGAAGATAGTTCCTTTAATAACTTGGTTATAAGCAACTAAATTGATATTGAAGAAAAGAAATAATAGAATTAACTTTCTCATTAGGTAAATTTTAATATCAGTTTATAATTATGAAGAGAAATAAAGCTTACTCAATATTAATAATGGTCCTTATTTAGTTCATCGAGTGAAAATCCTTCTGCGAAGTCAAAAATTTTATTATCATCCTGGTTAACAAGTTCAGGTCTGTTTAATCTGACATTAATCATTATACGCACTTTATACAAGTCTCTGTTGAAAGGATCTCTTTTAATAAGTTCATTTAAAATAGGTAAGGCATCTTCAAATTTCTCAATGTTTAGGTTTGAATTTAATTTTTCCGATAGTTCTTCACTTTTTTCAATTGGTTTTTTGGAGTCATTCTCTTTTGATAAGGTAGGTAGTAAGGATTCAGGTATGCTAACTATGATTGGTTCCGGAAATAGTTTCATAATCTCTTGAGATTTAGATCTGCATAGATTTGGCATAAATCCTGGCAATGAGAATGCAATTTGAATATAAAATACCTGATCGTGATTGATACTGTCACATTTTTTCCAAAGGTTTTTTGAAAGGTTAATTACGCGAAGTACTTCGTTGTCAATTATACTGTCAATGGGATTAACTACAGTAATTTCAGTTATTCCTCCTTCAGGATTTATTGAGATTTTAGTTATTGAATTAGCAAATGTCCCTTTCTCTATTGCAGTTACAGGGAAGTGAACACTTTTAGAAAAAAATGAGATATAGCCCATTTCACCATCTTTGAATCTATAGTTTATTGGTTTTTTAAACTTTTGAGAATATAGACTTTCAGAGATTGAAATACAGATTAAAAATAAAAGAAAATAAGTTTTCATATTAGGTCAGGAGTTATTCATGTTTTAATGCTTCAACAGGATTAATATTAGAAGCTTTGTAAGCATAGAGAAATGCTGTTGAAAGGACAATAATTGCAGATATTAAAAACGAGATAATAAAAATCAGGGAACTGATGTTCGTTTTAAATGGGAAATTGTTTAACCAATTTTTCATAATCAAAAGAGTTACCGGGAAAGAGATCAATGCTGCTACTACTACAAGAATAAGATTATTCAATAAGAAGGAATAAACAATAGATTTTTCAGAACTGCCAAATACTTTTTTTAAACCGATTTCTTTTGTTCTGGATCGACTTACAAAAAAAGTAAGGCCTAACAATCCAAATGCAGCAATAAGAAATGTAAAGACAGCAAATATTGATATTATATTACTCAAATTACTTTCGGAGTCATACTGGCTTTTTATGACTTCTTCTATTGTTGAAAAATCAAATGGCTTGTGAGGTGCAACCTTCTTCCATTCTGCTTTAAGTTTTGGTAATAAAATGTTTAGAGTACCTGGTTTATAATGTACTGCAACTTGCTCAATGTAATTATTATTTGCAAAAATAATCTCAGTTGGAGGTATCTCATGATGCAGGGACCGAAGATTAAAATCTTTTACTGTCCCAATAATTGTTTCCTTTCCCATTTTCTGACCAATTGGATCACCAACGATTCCCAGCCTTTTTACAGCAGTTTCATTCAAAATTACAGATTGTTCAAGATCGCTTCCAAAATCTGTAGAGAATTCGCGACCTGCTATAAGGGTTATTCCCATTGTTTTGATAAAATTATAACCGACAATCAATCCTGAAAGCGGAATCTCAATAGATTTATCCTGAAAATGATGGCTAATTATTGTCAAACCTAGATCCCTGGGAAGGTTGTTGACGGTACCTGCTGCCATAATTACTTCTGGGTATGAATTAATGGTATTGATATAGGCAGAATTAGCAAAAAAATCACTCCCGAAATTAATCAAAAGAATATCTTTTTTATAATACCCTAAATCCTTGTTTATTTCATATTTGTATTGCGAACGAATAATCAAAGCAGATGAAATGAATGAACAGAATATTATAAGTTCGGCAATTATTAATGAAGAACGAAACAGTTGTTTCTTTTTACCTAAGAAAGTCTGATTTCTAAAAATGTCAATAATATTAAGTCCTGACAAATAAAACGAAGTATAAAGACCTGAAGCAATGCCAATAATTATTGTTAGTGCTATATATGCAAAGCAGTATAAAGAAATATTTGTTGAGACTAATATCAGCTTGGTTTGAAAAATATCTTCTGCAAAAGGAAGTGCTATCCTCATAAAAATATACGCAACAGGCAAAACAAATAAAGACAATAATAGTGATTCACTTAACAATTGAATAACTACCTCTCTTTTGGTTGCTCCAAATGCCTTTCGGATACCTACCTCCATCCTTCTACCCAATGACACTGTTATAGAAAGAATTATATAATTCAGAGTGGCGACAAGTATAATAAGCAGCGCAAAAGCAGAAAAAATTTTAATAATATTTTTGTTACCTACAATTCCAGGTAGCAAAACATTGCCTGATCCAAGATAAACATTTCGTAAACTTTGTAATGAATAATGGTATTGCGAATGTATTCCAAGATATTTTTTCTCAAAGGTTTTAAATAGATTATTGAAAGTCTTCGGATTGCTTTCTTTTGAAAGAAGAATCCATGTTTCCCAAAAGTTAAGGGACCAGTCTTTATTAAGGTTCAACCCTAAAGTTCTACTAAGATAACCAACCGTCCATTTGTGATTAATAAAACATTGAGCCTTTAAAGTTGAATTGAAAGGAATATTCTCGAAAACTCCGCCAACAATGAATATGTAGTCTATATTAAGTTCCTGAGCAACAATTTCATTTCCGACAGGGTTTTGTCCGGGGAAAATCTTTTCAGCAAGTTCTCGTGAGATCACGATAGAATTCGGGTTCTCAAGTAAGTCCTTGTCAGAAGATCGATAAATGAAAGGAATTGTAAAAATATTAAATATCTCAGAATCTGTTGATATTGCGTCGGGAACATTTATATATTCATCTTTAATCTTAAGCTTAAATCCAAATATTTTAAATGTTTTTATGGAATTTTCGATTTGTGGGAATTCTGCTTTTAATGAATTTGCAAGAAAATATGGTGTAGATGCCATAGTTTTCTTAATTTCTTCATTGTAATTTAGAACTCTGTATATCCTATTTATATTAGTATTATAATAGTTGCTCCGGAGTTCATTTATTACATATAGCAGCATAATGAATGATGCTGCCAAAGCTATTGACAAACAAATCAAATTGATTCCGACAAATAATTTATTGTGTCTTAAGAACCGGATAGCCGAGTTAAAAAAGTTTTTTAACATCGTATAATGTTTTAATTGAATTTGTTCTAAGTAAATATATAACGAATATATTAGTTAAACAACTAAATAATTAATTATTTATTACTAATAACCAGTTTTTGTTGGTATAATTTATGTTTAATGGCCCAGTGGGTCGATATCAGGACAGGCGTGTGTCCGGCTTGGCATGCGTTTTTGCAAGTCCCGGTAAGTGGGTAGAAGTACTTTGTCACGATGAAACTGTCCAGATGACGTGGTCCCGATAAGTGGGCAGGATTTGTCATGTCACGATAAATTGCATTCAATGATTCTGAGAATCCTGTTGCTTTTCTGAAGCTTTTAATGGTGTATTCATCCAATATCTTCCTGAATCCTTAGATTTGGAAATACAGTTCTGTTCAAGGGGCATAGCTTGTATAAAACAATTATTCTCAAATTCCAGTGGCTTATTATATTCCTGTACAAAAAGTTCCCTGAACTGACGTAATTCAAGATCTCTTCGTTTGTTAATGATATTGCCATTAATGTCTTTCAGGTTTCTAATGTTTATGTTACAGGAATCAAGTTCCATTTGCTTGAATCTGTCATCTCTAACGGTTATGTAAACGTTTGGGCCATCTACTTTAATCCTTGTGATCTTCGCTTTTCTTTTGCCGATGGTCATGTCGTAATTTTCCATTTTGCATCCTGAAACAGGATCGATCTTCTTATTTAAAAAAGCTATAATTGTCATATCAATCATCATAGGGTCAGCATAAGGGCCCCCTTCTTGCCTCCATTCTGATCTCTCAATTTTAAAGAAATTACTGTCCCTCATATCAGTTACAATGAATGAATTATTGAAAGATATGTATTTAAGACACATTTTGGAGTCAACTGCTGGCTCATGCCCATATTCAATCTCAATATTGAAAATATCCTTTTTCTTTTTTGTCGAATCTAAATATGAACCGGAATACTCAAGTTTGTGTATCGAATAATCATCGGGCTGAATGTATATAGCACCCTGGTAATTATCCTCTGTGATCTTACGTTTTGCAGTGAAGTCGATCTTATATAATACTGTACTTCCATCATAAACTCCCATTGGAGTTGAAAACCAGTGATTTTTGATAAAATCCTGCGCAAAAATATCAACATACGAAAATGATTTCTTATTGAAATTTCTGATTGCATTGTGAGCCAACAATATAAAAAACTCATTGCCGTATTGATCACCGACTATTGCATGGGGTATTCTTTTAAACCACGTATCAGAATGATCAGTTTCCGGAAGATCATAATAGGGAGTTATATTGATTCTTGAGAAATCCATATTCTTTTTGAAATCAAGTAATCTGTATTTGTTAAGTCCAGATTGATAAGCAAACCCGGTATCCAGAGTCTGGATGATTCCCTCGTTCAGGTTAAGATAATTACTGCTGTCCTTCTGATAATCGCGGTAATAGGATACATAACTGAACGGTTCATCCGGATTATTCTTCTTAATATTTCTGAGCGCTCTGGCTATTATTATTTCCGGGCTGAGTCTTTTTTTTCTGGCAGTTACTTTGACTTCATTCAGACTATAGATATTTGGTACGAGTTTAAGGTTGTTCATTCCAGCTGTTTTTAGAACACTGAAAGCCAATGAAAGGCTATGAAATCCAATGCAGGAAACGATTATACTGTCGGACTGAAATCCAGGATTGTTTAATATCCTAAAATCTCCTTCAGCATTTGAAATGACCCCAACCTGAGAGTTTTTAAGATGTACTGTAGCGAATGGTACAGGTTCGGATGTTTTAGAATCAATAACTTTCCCTCTAATATAATCAAGCTGCTGACAATAAATCACAGGATGACTAATCGAGAATAGTAAACCAATAAAGATTAAGTGTCGTATCATCTCTTTTCGATTTAAGTGGAACCTATGCCTTATAACTCCTTTACTGCGTTTGGAAACCGGAATTTTAAAATAACCGTTCATCAGTCAGAAATATGTTTGTTACTTATATATGACAAACGGGTTTCTCAGGATAATTAGGTTGATCTTTCTTACAGCACAGCCTCGTCAGTCACATAAGCATTTTACCAACAATCCGCTTTATTCAACAAAAAAGTGCTTGTATCAGGCTCTTCACAATAGCTACTAAATTTAAACAAAAAATAATATTGGCTATATAGATTTGCATTGATTTTATTAAAACCCCAGCGAGAAATGTAAAATAATATTAATTTCAATTAAGAATCTCAGCAGTAGTTCTCAATTTTCATGCCAATAATTTTTACTTTCTGAATACTAGCTATTTAAGCCAGACAAATTAATATACTAATATTTGAAATTGTCTAATATCAGGACAGTAAATGTCCATAACTTAGGCATAATATGAAATTTAAGTACATAAAATGAATGACAGAACAGGTAGCAGATATTTGGTTATTTAGAGAGTAGTTTTATCGTTTGCTGTTAATCGGAATGTATGGGTAACTTTCATTTATTTTCATTTCCAATTCATATAAATTTAAACAAAAAATAGATTGCATATCCCGGATTGCACAAAATTTAATAAAAACCCCGGCGGATTATCTATATTCTACCGGGGAGAACCTTATAGGAGCATTATCACAACATCTGATTGATATTGTCATCTTGATCGTTATCGCCAAGGCTATCGATAATAATCCAGGCAATCAAGATGACAAAACAAATTGCAAGAAATACATTCATTTTGAGTTGATTAAAGGTTGAAATAAAAATTCAAGAATTTATTGAAAGGTTACCCAAGTTTTAACCTGGGTAACCATGTGTAGTTTTTATAGACCAGGATCAGCATCACTGGATTCTTCGTAATAATCATATTCCGATAGCTGAATCAGACCCCAACAAAAATCGCAAATGTTCACAGAGTTCGAATCGATGAATTCTCCACAGATCTGATCCATGGTTTCGTCATCCGGGACGAAGTCGCCGTTACAGATTCTACATTTTAGGTTCATAAAGCTTGATTTTTAATTCACGATATTTCTCAAAATTCAGTTCAAGTTTGATGCATCCATCGAGCTTTGCACGTGACTTAGCATCTTTAATAGCATCTTTCCTACTTCGATAATAGAAGGTTATACAACCGGGATCATCAAGTATCTCACAACTCAGATCATCTACTGATAAACATAACTGAGCTATCTTAATATTACAGGTATAATCCCTGTAAACACCGTACCAATATTTCACTTTATTCATTACTCTCTTTATTTATAGGTTTAACATTCCTTCTGAA
>Ga0224523_1001067_pt1 | contig 12335 bp, 13 predicted proteins | sample CFST50metaG_FD_182732 | JGI IMG/M metagenome (GOLD analysis project Ga0224523, IMG submission 182732) | Peat soil microbial communities from Stordalen Mire, Sweden - C.F.S.T50 | ecosystem: Environmental > Terrestrial > Soil > Wetlands > Peat | place: Sweden: Norrbotten County, Stordalen Mire...
TGTTGAAGACAGCATAAGTCAGTATGAAGTAGGCTTCTTTAATTATAATGCAACCAATGATGGATATAATGTTCATCAAAAAGATTCTACAATTTGTATGGTTGACTCATTATATTATCATAAGATTAACCGCGTATTTGGAAAGGATACAGTAGATGTTACAATATATTTCGATCAGCTAACCGATGGCCCATGGAATGGTATGGCCAACTGGCAATATAATATCAACAATGCCTGGGGGAATATGAAGCCCACATCACAATTGTACAGCCCGATGTGGGGTGTGACGAAAACAAATTGGCACACATGGACAGATTTGCCTTATGCCCTTATAGCAAAAGTTCCCGATTCGATTCAAATCAATGGCCCAACGCAAATCTGCTATAGCACAAACCCTATAACTTATGATGTCTGGGGCGATGTGAATGATCATTACATCTGGAATATTTATGGAGGCCATATTATTGGTGATGCTACAGGACATAGCATAGAGGTCGTATGGGATTCGGCAGGCATCGGTACCATCACAATGCAGGAGATATCGCTATGGGGTTATTGTCCCAGCATGCCTTCACATTTGTCAGTGACTATATACCCGAAACCTATTGCCAGCTTTCAGATAGTGCCGAGCGACACTACTCATATTTTTGCTTATGACCTGATTCACTTTGTTAATCATAGCCAGAATGCAGTCCAATGGCAATGGGATTTTGGGGATGGTTCTCCTTCCTCGCAGCAGAGTCCGTATCATGTGTATGAAAAGCCTGGTGTTTATAATGTGTGTCTGTGGGTCTCAAGTATAAATGATTGTATTGACGACACCTGTATCTCTGTTGACGTTATAGAAGGTGTTGATATACCAAATGTATTCACTCCAAACGGCGATGGTTTTAATGACGAATTTAATATCCATGCAAGTGGTGTAAGTGAATTTCACCTGCAAATTTTCAATAGATGGGGTGTTTTACTTTTCGAAAGCACCAGTCCTTATGTGAAATGGGATGGCAAGACGATGGCAGGCGAACAGGCTCCTGATGGTACGTATTATTATATTCTTTATGCAAAAAGTGATAAGCAGGATTACAGCAAACATGGCTTTCTAACCTTATTACGAAACTAATATTTATAAAAAAGGCCGCAGAACAGCGGCCTTTTTTTATAGAATGAATTTTAAATAACAAATCGGTATCTTCTGCTCAAGAAATTTTTCTTCATAATATGTTCTAATGGAAAGGGTCTCGTCATGTGTGTCTGAGTTGTATAGATCATGTGTGTTGAAGACAAGTTGATGGTTTCCTTCTTTAATTACATTCAGCGTATAATCAAAAAGGGCTGCATTATCTGTCTTCAGGTGGATGATGCCATCCTGCCTGATAAGCTTTGAATAGCGTTTAAGGAATTCTGGCGAGGTCAATCTTTTTTTTATTCTCGGCTTGTTGGGTTGTGGGTCGGGAAAGGTGATCCATATTTCTGAAACCTCATCGCTATCAAAAAAATAATTGATCATCTCGATTTTCGTACGAACGAAAGCCACATTCTTCATCCCTTTGTCAAGTGCAATTTTACTGCCTTTCCAAATTCTCTCGCCCTTGATGTCGATACCAATAAAATTAATATCCGGATATTTCTCCGCAAGGCCAACTGTATATTCTCCTTTACCACAGCCAAGTTCAAGAATGAGAGGATTAGAATTATTGAAAAAATCCGCGGCCCATTTACCTTTATATTTGAAAGTGACAGGAATGAATTCACTTTCCTTAGGCTGGATCACATTTTCGAAATGAACCAATTCTGCAAATCGTTCTAACTTTCTTTTAGCCACAGCAACAAATTGAGTTAATTATTCAGCAGCCATGCATTTGCATTCACTGTGCTCCTTATCTTTTCAAGCGCTTCGTTTGCTTCGGTCAATGTTGCAAATGAGTTATAACTGACGACGTACATCTCTTTTTCTTTTAAAAATATTGCTTCCGAATCATAGCCTTGCTGATGCAGTGTTTGAGCATAATTTTCAGCATTTTCTTTCACGCGGAAACTGGCAGAAATGATGTGATATTTACCTGAAGATGGTTTCTCGGTTGTGGCTTTTTGTGCCGGTGGAGTGTTTTGCACTGTTGAAGAGTCCGTATTTGCTGTGTCATCAGAATGCATGTCGGCTTTTATATCTGTCTGTACATTTTGATTCTGTCGGGTGACTGCAACAGGAATGCTTTTATTTTCGGCCGGCTTAAAGAGGCTGCTTAAGTTAAGATCATTCATAAAAGCTGGTTTGATAATGAACAAAGCACCTGTTGCACCACCTAATACAACAACAATGATCATTATCCAGACAGCAACTTTAGGAAAGCTTTTTCTGGTTTTTACCGAGTTGACCTTATTGTCGAATTGCTCCTGCATTTTAACCTTGACTTCATCACGTAATATTGGAGCCGATATGATCTCTTCCATTCCGAAAGCTTCATGATTGTAATTAACCGAAGTGTCAGCAATAAATGAAAAACCATCAAGAGAACGTGATAGCACACCAAGTTTATCCAGAACTATTTCTTTTCCTTCTGCAAGAGAGTTGTTTGTTTTCTCAACAAATTCAAGGATCATCGCACAGGCATCAAAAAATGACACTTTTTCTTTTTCCGACAAGTAATTTGCAAGGATGCCGTCATTATTTTTTTGGGACGGGTCAAACGAAACATGTTTTGCCGGAGGAGATATCTTGTTTTCAACCGGGTGAATTGTTGAAGGGGAATATGTTAAAACAAATGCTCCAAATCCAGGCAGAATTACTGTATCGTACTTAAATAGCAGTTCGCTTATATATTGCTCAATCATGAGGAAAATGGATTATTTTTATGACTCTTTTAACTGCTTAACAATTTTATCTACATCCCCAAGCACATCAACAGAATGACTTGGATAACTGGTTTGCTCAACATATATAGAATAGCCATTCTGCAGCCAGCGGAGTTGCTCAAGTGATTCGGCTTTTTCTAATTCCGACTGTGGCATGTTTCTCAATTCCTTTAGGACCGAAGCACGATAAGCATAAATTCCTATGTGTTGAAAATAGGTGTGCTTTTTGACCCATTGCTGTTTGTCAAGTCCACGGAAATAGGGAATAGGTGAACGGCTGAAATACATGGCCCTGTTCTGATGATCGCAAACCACTTTCATTACATTTGGACTAAGCAGGTCATCAATATTGTCAAGCTTTTTGACAAGAGTGGCAATTTTCACTTCATCACTTTTAAAACAAGAAGCAACAAGGTTGATCTGTTCAGGATTTATCAGGGGCTCGTCACCTTGAATATTGATGATCACATCGTCAGGGTTAAAGGCCTTCCCTTCGTTTATAACCAGGAAAGCATCATGACATCTGTCGGTGCCACATGCAATATTACTAGTGGTCATTATTGCTTTGCCGCCAAATTTCTTTACATGATTTTCTATACTTATATCATCTGTCGCCACATACACGTCGTCAAGTATAGTCGATTTTTTTGCTTGCTCATACACCCGCTGTATCATTGTTTTACCTTCGATCACAAAAAGCGCTTTTCCCGGAAAGCGTGATGAGGCGTAGCGTGCAGGGATAATTCCAATGAATTTCATAAGTATTTATTTTAGCTGCTAATTTACAAAAATATCACAAGAGGGCTGAAACTGTAAAATCTGCTCTTCAGTAAGTCGTCCGTTCATCCAGCTATTGTCAGCAGATGCATTGTATTTTTTATAGAAATCAATTGCCGGTTTGTTCCAGTCGAGCACCTGCCATTGCATTCGCTTGGCGCCTGCTTCCTTGCTTTTCATAACAACAGCTTCAAATAGCATTTTCCCGATGTTCCTCCCCCTGTAGGCTTCTTTAACAATGATATCTTCGAGGTAAATACATTTACCTTTCCATGTTGAATAAGAGAAGAAGTAAAATGCCATGCCAACGGTTAATGAGTCACATTCTGCAAGGATGATCTCAAAGATCGGATTCTCGCGAAAGCCATCACGTCTCAGATCTTCAGGCGTGATGGTGACTTCTTCCGGTGCTTTTTCAAAAGCAGCGAGTTCCCTGATCAGTCCAAGTACATCAGGAATGTCTGATTCTGTTGCCTTGCTTACTTCCATTTCAATTCCTGTTTGAGTTTTTTTAATTGGAGAAAACGTAATTTAATAATGTTCGCTAAAGCCCAATCTGATCAGCGATCCCACGCATTGCGTTTACTGCGATCTCTGCAAATTCAGGCAGGGGGAGTCCTATCTTCTCACATTCCATGATGCTTTCCCTTTTCACTGATGCTGCAAATGCCTTTTCTTTCATGCGTTTTGCAACGGATGAAGATTTAACTGATGCGATCTTTTTATCCGGATAGACATATGTTGTTGCCTGTATTAATCCGGTGATGGTTTCTCCGGCCGCAAGTGCATATTGAAATGTTGTAGTGCGCGGAATATCCGTGGCTTCTTCATTGTGAAGTTTGATGGCTTCAATAATATCAGCATCAACACACTTTTCTGCCAGTATCCTTGCGGTTTCCAGGCCATGCACTTTCGGATCAGCATTGGTTACTTCCACATCAAGATCATGCAGAAGTCCTGCCAATCCCCATTTATCGGGGTCTTCATTAAGGCGTACGGCCAATGCCCGCATCACTGCTTCTGAAGCAAGACTGTGCCAAATGGTACGTTCATTTTTAATATATTCCCTTACAAGGACTATAGCGTCCTCACGGGTAATTCCAAAGCTCATATAATTAAAGTTTAATGTGCATCAATATCATGTAACATCAGCACCAAATGATTCAATACTTTGGTGATCTCGGTCATATATTCATTCACTGCTTTTACACTGCCGGGTAAGGTAAATATCATTGTTTTTCCAATGATGCCGGCCACAGCACCACTTATGAGGGCATTGGGTTTTTCAGAGCCATACTTATAACGAATGAAATCCATAATGCCCGGGATATCTTTTTCCAGCATAGGTTTCACAACATCCACTGTGAAATCTTTTGAGCCAATGCCGGTGCCGCCAGTAGTGAAAATAATGTCTGCGTTTTTTGAAACAAGGTCTGTAATGTTTTTTCTCAGTAATTCAGGATCGTCGGGGATCAGAGAATAATCAATGCTTACTTCACGGTTTTGCTTCGAATAAAAATCAGTGATTAATTCTTCAATACGCGGACCGCTACGGTCAGAGTATTCTCCTGCACTTGCCCTGTCGCTAAGTGTTATTATGCCCGTTCTAAAGATCTTCTTGTGATAGAAGAACTCCTCATTTGCCTTGATCTCTCCACCCTTTACAACCCTGCAAAATATTCCTTCCTTGGGCATTACACAAGCGCCAACTTCTTTAAAGATGCTGCAGGATGTGCCATGACACTCTTTCCCTATCTGGGTCACTTCAAGAACAACATTCCCAATTTCAAAACGATCCAGGGGATTTGCTTTGAAGAGTTCCATTCCTTCCGTGGTGAGGTTTTCTGCAAATTCGCCATAATTGATCTTGCGTTTGGCTTCAGCAGAAAACTTTTCAATGCTCTCCGTGCCCAGCATACTCACCTGCCTGTGCCAGTTGCCGGCATGAGCATCATTCACCACTCCTTTTTCATTGATTGTAATGCAGTCAACCGGATGCTTAATAGTGCCTTTTTTTTCAGATATGTTTACTGATAGTACTTTCATATTAAAGGATGTCTGTTTTGGTTTTTTCTATCAGGTGAATTTCACTTATCACCATCGTCTTATCAACTGCTTTGCACATATCATAAACGGTAAGCAATGCCACACTTACTGCAGTCAGCGCTTCCATTTCAACGCCTGTCTGCCCTAGACAACTTACCGCACTGTTTACTTCAACTCCATCTTTTACTATCTGTGCTTTTACATCAACCTTTGTTATCTGCAATGGATGGCATAAAGGAATAAGCAACGGGGTTTGCTTGGCAGCTTGTATGCCTGCAATCTCTGCAATTGTAAGCACATCCCCCTTTTTTATTTCGTTCTCTTTAATAAGTTTTATGGTCTCTTTGTTCAGAATAATTTTTCCTGATGCTTTTGCAATCCTTAGTTGGTCAGGCTTCAGGCTAACATCAACCATGTTTGCTTTGCCTTTGGCATCTGTATGAGAGAGTTTTTTCATATAAGTTGATTATTGTTAAAGACTACCCGCCGATCGTATTAAAAGTATTCTTATAACTCACCGTTCCGCATTCCGGCTTAGCCTGCAATGCCATGTCAATAGCCTTTTCCGAGCCAAGCTGACGTATGTTGAAAGCAACATCGTTGAAAAGACATGGCCTTAGTAAACCATCACTTGATAGCCTCAACTTATTGCAAACACTGCAATTTCCACCTGTTCCACCTTCAACAATTGCAAAATGTCCTGTTTCAAGATTCATCTGGTGAATAAACCTCACTTCAAGATCCATCGTTTTGCAGAATTCTTTCACACTAAGTGCATCGCTCTCTTTAGAGGAATTATTCACGACGCAATTGATCTTAATAGGTGTTAGTCCCGCTTCCTGAGCAGCCACTATTCCCCGGATTACTTTTTGAATGTCACCACCACGTGTCAACTCAGCAAATTTGTCGGCATCGCAGGTGTCAAGGCTGACATTCACCCTGTTCAAACCAGCCTCTGCAAGTGGTTTGGCGTATTCTTCAAGTAAAATTCCATTGGTGGTAAGTGTGATATCATTGAGCCCTTTGATCTCTGAAAGCATTTTGATTAATCCTACGGCACCCTTTCTTACAAGTGGCTCCCCGCCGGTAATGCGGACTTTCTCTATTCCTTTGTCAACAGCGATACGCGCAAAATCTGCAATTTCTTCAAAGGATAAAATATCTTCGTGTTTCAGCAATGTGATGCCACTTTCGGGCATACAGTACTTGCACCGCAGATTACAGCGATCGGTGATAGATATCCTCAGATAATTGATCCGTCTGTTATATCTGTCGTACATGCAAAAACTCTCCTTTTTTGATCTCTGTGATGCCTGCCTGCATGATGAATATTCCATCAGCATTGCATATTGAATGAACATGGGCGCTGCCGTGGTATTCAGCAAAATCAAGCTGACCATCGCTAGTGAATTTTACAAGTTCGAAGGTCAGCCTGTCTGTTTTTTTTCTGTGATAATCTCTGGCTAGAGGCAAGTATATATTGGAAGGCATGTATCGGTGCCCCATCATTTCAAATATCAATGGTTTTACAAGCATCTCAAACATAATGAATCCTGACACCGGGTTTCCTGGTAATCCAAAGATATATTTGCTGCCCGTTGTGCCGAATACTGTCGGTCTTCCTGGCTTTACATTCAGTTTTTCGAAATGAATCAGAACATTGTTCTTCTTTAAAATTTCCGGAACAAAGTCGAAGTCACCCATTGAGACACCACCTGTTAGAAGTACTATATCACATTCCGATAATGCTTTGTTGATAATGGTTTCGGTGATTACCCGATCATCTTTAGCGATGCCGAAATAAATAGGAATTGCCATTGCTCTTTCCACCTGTGCAATGAGTTGATAGGCGTTGCTATTTCGTATCTGAGCCGGTGAAGGAATTTCAGAAGGTTCAACAAGCTCGCTTCCCGTTGAGATAATTCCAATTCGCACTTGCTTTGAAACAACCGGAGCATGGCAGCCTACTGAGGCAAGCAAGGCAATGTGCTGTGGTTTTAACAGCGTTCCTTTGCTTACCACAAGTTCTCCTGTCTTTATGTCTTCACCTTTTCTTGCATAATTGTCCGCGGTTCCATTGCCTGTGAAGCGAATTCTATTTTCACCGCTGATCTCCGTTTGTTCAACCATGATAACACAATCAGCCCCTTCAGGCAGTGAAGCGCCGGTCATGATCTTTGTGCATTGATTGCAGCCAACCAGTTTCGAAGGCATTTCTCCTGCTGCTATGGTTTCAAGAACTTCCAATTCATTGGCCAGGTCAGCTCTTCTGCATGCATATCCATCCATAGCAGAACGATTGAATGGTGGCATATCCATATCAGAATACACGTCCCTGGACAGAATCCGACCAAGTGCTTTTTCAAGAAGTACTTCTTCTGTTTCTACTGGTTTTGCAGTTGAAATTACAATATTATATGCTTCTTTAAAAGTGGTCATTGTTGTGTGTTCTTTTCAGCGAATAGCTTTTGTTATTGGTAAAAGGAAAGCAAAATTAGTAATAAAACCAGAGTATTCGTGATTTGGAAATAAAAAAGAGAAGGTGAAATAGCACTAAAAAAGAAGGAAAGAGAAGTTAATCTATTATCATTTTCTCAAGTTCTACCAGAAAATCTTTAACCTGATCTATCAGCGGCATGACCAATTCTTCATCATAGTCATATAGATCGCCATAGTCGCCTTTCTGTCTAAAATCAAAAAGTTTTGAATATAACTTTCCGTATCGTTTATCAATTTTGCCTTCTTTTATAAAATGCAGACCAAATTGAATTCTTGTACCATCATGCGTTTGCGTTTCAATATTGTTTTTTAGCAATAAAGCGATTATGGCATAAAAACATGAATAATACAACCTGTTTACTGTTGCGTTCCAATGTTTGTTGTTGGCCAAAATTAACGCTTCCTCCAAAGATTCTTTTGCTCTTTGGAAGCGATATTTGATATAATCATCCCGGTTTTCAACGGTCATAAACGAATGCCCTCCCTTGAAACATTTGCATACATTGGCGAAAACACAAGTCTTTCGCTCCAGTATTTCTTTGGATAAATAAAGGTTGAGATAATTTGACCGGAGTCTAACTCAATATCATACAAATCGTCTCTGAAATTATCCTCTATTTTATTTGTAACTTTATTCTCATCAATTAAAATGAGAATATCCCAATCGGAATCAACTTTATTGTCGCCTCTGGCGCGCGAACCAAACAAATATATCTCCGCATGTGGATCTTTATTATGTACCGCTTTGCTAATGCGTTCAGTCATCAAAACCTGTTTCATTTTAATTCAATTTGAGTAACAAAGATACATTAATATTTTCAATCTTCCGGTTCATTTGGCATTATCCCCTTATGTTCATCCTTCTTCTTTACTCCGAAGTTATAACGTATGTTAATGCCAAATCGCCGGTTATCAGTATACCGGTCACCTGTGCTGTTGATGGAACCCTGGTTAAGCGTGAATTCAGTTTTCATTGTCCTCAGAACGTCGCGGGCATTCAGGGTAATGGTAAGTTTCTTTTTGAGCAATGTCTGCGTGAGGCTGAAATTAAGCTGTCCGAAGTTTTTCAATTCATAAAAGTTTTGAAAGCCATTCACCATCATAAAGCCATACATATTGAGCTTTGTTTGCTTGAACAATGAAAGAGAATGAAAGGTGAAATAGCGCCAGCTTCCCCGTTTGTAGTTCAATGGCTGGTTTTCGTAATATCCGTTATACTCATTCAAACTATACTGGGCGCCGATTGCAAAGAAGTATTTACCTCCCGGCGGAATGCCTACCATGCTTCTGAAGTAAGTTTCTTTGTCCTTCCCCAGATTATCGTAAGTCCTCACGGCCACTGCCTGCTGAGTATTATCTTTATATATCACACTTGAAAAAATATCCCGTGTGAAGTTCTGACCAACTGCAAATACTGGCATATCGTTATAGCTGATGTTGACTTCAACATTGTCTGTAAACTGGGGCCTGAGCGCAGGATTCCCCGTTTCGTAAAGGAATTCATCAACATATTTTATATAAGGGTTCAGGCTTTGATAACCCGGGCGGGTAATTGTTTTGCGATAGATCATATAGCCAAAAAGGTCAATTCCCATGATGTGTATAATACGACGGCTCAAATATACATAGGGAAACCAATCAGCCCTGTTAACAATAAAACTGGTGTCTGTAGGGATGGTTTGATGCCCTTTCATATACGTTTGCTCCATGCGTATACCTGCTTTCAGGGTAAATAGTTTCCCGAAAGTTCTTGATGCCTGTGCATAGGCAGCATTGATATTTTCCAGGTAAGTAAATGCATTGGTGCGTTTGGGATCCGGTTTTGTGCTGTCGTTCTGAATCAGGAAATAATCAGCATTGCTGCTGTAATACTGGTAAGAGGCTTGTATGCCGGTTTCAAGTTTTATTTTCAATGGAAGAAACCAGGTAAGATCCGACTGGAAAAGAATATTATTACGGAATTGTTTATTGTCGCCATTTCCCTGCGTCAGCATATTTATGGGAAAGGAAACATTGGTGAGATAATCCTGGGCTGTGTTGTTGCTGTTGAAACTATAGCTGAACTTCGTGTCGAGTTGAGAGCCAAGTGTATCGAATTTCCTTATAACTCCAAGGTCCTGCTGTAAACTCACAAACTTTGAACTGTTATCAATGTGGTTGTTGGTTTCAGCAAGCAGGGTATTTTCAGCATTTTTGATCATATTGATATTGTCGGCCGATGATTTCGGAAAACTCAAATTAAGCCGGCCATCATAACTGAGCGTTAACTTTTTCGATGCGTCATAACTAATGCCGTAACCCAAATATCCCTGTTCGCTGTACTGTTTACTGTCTGAAGACTGATGGATCAATGTATCAGCATTGAGGAAACGAATAGAGTTGATCTCTTCAAGGGTACCATTATGATTGTAATTTACGTTCAGATAACTTGTGCTTTTGTCTCCGCTTTTGTTGATCGTAAAGCCGGCAAAGCGGTTACCATAAAAGCCCTGATTCATCCCGATATTGATGGAACCAGCCTGCCCTATATTCACTCCTTTGTTCAGTACGATGTTGATAATACCACCGGAACTGGACGCATCATATTTGGTAGAAGGCGTGCGCAGTATTTCGATCTTCTGTATGCTGCCCGGTGGAAGGCTTTTCAGCAGAGTGGTAATATCCTCGCTACTCATTTTCTGCTCTCTTCCGTTTATATAAATTGAGGCTGGTGTGGTACCTGTAAGGTAAATACCCCCGTCCTGATCGACATATAGTCCCGGTGTTTTCTCAAGCACTTCCAGTGCATTGGTGCTACTGCTTACCAGTGGCTGCGGGTCAACGATGATCTTATCGTCTTCCTGGTGTATTAATGCACGTTTGGCTGTTACTACCACCGGATCGATGATCATTGCGTTATTGGTGAGCTTAAATTCAAAATTCTTTTGAGCTGCGGTGACATTGATGGTGTCATTTAATGTAAGATAACCAACATAGCTGATCCGAACTTTATAGAGACCATTGGCAACACCAGTAAATGCAGCTACTCCTGACAGATTGGTGATCGCTACGACCTTAACAGAATCTTTCAGTTTTGTTAATTGTACCTGTGTGCCGACAAGATCTGTGTTTGCAGTGTCTTTGACTTTTATTGTGACGGTTTGCCCCATGCAACGACTTTCGAAAGCTATGATGCTAAAAGTGAAAGCCAATATAACCGAATAAAATCTCATGTGGGCAAGTAAAATAAAGGTGGGCAAAATTACTAATAATAAAAGGAGGAGAGTTGAAAAATTAAAGAAGGAAAACGGAAATTATTTAACCTTCCATTGCCCGTTTTCAATCACGATCATTTGGTTTATTTCTTCAATGTAAAAATCAAGCTTGCCGCCCGAAACATCAATGGTAACATCTGCAAGTTCACTGTTGGTTTTTTTATTATCATTGATTGCTTTTTCATCGGTGGAATTAATGAAAACCATCAGGCCGGGTTTGATATGATTGGCAAGCTTTCCTGATTCGCAAATGATGATTTGATCTTTCCCAAGAAGTTGGTGAACAATATTGAATGCTTTTTCAATTTGCTGATTTTCGCTTTCAATGTAATATGAGACCTTTGCTCCTGCCTGCAGGAAAAGGGAAGTGTCTTTGTCAGACAATTCTTTTTCTCTGTAAATATTAAACCCGTCGCCCTTTTCAATCACTGTATCGGCGGGAAATTCAGAATGAAAGTTGGGTGAGATCTTGATGGCTGCAATATTGTATTTGTCTTTGTTGTGTTTTATTACAGAGCATAACAGTGCCGTCTTCCCGATATGCCTCCCGGAACCACAGAATAATAAAAGGTTTGGTATAGTTGTCATAAAAACAGACGCGGATCTACACAGATAACACAGATCTGATAATATTATCTTTAATCCGTTTTATCCGCGTTAACCCGCGTCCCCGTTAATTGCAAAATTTACATTCCGTATCTCTCGATGATCTCTTGTTTGGTTTTGCCAAGTATGTCATATTTCTTTCCAACCTTGGTGAAAGCCGCAATAGCTTTTTCAAGATGGTGAATTTCATGACCTGCTGAAACCTGAGTTCTTATTCTTGCCTGTCCGTTTGCAACAACAGGGAAGAAGAAGCCAATGGCATAGATGCCATCATCAAAAAGATCTCTTGAGAAATCCTGCGAT
>Ga0224523_1001068_pt1 | contig 12320 bp, 8 predicted proteins | sample CFST50metaG_FD_182732 | JGI IMG/M metagenome (GOLD analysis project Ga0224523, IMG submission 182732) | Peat soil microbial communities from Stordalen Mire, Sweden - C.F.S.T50 | ecosystem: Environmental > Terrestrial > Soil > Wetlands > Peat | place: Sweden: Norrbotten County, Stordalen Mire...
CTTCTTTGTCCCTGGCCCCAGCCACTTCGGTGTTTGGGAGCCAGAAATCAGCAACCAAAGCCTCTTTGGCTTCGGCATGAAGGATCTCTTTCATCAACCCCAGGTTACGGATCTGGTCACAGATCTTGCCGGTGAAGGCTTTCTCGCCCCATTTATTTATTCTGGCCAGATAGGCTCCAAACTGTTGCATCTTCACATCGTGAATGGCTTGTCCATAACGATAAACGCTGGCAGGATTTCCTCCGGTGGTGGCATCGGCATCGGCAAAGTTGATGAAATAGGGTGCATGGATATTGACCTTATAGAAATAGTTACCGATATTATTTACCAACTGATTATCAAAGACATCAAGCTTTCCATTGGTGGCATTCTTCAGGTTGGAGAGGTTTTCAAACAACATAGCTCCTGCTTCGCTCCAGTAGGAAGGACCTTCATCACAGCCCCCATCGTCGGAATACCCATTGAGGAACTTATCCAGTGAGTTTACGATCTTTTGTACACCGGCTTTCTTCTTGATGGGGTCGTCTTCTAACAACATCACGCAATTCAGCATGTTATAATTTATCCATGGATTCCAGTTGTTGACCCGGGTACCGGTAAAGCCCATGTACCTAAAGTCATTGTGTTCATAATAGGGAATGATGGCTTTGCGCATCACTTCCTGTTTCACACGTTTTGCAATCTGCGGATGAACTTTGTCGAACTCATCTTTAAACAGATGCAGTGTCCAGGACAGGTTACAGGAGACCTCACCTACGCCCAGATCTACAGTTGGGTAATTGATATCAGGCAGACCGTCCATGTGTTTGGTGAAGTAATTTAAATGTGCCGACCAGCCCCACCAGGTCTGTTCACTGTAATACCAGACGCCATTAATGATCTGATCCATAAACCGTCCCTTGCCTTCTATCAGTTCCCCCATGACCAGGGCGATCAAGGCATTACTGGGTCCGGCATAGGCCTCCTGTCTGCGGTCACCCGAGCGGACAACCTCCAGATAATCGGTTGCCTTCACTGCCGGCCAATCATATTTAAGATATTTCTCGGCGTTGGCTATATATTCAGCCCTGATAACCGGAGAGACACTCTGCCAGAAAGCCCTGTCTTTATAACCAGGCATTTTATTCCATGAATTGTCGGTAACCAGAATTTGCGAAAGATTGATCTCTTTCGCTTTAGTAGCAAGAATATTTCTCTCTTTTAACGGAACTTCGGCAAAAAGAATATGAGGTGTGAAAAAATAACTAAGAATGAAAAAGAAAACAAATAATTTATTTAGAATGCCGTAAGGGTTTTTCATGATCAGGAATTGTTAAAAATAAAAAAAGCCATTGGGTCATGATGATATAGACCCAATGGCTCAAAGAAAACAGTGATGTTATTTCATGATATAACGTTTAATACTCACCGTCATACTTGGTGTAGTATTATTAACTGCATTCACATATATATAGGCTCTGTATTTCCCATCGGCTGTCTCAACCCATGTACCTGCCTGTGCTTTTAGATTAATGGCATAGTTAGGCATGTTTGTGAAGTCTAATACGGGAAAGTCAGCATCGTCGATGTAAATACCATATTGCAGACGGGCCAGATTGTAATCATTCAGGTTCCAGGTCTTAATCATCTTGGTGCTGTTGGTAACACCTGTAGGTAGTGTGATACCTGGCAGATAATCAGGAATGGCTCCTGGAGAGACCAGCGCATGTGCAAAGGTTATCCCTGTAATATTGCGATAGAGATAGACCAGATCGATCTTGGAAGGATTGGCAGCAGCGGCAGCGGCATTATAGAAGGCCATGTCTGCAATAGAAAAATAGCAGTTATTTCCATCTGTGGCAATCTGATCGAGTTTCATATCCATCTTGGTACAGGCATAAGGTCCCATCTTATAGGTGACGGTCTGACCATTGCTGGCCGTGGCGGAGAAGGTAAACGATACCGATTTACCGCGGGCTGCTTCAGGAATGGTGTAATAATATCTGAGCGTAGCGGCACAGGTATCCGTGGTAAAAGTGACCATGGTTTGTACATCTGTTGTCACAGAAGCAGAACCTACAGTAATACCTACATCCACACCACCATTGCTGTTGGTATAAAAGGAACGGTTTTCCATATAGGTTCCGGTTGCTCCGGCAATTGAAGCTGTGACCTGAGCAGAAACGATTTTACCCAGATTTTGTGGAAGCGCCATGGCATAGGCAAACTCGATGTTTTGTCCTACAATATTGGGTCCCAGTGACCTCTTGATACAGTCATTTTGCAATTTCTGAGGTACAGATGGTAAAATGGCTTCATTGATCTTTTTACAACCTGCAAAAAGGATGATAAAAACCATTATGAGCGTTATATTTTTATAATATTTCAGTTGCATAATCTTAGGTTTTAAGGTTTGGTTTGAACTGTAATATAAACTGTATAAGTCTTCCGAATCTTGCGGCTCCCCGAAACTACAGTATATTTCTTTGGATTAGCCAGATCAGAAAAATCTACCTTACCTGTAATCTTTGGATCCAGAATGGCATCGGTCACCAATGAGAATTGCGGATAGAGGTTTTTCAAATCAGTGCCCCAAAATACAGTAGTATTAATCGTGCAAGCAGTAGTATCGATCACTGCTGCTGCTGTTCTAACCGTTTGGAAGTCAGTACCCAGTAATTCAAAGTTACTTACATAGCAATCCGACCTGGTTGTGATCAACAAACCGTTTGAGTCAATTGGTTGGTCCTTTGAACATCTGACATAAGCAAATGTGATAAGGAAAAGCGATATTATGATTATAAAATATTTTTTCATTGTATCATTTTTTTAGCGTTTTTAAATATCCTTCGACGGAAATTACAACCAAGGTGTGTTCTGTGTCAGGTTCGGATTCCTATTACGTTCTCCGGGTGGAATCCTAAAGATATAACATTGCTGATAGGCCAACTCTGAAGCATTCAGAAAATATTGATTCAAATTTGCTCCATAAGTATCAATCCGCCAAACGCCTGTTCCATAAGGAGGACACCATACTCTTTCGATGGCTCTCCAACGTCTGAGGTCAAAACCACGTTGTCCTTCACCAATCAATTCAACGATACGTTCCTGTTCAATAGCTGAGAAGAAAGTGGGTTTGTCAACTGTCTTAGTTGCAGCCAGTGAAGGCAGATTACCACGATGGCGAACCTGGTTTACAAGAGCTATGGCATCAGCCTGTGGACCATTAACTGCATTTGTTGCTTCAGCATACATCAGGTAAACATCGGCAAGACGCATAACAGGCCATGTGAAATCACCATCACTACGTCCCTGACCGGCATAGTTACGAACAAATTTACGGAAGATATAACCCGGTTCCCCGGCACCCCCATCATCATATGTTGTTAAACCGGGAACTAATGTTGTAGAGCCATAAGTTTTATAAACATATGGACACATTCCTGTTGATGCCAAAGATTTCATACCGGCTATCTGCTCGTAATCCCATAACATAGTAGCTTTCATACGATAATCACGATTGGCATAACTGGCAGGATTAACTGCGGAATTAAGTTTTGTTCTGTCCTTGGCAACGTTGGCAGATGTTGTGGTAAGTAATGTAGGACAGAAATCACCAGTTATTGTTGACTGATATCTGTTGGCTAATTCGTATCTTGGGAATACCCAACATTGAGAACTTTCCTGTGAACGACCTCCAAAGTCACGCATCAACTCTTCTCCTTGATTTGTACTGGTACCACCATGCGTAAAACCCATAATCAGTTCAGTATTATTACCAACTGTATTATTATTTGCAACAGGCATAAATAGGTAGAAGTAATTAGGCAGCACAGATGCATCACCCATCGTTCCCCAGCTACCGGGGTCGCCATTACGAAACAGGGTTAATCCATAATTACTAATTACAGCTTTAAAGTCGGCAGCAGCGGCAGTATATGCAGCAAGACCGACAGCGGCATCGGGTTTAAATGTACTCAATTCAGGCCATCCAAATGTATTCCAGCATGCCCAATAGAGTTGTAATTTACCCCGAAAAGCAAGGGCGGCAGGCTTGGCAGCACGACCGGCGGTAGTTACTGTTGCAGGAAGTTTATCAAAAGCGTAGGTAAAGTCGGCCATAATTGAATCCTTGATCTGGGCAATTGGCATTCTTGAAAGTGTTGCTACATCTGCATCAGAATAGGCAATTTTTGAGAAATAAGGAACATCACCCCACATAGAGATCAGTTTGAAATAGACCATACCACGCAGCAGTTTGGCCTCTCCAATGATTGCCTGCAGATTTGGAATAGAAGCAGGTTTAGCAGTCAACAACATCTTGTTTACATTTTCGATCACATAGTTGGTACGGTTGACACCACCATAGAGATACATGTACATATTGTCAAAGCCACTTCCATAACCCGAAGGGTTATAACTGGCATTATTATATGCAGCCCCCAACCTAAGATTAGAAAGACCACTCAATGTACTGCTACTTGCATTTCTTGTCCGGAAGTATTCACCATGACCATCCATATAGTAGTCCCGATCGAATAAAGGTCTAACGGCAGAATAAGCACCCATCAGGGCTGTAGTGGCATCAGCTTCTGTATTCCAAAAAGCGGAAGAGGGTAAGTCAACTTTTGGCGTCTGGTTGAGCAGATCCTTGGTACATGAACTTGTTAAAAGAGCCAACCCCGCCAATGCAGAGTAGACTAATATTTTATAACTTCTCTTTTTCATAATTTCAGCTTGTTTAGAGTCCAATGTTAATACCTATAGAGTAAGATTTATTCACAGGATACATTGCGTTTATATCGCCTTGTGATTCAGGGTCAAGACCCTGATACTTAGTGATTGTAAAAAGGTTTTCAGCAGTGGCATAAAAACGTACATTATCAACTCCTAGCCTGCGTAATATCTTCTTTGGCAAATTATAACCAACCTGAATATTCTTAAAACGAAGGTAGCTCATGTCTTGCAGCCAGAAAGAGGTATTGGTTACGTTATTACCGCTACCAGCCAAACGAGGCCAGATACCATCAGGATTGGATACCGACCATGTATTGTTCCATTGGGCCCAGCTTGATGCATAACGTGTTAAAGGGATATTGGTCGTATTGTAGTTAGTTGTCCAATATTGTTTACGACCTGCAGAACCCTGTAACAGAAATGACAAATCAAAACCTTTAAATGAGAAATTAGCATTCATACCAAAGTTGGTTGTTGGTCTGTCTGACTGAGCATTGGGATATGCTACCTGGTCATTGCCATCGATCTTGCCATCGCCATTGACATCAACTAACAGCAGGTCGCCGGGTTGTGCTCCCTGTGGGGTTGCTTTATAAACATCCGCCCAGGTCTTGGCAATTCCAATATCTTTGTAGCCATAGATAAAGTGGTAAGGCATGTTGATAAATGTAGTTCCTCTGCCTAGATAACCACTCCATTTTTCGAGATTGGTTTTATTGTATGAACCGTTCACATTGAATGAATAATTGAAATCACCCACTCTGTCTTTCCATGTAACGTTGATTTCAATACCGCGGTTGCGGAGGTTACCAATATTGATACGTGGTGCATTGTATGCTCCGGTCAGCAGGTTTGACATTGATGATGGTTGGTTCATACCGGTAGTCAGACGATCATAATAATCAATTTCTGTTACCAGACGGTTCTTCAGAAAACCAAGGTCCATACCGACATTGAGTACTGTAGTTGTCTCCCATGTAAGATTCTGGTTCGTCATTTTTTGACTTACAAAACCATTGACAATGGTTCCACCTAGCTCATAAGCACTTGCGCCAAGGGTTGGTTGTTGTTCGTAACGACCAACACCACTGTTATTCCCAAGACTACCATATGATACACGGAACTTACCACTACTCAACCAGCCTTGTGTAAATGGTTTCAGGAAGTCTTCCTGTGTAAAGCGCCATCCTAAAGCTGCTGACGGAAAAAAGCCGTATTGGCTGCCAGGAAGGAATTTCGAAGATCCATCATAACGACAGTTGGCTTCGAAGAGGTATTTATCGTATGCAGTATAGTTGATACGTCCTATATAAGAACGAAGTCCTTCTGTACTTGAGTTACCTCCTGTTGACTGAATCGTTGTCAAAGCAGCGTCGATTTCATCTAATGAAGGGTAAAGACGGTCATTGCGTTGGGCCATTTCGTAACGATCATACCAATATTCTTCACTGTAAACAAACATGAAGTTCAGGTCATGATGTTGCCCAATCAGGGTATGGTAGTTCAGACTACCGTCCATCTGTGTCTTGTAACCGGTATTGGTTGCATTACTGATTCCTGCATTAGCGCCTACATATACACGTGATCCGTAAGTATTAGTCTGAAAATTATAGGCCGTGTTTGGTGTTGGACCACTCCATTGAAATTGATTGTAGTAATTCAACGCATATTCAAAACGTGCAGTCAAACCCTTGATGGGTGTCCAGTCACCATACATACTTGTATTGGCTTCCTGACGATTCTGATGCGTTAAGTTGTTGATATAGTTGGTATAAGGATTATATGCCTGAGCATCCTCTCCATAAGCCATTACTCCGCCAAAAAGACCGGATGTAGGGTCATAAGGTGTGATACCTGCTATGGCATAACGCATATCATAACCGGCTGTATTTGTACTTGCAGGATCGGTAAATCCATTAGAATAAAAATAGGTATATTTAGTCCAGTTACCCGAAAATTTAACACCTACGTTTATGTTATTTCGCACTTTATAGTCGTAGTTGAATCGGGCATTGTAACGACTGTAATCATTATTAATCTGCAAACCGGTCTGGTTCATTATACCCACAGAGATAAAGAAGTTTGATTTATCACTGCTTCCTGTTGCCGATAGGTTGTAATTCTGAACAGCGCCATTGCGCATGATTATTTTCCACCAGTCGGTATTGGGATACTGCAAAGGATTTATCATTCCTAAAGCCAACCACTGGTCGATAGTTCCATTCTTGTAAGTAAGCAGCGAAGGGAGTGTATTAACCACGTTAGCACGTTGTTCCAACGTCAACGCACGGGGGTAGTTGTTCATGAAGTCATATGCATTTGTAGGAACTTCAGTTGCAAAAGAGCTCGAGAAATTTAAAGTTGTTTTCCCTAATCCCTTTCCTGATTTTGTAGTGATCAGGATAACGCCATTAGCAGCACGTGAACCATAGACGGCTGACGATGCAGCATCTTTTAAAACAGAGATGCTCTCTACATCGTTCATGTTGATACGGTTGATATCCACATCGGGCATACCGTCAACAACGACCAATGGAGAGGCAGAATTGATAGTACCAAGTCCGCGGATGATCATAGTAGCCTGGTCGTTACCTGCCATACCAGAAGACTGGGCAACAGCTAAACCCGGAATCAAACCCGACATACCGGACGATACATTGGTGATAGAACGACTGGCTAGTTTATCATCAACTTTAACAGCAGAAACAGCGCCAGTCAGGTTCACCTTCTTTTGTGATCCGTAACCAACCACTACAACCTCTTCAAGGGTTGAAGTTTCAGCTTCCATTGTAACATTGATCAGCGTACGTCCTCCAATTACCACTTCCTGTTTCTTCATTCCAATAAATGAAAAACTCAGTGATTTGTCGTTAGCATTCAAAGTAATTGAAAAATTACCTTTCACATCAGAAATCACGGCCCTGTTGGTACCGGTGATACTAATCGTAACACCGACCAATGGTAAGCCCGTGTTATCGGTTACTTTTCCTGAAACAGTTGGTTTTTGTTGTTCAACAATGGGAGACAAAATAATCAGATTATTCTGAACCGTTTTGTAGTTGATACCAGTATTTTTTAACATACTGGTCAAAACTGCATCAATAGTTTTGTCTGAAGCATCGATTTTAATTGTCCTGTTCAGATCAATCTGATCGTTTCTGTAGAGAAATCTGTAATCAGAATTTTTCTCAATGGTGGCCAAAGCCTCGCCCACTGTGAAACTTTTCTGAGAGAAATTAATTTTTAAATCCTGAGAATACACAAAGGCATTTGCTGTTAAAATGCCCAGTAGTAAAAAAGCTACAGTGAGTTTCATAATGATCAGGCTTTTTTTAAAATGGGAGCAATAATACTCACTCCAGTGTAGGAGTACTTTTTTTTTCATAACTTTGTAATTGTTAAGTTTAACCATTAACGATATGCATTGGTGATGGTGATCTTTTAACATGCTGAAAATGCCGCAAACATCTTCAGTGTCAGACCCTCGGGAGATTTACCTGGTAGATCTCCCGATTTTTTTTTGAATTAATATCTCTTCTTTTCCTCCTTTTTTAAAGAAATTAGATTACTTTTTATGGCGAATGTGGATTTCATTTACTTTCATGTCGTATTCAAACGGGGTGAGAATCTGCAGGTACTTTAAGACCTGGTTGATATTTTCTTTTTCAAACTGTCCGGTGAATTTAATTTCTTGTACGGCAGTGTCTTCAAAATCAATTTTCACATCGAACCATTGTTCAAGTTTATAGGCAAGGGTTGAAAAACTCTCATTTTTAAACGAAAGTTTCCCGTCTTTCCATGCCACTATTGGTGCCACTTCCACCTTTGGTTCTATCACCAGGATGGGGTCTTCACTTCTGATTTTTGTTTCGTTTTTAATCACTGCTTCGGGCAGGTCAGCCTTTTTATAGGTTGCCAGATCCTTAACATACCTGAATGTTTCATTAGGATGTACAATGATTTCACTATTTTCACGTCCGGCGATTTTTAAGCCCTGGATAGTAATCTTTCCCTTTACAAGTGTTGCTTCTATCACTCCCTCTTCTTTATATGCTTTCACATTAAAGGTTGTTCCGTAGACTTTTATATTAAAAACAGCGGTCTTGACAATAAAGGGACGTTCGCTGTCGTGAGTGACATCGAAGAAAGCCTCCCCGTCAATGTACACATTACGTTGTTTGTCGTTGAAAGCGGTTGCATATCTCAACGTGGTTTTGGCATTTAGCCAGACGATGGATTTATCGGGCAACGTCACTTTGGTTTTCTGTCCACCGGGTGAATATACCGTTGTAAAGGTATTGTCAGCGATATTCTTCAGGTAACCTTTCGAAATAAAAAAACCACCAAGTCCACCTACTAAAAAGAGCGGGATCATGATGGCAGCGGCAAGACGATAGAGTTTTATAAGTGGCATGCTGAAATAGCGGGGAATATCATATTCCTCACTCATTTCGTTCCATACTTGATAGGTATCCTTATTAAAACTACCTGGGGAAGGAAGTCCGGCATTCAGATCAGCTTCGATCTCTTGGAAAAGTAAGGCATGCTCTTCAGACTCAGCAACCCAGTTATCCAGTAACTGCTGATCCGCAGCGCTGATCTGTTTTTTAAAGTATTTATCTAAGAGCTTCCAGGGTAAACGTTCCGTCATAAAAGAATGTTTTTCTTCTATGATACTCTTTTGCCATCTTCCCCCACAAGAAAATTTAACTTTTTTTAATATATTTTTAATAGTGCCTTGATGCTTCAATATCAATTGAAACAATTCTATAAAAAGATAGTGTCATTTTAAAAGAACAACGAATAGAAAGAGGCGACACGTAACTTGATCTTCCTGATGGCGATGTTGACCTGATTATCGACGGCACTGATGGAAATACCCAACTGTGCAGCGATCTCAGCATACGATAAACCCCTGGAACGACTCAACCTGAAGATCTGTTGACACCGTCCAGGCAGTAAGGTTATCGCCTCATTGATGATATTATTCAGTTCCTTTACCTCCATCTCAGACGAGACGTCTAAGGTCTCTTCCGATGAATTATACCTGATCCTTTCGTAACTCTTCTCATGTCGGTTTTCGTTGCGCAGATATATCAACGCATTAAAACGGCAAGCCTGGTATAAATACGATTCCAAAGATTTATTGAAGTTAATATTCTGGTGACACTCCCAGAGATAGAGAAACAGGTCTTGTACGATATTCTTGGCGATGTTTTCATCCTTGACAAAAATAATCAGGTAACGACACAGGTCGTTATAGTATCGATGAAATAGCAATTCCAATGCAGCACCATCTCCTGCATTAAGTCTTCTTTGTATTTCTATTTCTTCTTCCCTGTTTAGTTTCATGGTTTGCAAATAAAGGGAAAAAAAACATCCGATCAAAAACTATTTATTTAAAAATAGTCTGGATTTCAATCACCCTATTAATGAATATTATTTGCACCTCTATTATTCGATAAAAATAGTACAAAAAAAATAAGGGTAGCCATTAAAGCAACCCTTATTTTTAATCGAAAGCAAATATTTTTTATTTCGGAGCAACCTGATCATATTTTCTGTTCAGCCAACTCTTGGGGACAGGGACGATACAGATATTCATAGAGCGGTTATCTTTCGACAGCATAGCCGACTGGATCTCTATTCTTGTTCCGTCAGGGCTAAAGCTTGGATGCGTATGATCAGCAGCCGTTTCTTTGTGACCAGTTGTCAGCATTACCATCTCTTTGGTATGTCTGTCGATCAGGTAAACACTGCGCGAGAAGTCATCCCCTACGGCCCATCGTCCATCTCCTGATCCGTTAACATGCCACAGACCACTACCACTGGGTGTCTGTGCCACAATGGTCATCTCATGGGTTCTCAAATTGACAATACCCAGTCCGGTTGGTTTTTCACGTGTTCCAGAGTTTCCCCATCCCACTTCTTGTCCCGGGTTGACGGAATCAGTAATCCCTTTGGCTTCACTGCCCGTAGTACCGGCTTTATAATTGTTACTAATCTTGCGATGGCCCATGATGGCAATGGCCACTTCATCTTTTGTAATTACACTTTCATGCGTGATCCATTCATAGCTGGCTTCCGGATAAAGAGGTCTCAGACCAGTTCCATCAGCCATTATTGTCCAAGTACGTTGTGGAGCCTTACCACCTGTCTCCCAGCAAAATACGATTTCTCCAGACACCCATGGATTGGTCTGGATATGTCCGATCTGGAAAGGAACTGACACGATATATTTAATTTCGCCTGAAGTTACATTCATACTGATCAGTCCTGCTGGACCTGCACCCATATTGCGTGGCCCGAAAGCACTTTCTATTTTGGTACCAGCAGCAAGGTGTTTAGCCGCTTCCTCTTTTCCAACCCTGGCATAGACAAACTGTTCATCAGCATCCAGGGCCATATCTGTGCCGGGGTTCATCGAGGCAGGGATCACACCACAAACCCTTTGGTAAGCCGAAGCCTCTTTCATCTTTCCGGCTTTGCTGTCGTCCAGCACAGCACCAATATTGACTTCCACTACCTGAAGTGCACCACCAAAACGTCTTTGTGGAGCTGCTGGAGCATTTGCCGAAGCAGCAGGAGCATTCCTCAGTATAAACATCTTCATCACTTTCCTGGCAAGACAAATCATACCAGTATACCCTCCTTCGGTCACCTGCACGATATCACCTGACTTTTCGTTTACAGCCATCACCTCTCCCCGTACACGATTTGATCTGAATACCAGCCACTGATTGTCTGAAGTCCACTGAGGATGTGTCTGATACATCTTAGAATCTCCGTTTGGAGTACTGGTCAAAAAGGTCAATGGCGTTCCAGTAACCGGATCAATGACTACCTTCTTTTCAGAAGGAAAACGTTTACCGATCTGGGAATAAACACGATTGGTGGATGCCATTGTCAAAAGGAATGAAATGGCAAAGAACAAGTAAATTTTTTGTTTCATAGCTTTATAGATTCTTAAATATTACTACTTTCCCTTTTTTATTACAATCCAGTATGAACCTTTTCGTTCCCTGGGTCATCTCTACAAAATAATTGTCCGCATCGTCAAACTGTATCCCATACATGACCATATCAGTAGCGTTCAATTCATTATCATCAAAGAAAATCACCTTTCCAATCCTGGCATATTTATAGGTCTTAAATATCATTTTCTGAGCCAGCATAGGAATATCCCCGAAGTTCACCAGGGAAGTTGTCCCAACCAGAATGCCTTTTTCATCAAAATAAGCAGTTATATCATGCCCTCCTTCTCTAAAAGTAGCTTCATCAAAGAAAATGCCTCTCTTCCAGATGGTTTCCGGTTGTTTTCCAAAGCTCTTAACGAAATTCACTTTGCTGACTGGATTGATGGAGACTCCTTTTAATTTCCTAAGTGCAATATGTCCGCCCTTATTTTCACTTTTTATCACTTTTTTAGTTTCATTTTTAGCCACCTGGGCCTGGGAAATATCAACCGTTACAAGCAAAAAAAGTGCAATTAATAATATTTCTAATCTTTTCATGATGATTTTTTAAAAGAATAATCCTATAACATAAAGAAACATAAAGAAATTCAAATTATTAAACATTTCAAAATTTAATAGGTTTAAATG
>Ga0224523_1001072_pt1 | contig 12298 bp, 4 predicted proteins | sample CFST50metaG_FD_182732 | JGI IMG/M metagenome (GOLD analysis project Ga0224523, IMG submission 182732) | Peat soil microbial communities from Stordalen Mire, Sweden - C.F.S.T50 | ecosystem: Environmental > Terrestrial > Soil > Wetlands > Peat | place: Sweden: Norrbotten County, Stordalen Mire...
ATAAGATATTAAATATTTCTATTAAATTTAGCTCTGGCTACAGTTATTATTTTCAATGACTTAAATTGATGCTTAAACCTGGTTTGAAATAATTTTTTTAAGGAAATATATTGGTAATAATAACTTGCTGGCATATAATAATATATAACTCATTTAGTGAATATTATCGCTTTCTGCTATATGTTTTACCTACAGAATATAACGCTCCAATTACAATTCAATTTTCATAAATTCCTCTGAAAAATCTTATATAAATAGTAATAACCGTATTGTACGTAAATTGTCTGTTAAATATTAAATAAATATCAAAATGTTTAAGATCCTTATCGAACCTTTAAGCACTCATCAGCAGGATCAAGCTAAGAAAAACTGTAAGTGGTTCATTATGTATGTCACCCTATTGATTATTTTTATTACTGATGGATTTTCACAAAGCACTGGCTTTATACTTATTAAGAGTAATCCGTCTGGAGCAGAAGTCATCATAAATGGCAAGAGTACTTTTAAAAAAACAACATTTCAGATGCCTATGGAGGAGGGTACATATAATATTGAACTTAAACTTGATATGTACCACCAGTATAAAGAAAATATAACAGTAAGAAAAGGACAAACAGTAGCAATGGACATTGTTCTCAAACCTGAATTCGGAACCATTACTATTAATTCGGAACCTGAAGATGCTGATATAGTATTAGATGCAGTAAAGACAAATAAGAAAACGCCCGCAACAATTACAAACGTTGTCTCTGGTAAGCATATTATAACCCTGTTAAAGGATATGTATGCTACCAGTTCCCAGGAACTTATAGTAAATGATGAGCAAATAACTGAAAAATTTATAGAGCTTCAACCTGACTATGGGACTTTAAGCATTATTTCCAAACCTGATGCCGAAATTTTAATTGACGGCAATACTAAAGGAACAGGGAATAAAGTGTTCCTGCTTTCACCTGGCCTTCATAAAATTGTTCTTTCCGCAGATAAATATTTTCCGTTTACAAAAGAAATTACTATTAAAAAAGGTGAGGAAGAAATACTTGATGTACAGCTGAACCTGATTTTCGGTTCTCTGTCAGTAATGGTAGATCCACCGGAAACGGAGATTTATATTAATGGCAAATATTATGGTAAAAGCCCTAAAATAATAGACAGTCTTGCAATAGGAAATTATAACCTGAGTCTTAAAAAAGATGGTTACGCAATTTCAACACAACCATTATTAATACAGGAAGGAAACACCACAACGATAACTGCCAGCTTACAGAGGGGTAAACTTATAAAAATAAGCTCCTCACCGGATGGAGCAGAAATAATTTATAATGATAAACCGGCAGGAATTACACCTGCTGAATTTATTGTTAAGGACGGAACTAATAATATCGTTCTTAGGAAAAAGTACTATCTTGAGAAGTTAGTGACAATATATCCAGAAAAAGACTACCAAACTTTTAATTTCAATCTAGATGCCGACAGTAAATTTGAAAATTTAGGCATTAGTATTGAAACGAGTCCCAATAGGGCCAACATTAAATTCAACAAAGTTGAATATCCTGAACCGTTGCCATCTTTTGCAGCTGAAAATCAGGGAACCTATTCCGGTGTAAGCCCATTGAATATTAATGTCCCGATAGGAAAATATAATATAAATATCGGAAAGGAACATTTTAAAACAATCGAAAAAGATGTATTTATCGACAAGGAACAGAATCTTAAGTTTAATCTTGAGCCATTAAAATACAGGACGAAGGGTAACGCTATATTATTGTCAATTTTATGGCCCGGAGCCGGTCAGTCATATCTTAATAGAGGAGGTGCTACTTTTTTGATGGGTTTTGCCGGGTATGGTTTGCTTGCCGGTGCAATTGTCGAGTCCATGAATTTCACTGAAAACAATGATCATTATTTGAATGAACCGTCTAAGGATTTAGCAAATAAATGCAAAACGGAACTAAACATGTATTATTCGTTATTAGTGTCGGCCGGGGTTGTATGGACAACCAATCTTATTTGGACCATTTTTACTCCTTCAGAAGAAAAAAAATACCAGAAGTTAACTTTGAATCTTAATTATAATAAACTTGTTGGAATAACAGAGATGGGTATAAAGATGAATTTCTAAATCACAGGCAAAATAATTTGTGTAATAATGAATTGTTTTTTTTATTGAACGGAAATAGAAAGTGAGCTTTTAGAAGATAATCCTTCCTTTTTTGCGAGAAGAATATTCCCTCTGGCTGATTGTATTATTATGTTTTTTAAATAATCAATATATGTGATTTTAAATTTTGAAAATATGAAATTTAGACGTTTTTACATATTGCTAATTGTTTTTGGAGCAATATTCTCCTGCATAAAATTTAAGGAATTAGCTACTCTGACGACTACTGCAACTACCTCAATTGGTTTAACAACAGCAATTTCAGGTGGCAATATAACCGCAGAGGGTGGTGGAGCTATAACTGCAAGAGGTACTTGTTGGGCAACAACGACAGAACCAACAATAAGCAATTCCAAGACCACAGATGGAACAGGCACAGGAAGTTTTACAAGTAATATAACTGGTCTTACTCCGGGTACCAAATATTACATCAGGGCTTACACAACCAATAACGCTGGTACTGCATATGGGAATGAGGTTTCATTTACTACATTAATATTGGGTCCTCCGACAAATGTATTAGCGACAGCAGGAAATGCTCAAGCTACAGTAATATTTACAGCTCCAGCAAGTAATGGAGGCTCAGCAATAACAGGATATACGGTGACTTCAAATCCTGGTGGTATTACCGGAACAGGTTCCTCAAGTCCAATTACAGTAACAGGTCTTACCAATGGAACTTCTTATACTTTCACAGTAGTTGCCGTTAATATCAATGGCAACAGTTCTCCCAGTTCACCTTCAAATTCAGTAACCCCTTCAGCACCCTCAACAGTTCCGAGTGCTCCAACAATAGGTACAGCAACAGCAGGAAATGCTCAAGCCATTGTGACATTTACTGCACCAGCCAGTAATGGAGGATCAGCAATAACAGGATATACGGCTACTTCAAATCCTGGTGGTTTTACCGGGACGGGTTCCTCAAGTCCAATTACAGTAACAGGTCTTACCAATGGAACTTCTTATACCTTCACTGTAATTGCCACAAATGCCAATGGTAACAGTTTACCAAGTTCTGCTTCAAATTCAGTGACGCCTTCTGCAGTTCCAGGAGCACCAACAATAGGGACAGCCACATCAGGAAATACTCAGGCTACTATAACATTTACAGCACCAGGTAGCAATGGTGGCTCAGCGATATTAAGCTACACTGTAACTTCCATTCCTGGTGGTATTACTGGCACTGGTACTGCAAGCCCTATTACAATAACAGGACTTACCAATGGAACTACCTATACCTTCACAGTAGTTGCCACAAATGCCAATGGCAACAGTTTACCAAGTTCTGCTTCAAATTCTGTAACGCCTTCAGTGCCTTCAACAGTTCCGGGTGCACCAACAATAGGGACAGCTACGAAAGGAAATGCTCAAGCCACTGTAACATTTACAGCGCCAGGCAGTAATGGTGGCTCGGCTATCACTGGATACACTGTAACTTCTAGTCCTGGTGGTATTACAGCCACTGGTTCTGCAAGCCCTATTACAATAACAGGGCTTACCAATGGTACTGCCTATACCTTCACTGTAACTGCCACAAATGCCAATGGTATCGGTCCGGTAAGCCCTGCTTCAAATTCAGTGACGCCTTCTGCAGTTCCAGGAGCACCGACAATAGGGACAGCAACAAAAGGAAATGCTCAGGCTATTGTAACATTTACAGCGCCAGGCAGTAATGGTGGCTCAGCTATCATAGGATACACTGTAACTTCTAGTCCTGGTGGTATTACAGCAGCCGGTTCTACAAGCCCTATTATAGTAACAGGGCTTACCAATGGAACTGCCTATACCTTCACAGTAATTGCCACAAATGTCAATGGTACCGGTTCGGCGAGTTCTGCTTCAAATTCTGTAACGCCTTCAACAGTTCCGGGTGCACCGACAATAGGTACAGCAACAGCAGGAAATGCTCAGGCTACGATAACATTTAATGCTCCAGGCAGTAATGGTGGCTCTGCTATAACAGGATACACGGTGACTTCAAGTCCTGGTGGAATTACAGGAACCGGAACTGGAAGTCCAATAACAGTAACTGGTCTTACAATTGGAACATCATATACTTTTACAGTAATTGCAACTAATGCCAATGGCAATAGTACTGCGAGTGCTGCTTCGAATTCAGTAGTATCTGCAATTTCAATTGGAGATACCTATCAGGGAGGAATAGTGGCTTACATTTTACAATCAGGTGATCCTGGTTACATATCTGGAGAGACACACGGTTTAATAGCAGCACCGACCGACCAAAGCACAGGCATACAATGGTATAATGGGAGTTATACTACAACCGGTGCAACAGGAACTGCACTAGGCACAGGAATGGCAAACACAAACACCATAGTTAGTAATCAGGGAGTAGGAAGCTATGCAGCAAAATTGTGTTATGATTTAATATTGGGTGGTTACAGCGACTGGTATTTACCAAGCAACGATGAGTTAAACAAGCTATATTTAAACAAAGCAGTGGTTGGCGGTTTTGGTAATAACTTGTATTGGAGTTCTACGGAGCAAGATAGCCACAACGCGTGGGGTCAGATCTTCGAAAATGGCGAGCAGTATAGCCAATATAGGAAGTATTACACCCAGTATGTGCGTGCCGTTCGAACTTTTTAATAATTTAGCGTTTAATGTCCTAAGCTTGAATAAGGGTGACGATTTGCATGAACCACTAAACTGGCGGATAGTATGTTTAATTATTCTTCAATAATTTAATTTACTGATATAGTGGATACTTCGTAAAATGATTTTGAAGACTTCAAAGTAAATAGACGATTTTCCTAAGGAACTTAAATATATGCTTACCAAGATGTGACTTAAAATACCTGACAATAGAAAAAAACCTTCAGAATGAATAACTCTATTAACGAAATGGAGGATCTATAAAGAAATAGTTTTATAAAAAGAATATATGATTAACTGTTCTGGTTTCAATATTAACATTATTATTATCAATAACTTCAGGTGCAGAGGTTGATTTAATCTATTATTATCACGTAACTTAAGCTATATTATACCAAATTACCGTCTGATTAGTTACAAACGTATTAGAATTGACTTCATAATTCTTATAAATGAGACACATAAATTTTTTCATTTTAATCTTATTATTAGCATTAATCTTCTCCTGTATTAAGTTCAAGGAATTAGCTACCCTTACAACCAATAATACGACTAATCTTACAATTAGCTCTGTCACCAGCGGCGGTAGCATAACCAATGGAGGAAGTGCTGATATTACATCCCGAGGAGTTTGCTGGAGTACTTCTCAAAATCCTGCAGTTTCTGGGTCCCATACGTCTGATGGGACAGGCACAGGAAGTTTTACGAGTAATATAACCGGTCTTACTCCGGGTACCAAATATTACCTCAGGGCTTACGCTACCAATAGCGTTGGTATAGCATATGGAAATGAGGTATCATTTACTACATCAATACTGGGTCCTCCGACAAATGTATTAGCTACAGCAGGAAATGCTCAAGCTACAGTAACATTTACAGCATCAGCTAGTGATGGTGGCTCAGCAATAACAGGATATACGGTAACTTCAAATCCTGGTGGCTTTATCGGAACGGGTTCCTCAAGTCCAATTACAGTAACAGGTCTTACCAATGGAACTTCTTATACCTTCACTGTAATTGCCACAAATGCCAATGGTAACAGTTTACCAAGTTCTGCTTCAAATTCAGTGACGCCTTCTGCAGTTCCAGGAGCACCAACAATAGGGACAGCCACATCAGGAAATCTTCAGGCTACTGTAACATTTACGGCACCAGGTAGTAATGGTGGCTCAGCGATATTAAGCTACACTGTAACTTCCAGTCCTGGTGGTATTACAGGCACTGGTACTGCAAGCCCTATTACAATAACAGGTCTTACCAATGGAACTTCTTATACTTTCACTGTTGTTGCCACTAATGTCAATGGTAACAGTTTACCAAGTTCTGCTTCAAATTCAGTAACGCCTTCTGCAGTTCCAGGAGCACCAACAATAGGGACAGCCACATCAGGAAATACTCAGGCTACCGTAACATTTACAGCACCAGGTAGCAATGGTGGCTCAGCGATATTAAGCTACACTGTAACTTCCAGTCCTGGTGGTATTACAGGCACTGGTACTGCAAGCCCTATTGCAATAACAGGACTTGCCAATGGAACTGCCTATACCTTCACAGTAGTTGCCACAAATGCCAATGGCAACAGTTTACCAAGTTCTGCTTCAAATTCTGTAACGCCTTCAGCGCCTTCAACAGTTCCGGGTGCACCAACAATAGGGACAGCCACCTCAGGAAATACTCAGGCTACTGTAACATTTACAGCACCCGGTAGCAATGGTGGCTCAGCGATATTAAGCTACACTGTAACTTCCAGTCCTGGTGGTATTACCGGGACGGGTTCCTCAAGTCCAATTATAGTAACAGGTCTTACTAATGGAACTTCTTATACCTTCACGGTAGTTGCCACTAATATCAATGGCAACAGTTCTCCCAGTTCACCTTCAAATTCAGTAACCCCTTCAACAGTTCCGGGTGCGCCAACAATAGGAACAGCTACGAGAGGAAATGGTCAAGCCACAGTAGCATTTACAGCACCAGCAAGTAATGGTGGCTCAACAATAACAGGATATACGGTAACTTCAAATCCTGGTGGTTTTACTGGGACGGGTTCCTCAAGTCCAATTACATTGGCAGGCCTTACCAATGGGACTGCCTATACTTTCACGGTAGTTGCCACCAATGTCAATGGCAACAGTTCTCCTAGTTCACCTTCAAATTCAGTAACCCCTTCAACAGTTCCGGGTGCGCCAACAATAGGAACAGCTACGAGAGGAAATGGTCAAGCTACGGTAACATTTACAACGCCAGCAAGTAATGGTGGCTCAGCAATAACAGGATATACGGTAATATCAAGTCCTGGAGGTATTATAGCTACAGGTACAGGAAGCCCAATTATTGTAACAGGACTTACAAACGGAATTGCTTATACTTTCACAGTAACTGCAACAAATGCCAATGGTACAGGTCCTGCAAGTTCTGCTTCAAATTCAGTAACCCCTTCAACAGTTCCGGGTCCACCAATAATAGGTACCGCTACAGCAGGAAATGCCAAGGCTACAGTAACATTTACATCACCAGGTAGTAATGGTGGCTCAGCTATAACAGGATATACTGTAACTTCCAGTCCTGGTGGTTTTACAGCCATGGGTTCTGCAAGCCCAATTGCAGTTACAGGACTTACCAATGGAACTGCGTATACTTTTACAGTTACAGCCACAAATGCTAATGGTACCGGTCTGGCAAGCACTGCTTCCAATTCAATAATTCCTTCAACACCTTCAACAATCTCCGACATAGACGGTAATACATATAACACAGTGACTATCGGAACACAGACCTGGATGGCTGAAAATCTTAAGACTACCAAATACAATGATGGTACTTCTATTCCTAATATAACAGATGATGCTACCTGGTCTGGTCTAATATCGGCAGCCTATTGCTGGTATAACAATGATGCAGTCACCTATAAAGTTACTTATGGCGCATTATATAATTGGTATACAGTGGATGCAGCAAGTAACAATGGTAAAAATGTCTGCCCAATCAGTTGGCATGTACCAACTGATGCAGAATGGACAATTTTGACAGAATACCTGACAAACAATGGTTATGGTTATGAGGGAAATGGAAGCGATATATGCAAATCAATGTCATCCACTTCTTATTGGTTGATAAGTGGAATAGCTGGTACAGCAGGTAATAACCAAGTCAATAACAATAGTAGCGGTTTCTCAGGCCTTCCGGGTGGTGAACGTAACTACGATGGTATGTACTACTATTCTACAGTTGGAGCTTTCTTTTTGAGTTCTACTGAGGAAACTTCAGGCGCAGCTTGGTTCCGTTTCTGGTACTATAATAACAGCGATGTAGCATCCGGTTTCACTTTTACTAATAGTGGCTTTTCTGTACGGTGTTTGAAGAATTAACTAGATCCATGAGTATAAAAAAACAGAACTTCAACACCTTCAATACTAAACTAATAGTAGTTTCAATGATGATTGAAATGAAAAGTGAGAATGATAAGTGTAAGGGTATTTTAATATCGGGTATAGAGAGCAGTTATTATACTATTTTGCAGTTCATCGATGTTTAATTTTAAAATATTATGAAAAGGCTTAAACTGATTGCCGTATTCAATTCCATACCAACTAATCTGATTTCTTTCTCTTTATGTGAAAAGCATGATTTTTGTTATTTTATGTTAAAGAGGCGATTTCAAATTTGTTAAAAAGTCAATACAAAAATTATTATAGGTACAAATGCTATAAGTACCATGTTAACAGAAGATATCAGAACAATATTAAGTATCAGATGAGACATACAAAGCTTTTCGTTTTAATATTATTAATAGCAATAATATTCTCCTGCATAAAGTTTAAGGAATTAGCTACTCTGACAACAAGTAATACATCTAATCTTACAATTAACTCTGTCACCAGCGGAGGTAACATAACAAATGGAGGAAGTGCTGATATTACAGCCCGCGGAGTTTGCTGGAGTACTTCTCAAAATCCTGCAGTTTCCGGGTCCCATACGTCTGATGGGACAGGCACAGGAAGTTTTACGAGTAATATAACCGGTCTTACTCCGGGTACCAAATATTACCTCAGGGCTTATGCTACCAATAGCGTTGGTACAGCATATGGAAATGAATTATCAATTACGACTACTGCACTGGTAGCACCTACTCTGACAACTATTACAATCACTGAAGTTAGCCTGACATCAGCAAAATCAGGTGGAACTATCTTGTCTGATGGAGGTGATCCAATCAGTGCTAAAGGTGTTTGCTGGTCAACAAGTGCAAATCCGACTGTTGATAGTTCCAAGTCATCTGATGGAGCAGGTAATGCAACTTTTGTCAGTGCTCTTACTGGATTAACTTCAGGTGATACCTATTATTATCGTGCTTATGCTACCAATTCAGTAGGTACAGGTTATGGGAATGAATTTAGCTTTACAACTACCTGCACAGCTGCAACTGCAACCACAAATGCAGCTACAGGCTTAAGTACAAATGCAGCAACACTTAACGGTATAATAAATGGAAATGGTTCTTCAACCACAGTAACATTTGAGTACGGAACAACCACAAGTTATGGAAGTACAGTAACAGCTACACCAGGCAGTGTAACAGGAAGCAGTAATACTTCAGTCAGTGCAGCCATCAGCAGTCTGACATTAAACACAACTTATCATTGCAGGGTAGATGCCACTAACTGTGGAGGGACAACTAATGGTGCTGACCAGATCTTTACAACTGGCTGTACAGCTGCAACTGCAACCACAAATGCAGCTACAGGCTTAATTACAAATGCAGCAACACTTAACGGTATAATAAATGGAAATGGTTCTTCAACTACAGTAACATTTGAGTACGGAACAACCACAAGTTATGGAAGTGCAGTAACAGCTACACCAGGCACTATAACAGGAAGCAGTAATACTTCAGTCAGTGCAGCCATAAGCAGTCTGACATTAAACACAACATATCATTACAGAGTAGATGCCACTAACTGTGGAGGAACAACTAATGGTGCTGACCAGATCTTTACAACTGGCTGTACAGCTGCAACAGCAACCACAAATGCTGCTACAGGCATAAGTACTACTTCAGCGACATTAAACGGTATAATAAATGGAATTGGTTCTTCAACTACAGTAACATTTGAGTACGGAACAACCACAAGTTATGGAAGTGCAGTAATTGCTACACCAGGCACTGTAACAGGGAGCAGTAATACTTTAGTCAGTGCAGCCATCAGCAGTCTGGCATTAAATACAACATATCATTACAGGGTAAAAGGGGTTAACTGCGGAGGGACAACTAATGGTACTGATCAGATATTTACAACTACCTGTGTAGCTGCAACAGCAACCACAAATGCTGCTACAGGCATAAGTACATCTGCAGCAACACTAAACGGTACAATAAATGGAAATGGTTCTTCGACTACAGTAACATTTGAGTACGGAACAACCACAGGTTATGGAAGCACGATATCGGCTACTCTCGGAACTGTAGCAGGAAGCAGTAATACTTCAGTCAGTGCAACTATCAGCAGTCTGACATCAAATGCCACTTATCATTACAGGGTGAAGGGTGTCAACTGTGGAGGGACCTCTTATGGTGATGATTTCCCATTTACAACAACTGTCACACCAACTCCTCCAACGGTAAGCACCACAGCAATATCCGGGATCACACAAACCACTGCAGCATCAGGAGGAAATGTTACTTCAGGTGGTAGTTCAACAGTAACCTCACGAGGAGTATGCTGGTCAACAACAGCAAATCCAACTACGGCAGACAGTAAAACTACTGATGGTTCAGGGACAGGATCATTTTCTTCTTCCATTATAGGATTAACAGCCAATACAATTTATCATGTTCGCGCTTATGCAGTCAATGCGGTTGGGACAGCTTACGGCAATGATGTTAGTTTTGAAAGTGCTCATACAATTCCAACAGTTACAACAACGGCTGTAAGTAATATTACAAATACAACAGCATCTTCTGGTGGAAATGTTTTATTGCAGGGTGGTGAAAATGTGACCGCAAAAGGAGTTTGTTGGAATACTACAGGAAATCCGACAATTACTGATTTACATACAACAGACGGCACGGGTTTAGGGTCATTTACAAGTTCATTAACTGGTTTAACAGCAAACACTACTTATTATATAATAGCTTATGCCACTAATATGATAGGAACAGGTTACGGTAATGAATTGATATTAAAAACATATACTGGAACTGTTAATGATATTGACGGAAACGTATATAATACTGTAACAATTGGAACTCAAGTATGGATAGCGGAAAACCTGAAAACCACAAAATATAATGATGGTTCATTAATACCTAATGTATCAGATGTTACTTCCTGGGATTCTTATACTTCTGGGGCATACTGTGATTACGAAAATACTCCAGCCAATTCTACCACTTATGGCAGATTGTATAACTGGTCGGCAGTAGCTCCCACTAATTCCGAAAATGTGTGTCCCACTGGTTGGCATGTCCCAGACGGAACCGAATGGGATACTATGGAAGAGTACCTGATAGTCAATGGTTATAACTATGATGGCTCTACCAGTGGAAATAAATTAGCTAAATCACTTACCTCCCTAACATACTGGTCCCCTTCGTTTCTAACTGGTGCTCCAGGCAATACCGATTACCCAACTTACCGCAATAAATCAGGTTTTACAGCCCTTCCTGGTGGCCGTCGTGGGGGTTCTGGCGTTCCTAGTTTGTTCTCAGGTATTGAGAATGTAGCTTACTTTTGGACCTTAGGATCGATGATCCCAACTCTTACCAGCGGTGGAACTAGTACATCCTATTGGCCTTCAGGTTACTTTAAAAAACCTGGCTTTTCTGTTCGTTGCCTCAAGGATTGAGTGCATCCAGACGCACACAAAACTACCGGGAACAAAAAGGCCCGGTTAATATAAGTGAGTATGCTGTAATCAAGATGATAGGCTGCAAAAAAATTATCTCATTTTGGAATGAAAAGAGTTATTATAGAAAAACAGAAATCTCACAGAAATCCAATTTGCTGGAAAAGAGTAGCAGGCTTGATCTATCGATAGGGGTTAATAGGAGTATCTATCAAACCATCATGCGGTGCTTTTCAACAATCCCCTAGGTGTCGAGCGGCCAGGAAAAGGAGTATTGTAAGAACGACTTCAGGTATATATTTAAGAGCTGAAAACAAGTGAGCTGCAGATGATATATCGAAATTAAAGCAGACAGCTGGTCTATATTCTACGACAAAACGTGAAATTGCTACTGATAAATCACCAATTAGTATACTGAACTAAAAAACTAGACCAAGTTTTGAATTACTTATTTGATTTTATATGATAAAATTATTCAAAATTTCGGGAAGATTAATTGATGTTAGTTTTTGCTATTTTTTTAAACATCTTAACGAGTTCCCTTCATTTTCATTCGCTTTTGTCCGGATTGTTTGGGGAAGATTCTTTTGAATCTGCCTGTTCCATGCTTTTGAGTTTTCAGCATTAGTGGAAGTCCAAAACGAGCCAATGTTCTCAATTCCAATAAATTTCCCATTG
>Ga0224523_1001076_pt1 | contig 12269 bp, 10 predicted proteins | sample CFST50metaG_FD_182732 | JGI IMG/M metagenome (GOLD analysis project Ga0224523, IMG submission 182732) | Peat soil microbial communities from Stordalen Mire, Sweden - C.F.S.T50 | ecosystem: Environmental > Terrestrial > Soil > Wetlands > Peat | place: Sweden: Norrbotten County, Stordalen Mire...
GATTATTATCGAATTTTATCTGGATATCTTCCTGCGTTTTTTTCTGTTCAATTACCTTTTCTGATTGCAGGATCGCATTTAGTTTTTCGTGAGCGACAGTAACAAGGTCGGTTCCTTCATAATTGTCGATGATGCTTTGCAGCGTGGCTTTCGCCTGTGTGTTATTGCCCGTCTTCACATAAATATCCGACAACAGGATAAAGCTTTTCGCTATCCAGTAATCATACGAAGGAACCTGGTTGATCACTTCAAAAACTGTTTTTTCAGCAAGGGTGTAATCGTTCATCCGGAACTGGATATAAGCAAGATTGTATTTTGCTTCTGCACCGTATTCGCTGGTAGGATTTAGTTTATAAGTGAATTCAAATTCTGTTTGTGCAAAAGCGATACTGTCCATGGCAAGAGCGGCTCTTGCTATGGTAATATGAGCTTCCGAAAGCGCTTCTGTGGAAACTTTATCTGTCCCTATCAATGCCATAGCGGCTATCACCGCTTTATCATTTTTGCCTTCTTTCGCGTAACATCGCATTTTCATTGTTCTTGCCAAAACAATGTTCGATTTATATTCGGCATTGTTCTCAAGGATGGAATAATAATTTGCCGCGCTGTCGTAGCGATTCAGCTTGTAACAAATGTCGGCTGCTTTCGATACCGCGTATTCCGAGAATTTATTCTGTGGCTGCTTTGCTACAAACATATAGCCTTTCAATGCTTCATCCAAAAGATTGTTTTTGAAATTACATTCAGCCATATAGTAATTTGCATTCGAAAGAAAATATCCGTTGGGGAATTGCTGGATGTAATTTGTAAATCCTTTTACGGCTTTTTCGCAGTCGCCGTTCATGTAGCGTGTTTCGCTTGCCATATAGGTCATGGAATCCTGTTCTGTTTTCGAACCGTAATCAAAGGGGAGGCTCTTCACATAAATATAAAAACTATCGACCTGGTCTAATTCCATATATATTTTGCTCATATTGGTCAATGCATCTTTTGATTCTTCGGTTGCAGGGTAATCGCTGACCACTTTTTTCAATGTCTGCAAAGCAAGATTATCCTTGTCGGTATTGAAATAGATCAAACCTATCTTTAGCAGGGATTTTTTAGCATAACTGCTGTTCGGGTAATCATTGATGACTTTATTGTAATAGGTCAGTGCATTATCGTTTTCATTTTTTATCAGGTAGGTATTGGCGAGTTCGAATTTCGCATCACTGGCATAATTTGTTTTCGGGTACTGGTCAAGCATGCTGAGGAGTGAATTTATCTTCGCATCGTATTTGCCGAGAGCGCCAAGGCAAAGGGCTTTCTGGAACAAAGCATAATCCACATCGAAAACTTTGATCGCTATAGCTTTATCATAATTCTCGACAGCGCTTGCATATTCTTTGGAAACATAGTAAATATCGGCTATCCGCAAATAAGCGTCATTCACAACTTTTGCCGGTTCTTTTGATTTTCCTGAAACGAATTTCCTGAAATTTTTATTGGCCGATTTATATTCCTTTTGTTTGAAATAACAATAGCCGATGTTGTAATTTGCAGTATTATAGTATGGCTGGCTGTATGCGCCGGGTAAAAGCATGAACTGGTTGTAATAAACGAGAGCAGAATCGAATTGCGAAAGACGGTAAAATCCTTCGGCTTTCCAGTAATAACACTGGGCTTTTACTGATCTATCCATCGGTTGTGAATTCGATTTATTGAACATTTCAATAGCTCCGTCAATATTTTTATCATTAAAAAGTTCAACGCCCCTGTAATAGGCGATCTTTTGATAAGCCCTGTTCATCCTATCATCACGGTTCTTTATTTTTTCTATAGAGGCCAGTGCATCTTTATAATTTTTTGTCGTGAATAAAATATTTACAAGATACGTGCGGGCTTCATCAAGTTTATCGGAATTCGGATAATCATTGATGTATTTTTGAAATGCAGTTATGGTTTCGTTATAAGGATTCAACGACATCTCGTAAGATAATTTCGCATAGTTGAATAGTGCGTCTTCCTTGATATCAGGATAGAACGAGAGTTTGTATGCCGACTGGAATGAACTTAGTGCAAACTTTTTATTTCCTGTTTTCAGGTAACAATCAGCGAGAAGATAATCGCAATTTTGCGACAGCGAATCATTATCAGAAACTACATGCGTAAAATAATCGATGGCTGTTGCATCATTGCCACTCTTATAATAAGTATAACCGATCTTGTAAAAATCTTGTCGTGTAAGGGGATTGGATGCTTTTAACATGTATTTTTCAAAGAATGGGATAGCCTTGGCATACTGACCGGTGTTAAAGTAGGATTCTCCTATTATGCGTGCAATTTCATCGGCACGTTTTGTCTTTACCGAATCGAGTAATGGCTGTGCATAGGCTATAACTTCTTCATATTTTCCCTGGAGATAATAAATTTGTGCAATGTAAAACGGAACAATAGGTCCGAAACTTTCATTGTCCTTTATTTTTAAAAAGCTCTGTAAAGCTGTTTCGTAATTTTTTTCAATATAATTTATATGAGCATAGTAATAATTGGTAGCAGCAAAATATTTCGAATCGACATCTTTGATCTCAAAGAATGATTTTTTTGCATTTGCAAAATTATTCTGCATAAAGCTGCAATAGCCATAATCAAAATAATATTCAGAAAGTTCATTGTTGCTTAGGTCGTAAACATCTACCTTTTCAAATGTTTTCGAGGCTTTCTCAAATTTCTTCTGGCGATATTGCAGTTTCCCCAATTGAAAGTTAGCCAGTTTGACCTTTGAGTTTTCCGGATGATCGCTGATGAATTTCATCAACTGCTGTTCTGCATCGGCGTTGTACAATTCAATGGCACAGATGGCAGAGTAATATTCAGCGCTTACGCGAACCTCGGATTGAACATCCGTAATGGCATCAATGGTTTTGTAAAAGCATTCCTGTGCAGCACCGAATTTTTCTTTATTGAATAGCTCCAGTCCTTTTTGGTATTCAGCGTTTGGCTCTGAGTAAATAAGAGTTTTCTGGCTGAATAAAATATTTGTCGAAAAGGTCAGGATAAGTACAAAAAAGACAATTGAAAATTTCTTCATAATAGGATGAAATTTATTGGTCATTATATTCGGGCTAAATTAGTAATTATAAAAATTTTAAAGTTTGATGTAATTAATTAGTTATTCACAGTTCATTATTCATAAAAAAAGATTATCTTTGCATCATATTAACAATTTATTTTATTATTTAAATTCTTTATGAAAACAGGTTTAGTAAAATTTTTCAATGAAACTAAAGGTTTTGGTTTCATTAAAATGGACGATTCCGGAGACGAAATTTTTGTCCATGTTTCGGGATTGACCGAAAAGATTAAACAAGATGACAAAGTGTCTTTCGACGTTACTGAAGGGAAAAAAGGCCCTAATGCAATTAATGTTAAAAAGATTTAACACGCATTGTTTAATAAAAAACCCGCTTCGATTTTGAAGCGGGTTTTTTTATTATTAAAAAATAGCAGACCTGTAAGCCGGATTCTGTCCCCGATCGAAACCGGGTTTCTATCATTTATCTAGCCCCGTCATTGCTGGCGGGATCAATCGGTCTACCCCCCGGGAGCGGACGAGCAACCCTTTATCACGATAAATCGTGAATTCCCGGTATATTTGACCTTGCATACCCATAAGGTTTACCCCCGCGGCTTGTCGCCAAACCGTGTCGTGGGCTCTTACCCCGCGTTTTCACCCTTATCCCGATATGTTACATATCGGGACGGTTATTTTCTGTGGCACTTTCTGTTATTACTTCATTGCTGTTGTAATACCTTCCCGTTAGGAAGTATGGCGCTCTATGTTGTCCGGACTTTCCTCTTTTTGCCTTGCAGCAAAAAGCGATAGAACGGTCTGCTAATTTGAAAGAACGTTTTATTTATTTAGGCGCAAAGATACTAAAAGTGTATAGAATACACAAATATCAGGCACTTTAAGGTTTTTGTGTAATTGAATTATTAATTTAAAATGACTTCAGTTGCGCCTTTGCCATAGCGTAAAAATGAAGCATCGTTGTATTTCAGATCGGGGTAATTATTTTTAAGTTTCGTAATAATTTCCTGTTTCAGTTTGCCATTGCCAACGCCATGAATGAAAATGATTTTTTTGAACTTGTGAACAATGGCATTTTCAATCATTTTAGAAAAATATTCAAGTTGAATGGTTAACAGCTCGAAATTTTCTTTGCCTGAATAATTTTCCATCAGTTCTTCAATATGAAGATCGACTTCGGCAATTCCTTTTTCGAGTATGTGTATCTCAGGAAAAGGAGCAGGTTTGTTCATATCATTGATATGCCCGATTATCTTGAGCCCTGAAGGTTTTTCAATAACTTTATTTTCCCATTTTTCTTCTGCCCATTCTTCGGGTTCGTGTTTTTCTTTGTCGGATAATGAGACCAGTATACATTTTTCGTTTATCAGTGAGCAATCGGAATAATTGTTTTCTTTGTAAAATCGGATGGGTTTGATGTGCATATCACGGACCACAGGTTGTTTGTTGATAGACGCATCTTTCTTGAAAAACAAGAACTGGAACTGGAGGTCTTTCCATTTTTCAATATCTGTTTTGTCAATGATATCAAGCAAAATCGCTGATTCTTCATCGAGCCTGTCAAAATCTTTACAAATAAAATTATTTTCTTCTTTTAAAGAATAGGTGAACAAAAGATCGTGGCTGTTGTGATTGATAAGGTAAACGCCAAAATTTGATGACATGACATCATCAGGATCTTCGGGAATAAAGGCGAGATATATACCACTTCTTGTTTTATTTTGTTCACTTTGGATTGTATTTAATTCATGGCGTTGCGGGAATCTCTCTGCGGCTTGTTCCTCTTCATAAATAAGCTTTTCATCAGCTTCCTTCGATTTCGTTGTCCTGCCATAAGATTCATCAAAGACCTGCACTTTGACCAGATCGTGTTCGAGTACCGGAATATCAAAGCCATCAGATATCTCGACAAGAACCATTTTGTTATTAAGAATTTTCTTTACAATACCGTCGCGCTTTTCATTGAGAAAACTGACTTTATCCCCTGGTTTTAAATTCATGATCTTTTTAATATTATTTTAGTTTCAACGGCATTCTCTTAACATATCGTTTAAATTCGGTTTACCTAATGCATCGGCCTTGACCATATCATTGCAGTACCCATTTTTATCATCCATATATTGTTTACACAAAGCCCTATTGAAGAACGCATCGGCATAATCAGGTTTCAATTCAATAGCTTTATTGTAATCTGCTAATGCCTCTTTTCCTTGTTTCATGTTGAATTTTGCATTCGCACGATAAAAATATGCTTTGTAATTGCCTTTATCGAAGCTGATGATTTTCGTTAAATCATCAATGGCTCCTTTGTTATCGGACGAGATGATTTTATCTACGGCTTTGTCAAGTATTCTGTCAAGATCCTTTGGGCTAGGTTTGCAAGCGAACAGAAGAAAAATCACAGATAATGTTATAAATACTGATGTTTTCATGTCTTAATTTTGTTTTGCAAATATATGAATTTGCATTATGCCGTAGAAAGAATAACGGTTTTAAAAGTAGAACGGGTGAAGAACGAATTTTTTTGTTTTTGAGAATTCGATTGCGGGTGCCGGGAATTTCAGGAAGTTCAATGCATAAAAAACAGCTTTCAGAAATTTTGATTTTGTTGGGATCTTTGTAAAATCAATATCGGGCGAAAGATAAAACTGCCTGTACCTTGTAAAGGAAGGCAGCGTTTTGCCATTTAATGTATCAGGGTTATGAGTTGCTCCCGTCATTCCTTCTGCACCATAGCCAATAGCAATGTTCAGCCATTTGGGAAATTTAGAATCTTTTTTCAGGAAAGAAGAAATATTTCCCGAAAGCCAATAGGACTGCCCGTTATAATCTTTCAGCCATGTTTGAGTAATCCCACTCCCGAGTTCGTTAGGGTTATACTGTGAAAAATTGCTTTGATGGTACGACCACTTTAATTTTATGCGTTGTTCGTTCCATGCAAGTTGTTGACTTACAAAAACAGCAGAGCCAAGAGTGTTTGCCGTGAAATCACCGATGGAAAAGCCCCACTGGCTTGAAAATCCGTCAAGGATTTCGATCGTGAGCATATAAACAGAACCCAGACAGCCGCCGTACCATATCGCTTTTGTATTATCAACACCGGCCCATTTCAGTGTATAATATCCGGCTGTCCCGATAGTGCATGAAGTTGTGGCATGCCCCATTTTATCCATTTGCAACCATTCACTGTCATCATTAAAAAAATGAAATGAGGAACGAGGATAATCCTTATACCAAGCTTCATTCAGAAGGAACATTGATCCGGCAAAAGCAGAAGCTTCGACAGCGATAACTGCATGAAGTCGTTTTTTGTTCAATGTATCGGCCGGAAATGAAGCGCTTTTTGCAAATGACACAAAAAATAATGGAAGCAAAAGAAATAATATGAATACGCTTTTAAATTTCAAATTTAAAATTATTTGATGCTGTTTATAATTTGTTTTGCCTTTTCGATTTTTTCGTTGAGCAGGTTTTGATCAGTAGCTTCGGCTATAAAACGCAGGTATGGTTCGGTATTCGAAGGACGGATATTGAACCACCAGTCTTTAAATTCAATGCGGTAACCATCGAAATCATAGAATGCAACAGGTGTTTCAAGCGAAGTGAAATAATTTTTTATTTGTTCCATCGCTTCAGCTTTTTTATCGATCTTGAAATTAATTTCCCCTGAGTTTGCATATTTTGCAATATTTCCGATAAGTTGTGAAAATGAAATTCCTTTTTTCTTCATTTGGCTTAAAACCCGAAGAATGATGAGGCATGCCATGATTCCTGAATCGGAATAATAAAAATCTTTAAAATAATAATGACCGGCAAGTTCACCACCGAATATCCCATCGATCTCACGAAGCTTCATGGCTGCATAAGCGCGTCCTACACGCCACATATGCATTTTACTTCCAAATTTTTCAATGTATTCCGCAACTGCTTTTGATGTGCGAATATCTTGCAGAACATTTCCTTTCAAGCCTTTTTCTTCAAGGAAATAATGAGCAAGAACAGCGATCATCAGATCGGGCGAAATAAATTTCCCATTCTCATCAATAAACATTACGCGGTCGGCATCTCCATCGAAGATAACACCGACATCGCATTTTTCTTTTAATACCAAGTGTTTCAGGTCTTCAACATTTTCTTCTTCAAGCGGGTTGGCTTCGTGATTCGGAAAAGTACCGTCGAGTTCATCATATAAATAAATGATGTCTTTATTCAGAAATTCTTTGATAAGCAGGCAAGCCATGCCGTTTGAACAATCGACAGCAATTTTCAAATTGGAATAATCGGATAAATATTGTTTCAAAAAACGTATATATTCATCACGAACATTCAGTTCAATTATTTTCCCTTTTTTTGAAACAGGTTCTGGATTCGTTGATTTGATAAGTTTTTCCAATTCACCAAGTCCGGTATCAAAACCAACCGGCAATGCATTTGTCCGTGAGATTTTCAGCCCGTTGTGTTCTTTTGGATTATGAGATGCTGTGATCATTACAGATGCATCAAAATTATATTTTGCTGTAAGGTAATAAACCATTGGGGTTGTTGAAAGGCCAATATAATGTACGTCTGCGCCGCTGTCAGTTATTCCTTTTGAAAGGTATTCAAATATTTCAGGTGATGATGTACGAACATCACGTCCCACAAGTACCTTAGATGTTTTAAGTAATCCGGGTAAATAAAAACCTATTTTGTAAACATCGTTTTTGTTGAAGTCTTTGTTGTATATCCCGCGGATATCGTATGCTTTAAATGCGCCCATAAAATAGTTTAAAAGTATAACGTTTGATGTTGAAAGTTATTTTTGCAAAAATAGGAAAAGGAATTGTTTTTTTTTCTTAAATGAGACGTAAATAAATGCGTGGTTAAGATTACAATTATTTTTAAAATCCAATTCGTTTTCGTTCGCTTTGTTCTGTTTGCAGTTTATTTTTACTTAGCAGGTAATTTAATGCTTCGTAAACATCTTTAAACTGCTTGTTATATTTATTTTCCAATTCTTTTAATTTATCTGTTAAATCTTTGTGAGTTAGGGCATATTGACGGATAAATACAAAAGCTCTCATAATTGCTATGTTTACATCAATTGCTTTATCACTATTTAAAACGCTCGAAAGCATTGAAACACCTTGCTCTGTGAACGCAAAAGGTAAATATCGCGTGCCACCTCTTTTGTTTGAGGTGCTAGAATTGCACCTCAAAGTTTCCCATTCGGGCTTCGATAACTCAAACATAAAGTCTTTAGGGAACCTTCTGATGTTTGCTTTTACTGCTCTTTTAAGATATTTTGTTTCTGTTTCATAAAGCAAAGCCAAGTCAAAATCAAGCATTATTTTATGCCCTCTTACTTCGTAAATTTTATTTTGAATGATTTGTAAGTTCATTGAAAAATAGTTTAAAAGTATAAAGTTTAAAATTACAATTGTGCAAAAATAAAAAAAGGAAGCAAATCGCCTCCTTTAATTTTCATTTGAGAGTGGTTTATTCAATGAACCTTTTTATTTCGTCAAAATATTTTGCTTTATTGGATGAAAAGGTTGTTGCTGCATTTGCACCTTTTACAATATACACAGACGATATGCTGCCTCTGATATTGCTGAGTTTTTTAGCCACCTTTGGTGTAAAGATAAGTTCATTTTCACCTGCGATAAAAAGAATTCCGGCAAGCCCGCCACCTTTAGCTGTAAGCGCATAAGTGGGTTCAAGAAAGTTTTTGTTGTAAACCAATGGGAACAGAACATCTGTATTATTAGCTTCTTTAATGATCGTCTTCATTTCCTCAAAATTACTGTATGGCGAATCTGCAATGATCTTGCTGACTTCGGTATGATTAGCGCCAACTGCGATTGAAAGCCCAGCGCCTATCCCCATTCCATAAAGATGCACTGTCCTCAGTTTCGACTGGTATTTTTTTACATAACCCAAAGTAGCTTCAAGATCTTTTTGAAATTGAGCATAAATGAAGAAATTAGGATTTATGTTGAAATCGCTGCTTTTACCATATCCCCTGTAATCATAAGTAACAACGTTATATCCCAAGGTAATAAAATTGCTGACGATCTCTAAATTATCAGCCATATTGCCATTACCGTTGGTACTAATAATTATGACCTTGTATGAATTTGCTTCGGTAGCTTTAAAGAACCATCCTTTTAAAATAAGTCCATCTTCGGTAGGAATGGAAATTGTATCGTAAGCCATCCCGTAATCTTCGGGTTTTACAGCATAATGCCTTGATGGGTTAAGCGCGAATGAACAAACGCTCATCAAGAAAACAGAAATTAATAAACAAAGTTTTTTCATATTTTTAGTTTTATTTTGTCTGCGGTAAAAATAATAATTTTAATATATCTTTTGAAAAAAATTGCAAACATTTAAATTGAATATATTGAGCTATTTTATTTTTAGTTTATTGAGTGCATTTTGATACCTTTTTGCATTGGCAGAATGTTCAGCGCTTGTCTTCGCAAAATTATGATACCCTGAAAAATCTTCTTTCGCACACATGTAAATATAATTGTGTTTTTCAAAATCCAGAACTTTATCAATAACTCTGGGATCGGGCAAGCTGATTGGTCCCGGAGGCAGCCCTTTGTGTTTATAAGTATTGTAAGGAGATTCAATTTCAAGATGCCTGTTGAGGATGCGTTTAATGGAAAAATCACCGATTGCGAATTTAACGGTAGGATCTGCTTCAAGCTTCATTCCTTTATTTAGCCGGTTGATGTAAAGCCCGGCGACTTTAGGCATTTCGTCTAATTTATTTGTTTCTTCCTGCACAATGGAAGCTAATATTTCTACTTCAACCGGTGAAAGTTTAATTTTATTCGCTTTTTCTTTTCTGCTATCAGTCCAAAAGTTTTTAAATTCATCATTCATTTTCTCGAATAATTGTGTGGCAGAAGTATTCCAATACATTTCGTAGGTATTTGGAATAAAAGCAGTGATTGCATTATCGGAAGTAAATTTATATTTTTTCAGGTAAGTGGAATCGTTCAAAAGATTGATGATTGATAAAGAATCTGCTTCAAGCTGTTTCCCGATTTTTCCCGCAAGCTGGTATTTTGTCCGAACATTATTGAAGACAAGCTTTACCGGTTCTTGCCGTCCTGATTTCAACATATTAATGAGCTCGTTGTTATTCATGCCGTTTGTAATCAGGTATTTTCCGGGCTTGATATGCGTTTTATAATCTTTGAAATCAGATAGCCATTCGAAAGTTGCCGGGTCAATTAGAATATTTTCAGAAGATAATTTTTCATTGACTTCTGCAAAATCAGCGCTGGTTCTTATGTAGAAATATTCAAATTTTTTTCCGTCAAGTTTGATATTCGTTTTATATAAAATAGAATATGCTTTATAGATTGTATAAGCTCCTGCAACAAGCAGTACAATACCCGTAATAACAAGAATTCTAAACCCAAGCGATCTTTTACCTTTTGCCATATAATTTTCCAGAGATTAATTATTCAGAAGTTGTAACATGTATTCATCGATCCAGCCATCTTTTGACCTGATCCATTCTTTTTTCAAACCAATGATATTAAAATTTTGTTTTTGAAAAAGATTTAAGCTGGCTTCGTTGTCAGCAGTGATATTGCAATAAAGCTGGTGAAGATGCAACGTGTGAAAAGCATAATCAACCAGCATTGACAAGGCTTCAGAGGCATATCCTTTGTTGCGGTGATCGTTACATATTAAAATACCAATGCCTGCATTCAAATTCACAGGATCAAAATCGAAAAGGTCAATACAGCCAACGGTTTCGTTAGCATTAGTTAAAATAATCATCAAACGAAGTTGTTTTACCGTATAAATATCTTGGTGAGAATTTAAAATATATTCTTCAAGGGTATGCCTTGAAAAAGGCGTAACAGTATTGCTCAACTGCCAAATGGAAGTATCATTTTCCCACTTATAAAGCTGATCGATGTCGCTCGGCTCAGGCGCCCGGAAAGACAGGTTTTTCCCAATCATAGTTTAAATATTTATTTCACCCTTAAAAACACAGACAGCCGGTCCTTCAAGCCAGATATCGGTAAAAGATGTTTCTGAAATTTTCGTGAACCTGACAGTCAGTTCTCCGCCAGGAGCCGTAATATTACAAACCCCATCACCTTTACAAAGCTTTGAAACGCTTGCTGCAAGAGCAGTAGCGGTTGCACCTGTTCCGCATGAAAGAGTTTCGTCTTCAACGCCTCTTTCGTACGTTCTCATGAAAAGCCTGTTATTCTTTACCTCTGCAAAGTTCACATTTATTCCGTCCTTCTCAAACAACTTGCTATACCTGATTTTACGACCTTCTTCAAATACATTAAGGTCGTTTATGTTTTTTGTGAAACAGACATAATGAGGAGATCCGGTATCAAGTATGAAATAGTTATCTGTTTTTTTTATATTGTCGACATCCTGCATTTTCAGGCTAACTTGCGTGCAATCCTTGTCTTTACTTAATATTACAGCTTCATGCGAACCGTCAATTGCAGTAAAAATAGTTTTATCTTTAATGAGTCCAAGGCTATGGGCAAATGCCACGCTACATCTTCCTCCGTTCCCGCACATCGAACCTTTTTTACCATCGGAATTAAAAAAACTCATTTCAAAATCGGAAGTATGACTCGTATCTAGAAGTATCAATCCATCAGCGCCAACACCGAATTTCCTATGACATAAGCGAGAAATAAGTCCTGACAAATTTTCAAGATTTCGGAGAACCGAACTCCTGTTATCGATCATGATGAAATCATTCCCTGCGCCGTGATATTTGCTAAAGCGGATGATCATTTGTTGTTGAGCTGACTTAATAACTGCGGATTATTTACAGGGGTAAGCGATCTGAAATCGCCGGATTTTTCTATTTGATAAAAGTCGGAAATATAATGCATGTAAAGAATATTGTTCAATATTTTAAATGAGATCATGTCAAATTGTTCAACGCCGAATAATACCAATTTGTTTTTCCCGGTTTTATATCCTTTATAATTGACCGGTGATTTCCAAAATTCAACGCGTAAAATATTTTTATTCCTGTTTTGAGAAAAGGACTTATTGTCGGTAAGAAGCGAATCCAATTTATCAGGATTATCTCCTGAAAAAGCATCAATTCCGGGAACTTTGAATGATTTTGCAAAAATCAGTTTATCTTGTTTTACATCAGCATTATTAATTGTGCTGTATGAATTAATATCAATATTTTTTTGAC
>Ga0224523_1001077_pt1 | contig 12251 bp, 7 predicted proteins | sample CFST50metaG_FD_182732 | JGI IMG/M metagenome (GOLD analysis project Ga0224523, IMG submission 182732) | Peat soil microbial communities from Stordalen Mire, Sweden - C.F.S.T50 | ecosystem: Environmental > Terrestrial > Soil > Wetlands > Peat | place: Sweden: Norrbotten County, Stordalen Mire...
GTTCCTGTAAATATTAAATATGTTTGATCAATAGCAGAAGAGCCGGCAATATCATTACCTAAAGCATCAATAACCACGGGAGTATTTAGTGGAGTTGAAGCAACATCATTGACAGCAGTTGGGCCAGTTATGGGGTCACATTTTAAACCAGTTATGGGGTTGCAGTTTAATACAGATTGAAAATCAGCTAATGTAAAAGCTGCAATCTGATCTTCTCCACCAGCATTTGCTTCAGTCCGTTGAGCTTGTAAACTGGTCATTGTATAAGTGACAGTAAACACTCCTGCATGGCCATCGCCAATTCCAGAAATGTTATCAACTTTAAATCCCTGAAAAGGTATGCTTACTCCGAGATTAGGACCCATTGCTACCGTATGATTGTATTTCATTGATCCCGAAACTACATTTACAAGTACATTTGAATAGGTACCTGGAGCAGCTTCGACTGAATAATGTAAGAGTGACTTACAGGCAGGACCAGTAGAACCATCATTTACAACTGTTAGAACGACAGTAAATGTTCCATTACTGTTTGCAGAAACAGATGTCAAAGTTGTACTAAAACATCCTGTTCCGTTTTGCTTTGTAATTGAGCAAATTGGTGCCTGAGCTGCATTTAAGTTGACCGAAATCAATAAAAGTATTAGCAATGCTAAACTTATGGTTCTAAAAAATAGTAAATTTTTTTTCATAACTCAATATTTAATTGATTAAATAACTGGAAGTAATACTTTTGTACTAATATAACTTCTGTAAATTAAATCAGAATTCAATTAAACTTATAGACAATATTATTTGAAAGCAAATTAATATTTATATCCTTGCCTAAATAAAGGAGATGGACAGAGGTTTCGTAGGAGGGAACGGAAAGTTTCATAGTATAAGCCTGATCTTTTGATAAGTAGGCCCTTTGGTATACTGTTTGGTTTGATGATGCAACTTCAACAATACTATTTGCAGTGCCTGTCAGTGTGAGTTGAACATCCTTAAAAGTTTTCCAGTTAAAATCTGATGCAACTTTTAGTTGTTCAGTCTTTGTGATTTGCGAAGCAGCAGCTGTTGTGGTTGTGGAATTTGGAAGCATGGAAGAATTGGCCTCTTTACGACAAGACAAAAGCGTTAATATTGCTCCGATCACGAGTAATAAGAATAACTTTTTCATAATATTATATTTTTTAGATGGTTGTTTCAGTTTTGAATAATTGGAAATGTAAGCATTTCATGGTATGTCAAAACTGTGCCATCCTAGTAAGTAATTGAATATTAATACTATAAATAATTATTTAATATATTGTGTCCCGATAACGGACAATTATGTCCCGAAAAGGTGCTTTGGTTTTTGACTTTATATTTTTTTTAAAAAAAAGTGCATAAAAAAAGGCGGATGATTCTATTATGAATCATCCGCCTTTTTTGAAATTTATCTATCAAAGGGTCTTTAAAAGATTCTTCCCTTTCGTTGTATTAAATGTTTTAGTTAGAACATTACAACAGTTTGATTTAATAAATTCAAACTACCCTTTCACCAAAACCAGTTTTTCATTAAACTTATCGACAATTTTATTGAAATAATCTTTCAGGTATAGATATTCAACAGCCTGATATTCGTCTTTCTTGAATTCATAAAGTCCTATCACTTTGATTGTTTCATTGTTTACTTCAGTTGTAGAGAAAATAATTCTGACCATATCGTCATTAATTTTAATGCTTTCAGGTTTTGATAAAAGCTTATAACCCTTGGGTACATCGATTGAGGTTTCGAAAGCATATATTTTCTTGTAAATCATATCTACGGGATAACTTCTGGCGTTTTGTTTTAAAGGGTTTTCAGATAAGGTAAAGTTACCAAAAGGAGATATGATAATTTTGTCTTCTAATCTTTCCAGGACTGTTTTTTTATCGAAATCGATTTCAAAAGGATTTTCAATTTGATTTAAACCTGTTGATTTTAGTGAATCTTTGGATAATGAATTGGCTCCCTGTAAATCATCTTTTAGGTTTTTATAGGATTCTGAAAATTTATTTCTGTAATCGATGGCTTCGTAACCCGATGTGATAAGTTTACAGTGTTGAATAATACTGTCATTGGCAAGGTCGGGATGAAGATCGATACGAAACGCTTTTGTAGAGACAGTGTTGCTTTTAAGGTTTATCCAATCAGATTTGCCTTTCTGTATGATCAGCCCTTTATCGTTAATACATTGAGTTGGGATTTCAGTGAAATTGCTAAAGGGTTCTGTAGCATCAAGTAAAACTGAAACAGTGTCGAGTTTTGCTAATACAATTACAGAATTGAAAAAATGGAGGAAGGGATAATTTAATTTTATCTTACCATGATCTCTAGTGCTTAAAAGTACAGGGTTAGCCTCAATACCTGCTGCATTTAACATTCCTGTCAAAAACAAGTTAATTTCTGCAGCACCACCGGTTTTATTTTTTAAAAAGTCTTTAACACTTTTCGTAGTCAACTTATCATTGTCTCCATTCCATTTGAAGTTCTTCTTGACAAAGCGTTCAATGATTTTGGCTTTCTCAAATTTGGTTTTTGAGGATAACTTCATGGTATCAATGAAATCGGCGCTTTTGCTTTGACAAGACTTCATATATTTACCAAATGTATCATCCTTAATTAAATCCTCAGAAAGTTTTGGCCAGGTTGAAATAATGTCTTCGTTGGATCCGTTGGGCCTATGTATAGCAGATAACTGGAAATCGAGTTTTATAATAAAATCATTAGCTGAGGTGATAAAAGATTCATCTCTAAAAGCAGGCAGATCATTCATGGTGTATTCATATATCATATCCTGATAATTAACACCGGCATAATTATGAGCTATTCCGGGATCAACATAACTTTTAAAATTGTCGAATTTATTTTTGCCCTGGAGAATAAAGGTATATTCGTAAAAAGGGACCATCTTTGTGGTGTATTTACTATATAATACCGGAATCGCTTTTTGAAACTCCCAATTACGAAAAGTGAAGAAATAAGGACTTTTAATCATATATGATATCTCAATGACTGAACCTTCTTTGACATCAGGCATTGCAAACTTCTTCTTATGCCAGTTAGCATTAACTTTCTCATCGAAAGCGGTCTTTGGATTTAACGCTGTTGTTCGAACCATATCATTTTCCATATTGTAGGTAGTACCTTCAATTTCTGTCACTCTTTCATATTTATTGCCCTCATCGTAGTATGGAATTGAAATCTGTGCCCACTTTAAACCGGCTTTTGAGAATATTTTAATCTTCATTTTGTGTTCGAAGATTAATTCAAGACCATCATCACCGGATGTAAAATATGATTTCCCGATATCATAAATCACTAAAGCTTCAGCATTTGGATCTTTATCATATTTTTTTAGAGCCAATTCTTCATTGGTGTATTTTCCGTATTCCAAGGCGAAATCATTGGTTTGGGATTGGGCTATACAGAATTGAAAACTGATCAAACAAAATAGTGTAAATAGTCTTTTCATAGATTCAGGATTTAATAATATAAAATAGAATTAAATTAAAGGTTTAATAATTATTTTCTTTTGGTCAATATCCTTTATGGTTTGGATAAATGAATAAAAATCAGGATATTGATCAAGTGAATAAGACCCTGAAAATAATTCAAATTTTTTAATAAAACTGATCTTCCCTTTGGATACACTGGATGTCAAAGAGTAATTTCCATATTTTGTGTTTAACATTATGGGACTTAAAACTGTCTTTAAATCAAAACCTGTTGGTAGAATGTATATGAGGCTATCAGTACTGCAGATTGGGAATGGCAATTCGACCGGGAGCGACCTGTTGGCCGGTAGTGTAAATCGGGGCAACCTGCATGGATATAAACTAAAGTAAAATTCTCCACCTAAAGGATTAATTAATTTATTGAGGTTAAGTGTTGCATTCAATTCAATTAATGTTGTATCCCTGTTTAACTTTTTTAAATCCCAATTCATCACTTCATAATTGTCAAACGGCATATAATCACGGATATATTTATCTTTTTCCTCATTATTCAATTCGGAATGGACACTATTGAAAGTCTCAAAGTCCTCACCCCTGTAAGTGACATTCAATGTTACTTTGGAGGTACCTTTTAATGCAATATCAAAAGTCAGCTTTTTAGTGTTCAGAATGTCTTCTTTTTTTAAAGCTGGAATATGTATTAATTTACTGTGACTACTATTTACTAATAATGCCTCCCGATTCTGTATAAACGGCCCTATATATCCAAATGGATTAGTATTATCAGTATTCTCAAGCCAAATGGTATCCTTATTGATTGGTACTCCCAAAATGATATGGTTGAATTGTTCACAGACAAAACCCTTATTTACTGATTCAGGCTGCTCTCCGGCATTGATTTTAGTATAGAAAGATTCAATCCCTGCCACATTTAACAGGGACATCATATAATTGGATAAAGCCTTGCAGTCGCCATATTTATTTTCAGCTACATAAGATGCCGGATACGGTTTCAATCCTCCAATCCCTATCGAAACATTAATATATCGTGTTTGGTCTTGCATATAATGATAAAGGATTCTTACGATCTCTCGTTTATCGGTTTTACCCTCGATAAGTGATTTAATTTTGTCCTTTTCCGTATCAGGCAGGATGTCAAGACCTTTTAACAGATTATGTTGCCACAAGCCATAAGCTTCCCATGATTTGGTGCTTCCTTCTACTCCATAGTCGAAATTTAAAGGAACTACAATAACATTGGGCAATATGTTTTTATACTGAGAATATATTTCTGATTTAATAGGATTTAGATATGAACCGCTCCATTGTAGATTGATATTTGTAGCACTTGAATCTATGCGACAAGGTTCTACGAGATTTTTTTCAAACCTATTGTATGGATAATTTTTTGGGAGTGTAACTTTAAGATGAGCACTTCTGGTTGGTATTAAACGAAAAGCTGCCGGTGACCAATCTGCAATTTCAATGAAAGGTTTAGATGTCACTTTATAAGTGTAAATCACTTTGTAAGGATAAACATTGTGCTTTAGTTCAAAGTCTTTGGAAAAATCATCTTCGTACAAAGAAATATTTGAAATAGCACTTTTATCAGTAATATCACTTTTCTTTAGGTCTCTGATTCTTTTTCCATTCATATCTTCTATGTAAGCATCTACATCTGAAAGTTTATTGATTTTAGAATAAGGTAAAGAAATTTCAGCATAACTATCCCCGAAACGATTATTGATCTGAATGGTTATATAATTAGTAGTTACCAATTTCCCGGTTGTTACTTCGCAAACTCTGTCGTACTTTACTACTTCAGCATCAAAATTTTGGGAAAAAACGTCAAAGGGTAGAATGAGAAATGATAGTATACTTAGCAAAAGTAATTTTAGAATCATAGGATTATTCTTCTATGGGGTTAATTGGAGTCTTCAATATAAGCTGATAAAAAGTCAGATCAAGCCATTTGCCGAATTTATAGCCGGCATGTTTAATGGTTCCTGCATATTCGAAGCCCATATTCTCATGGAACTTGATGCTGATTTTATTGTCTGCATCGATGCCTCCTATCAGGACATGATAATTGTCTTTCATAGCACTATTGATGATTTCTTGTAAAAGAATTTTACCATAGCCTTTTCCACGCTTGTCGTGGCGCACATATATGGAGTGTTCAACACTATATTTATATGCCGGGCGGGATCGAAACGGTCCATAGGTTCCAAAACCTAACAACGTATTGTGTTTGTCGAATAAACCGATTATTGGATAAGGTCCTTTTAGTTTTGAATTGTACCATTCTGTCATAAACTCCACGGTCCGTGGCAGATAGTCATAGACACTGGTAGTATTAATAATGGCATCGTTGAACATTTCAAGTATCTCAGGCAGCTGAGCCTCATCGCATGATTTAATATCGTAGTCCATCTTTATAAAATATAATCTATTCTGATGGCTAAAGTAATAATAAATTAAATCAAACAAGTTGATTGTAGAGGTACTTTTCAGGTTAGACGCTCAGGTCTTTAAATGCCTTGCTCAGACAATCGATAATGTCTGAAGCAATCAAAGATGGATAGCCTTGTTCTTCAACTGCAAGATCTCCGGCCAGACCATGAATGTACACGCCGGCTAAAATCGCTTCCAACGGGGTGTAGTGCTGGGCAAGCAGACTCAATATGATTCCTGTTAAAGTATCTCCACTTCCTCCTGTAGCCATGCCGGGATTGCCTGTAGGGTTAAAATAGACTTTTCCATCGGGAGTAGTGATGGAAGAGAAGGCTCCTTTTACCACAACATAACAATTGTATTTTGCCGAGAATGCTTTTTGCATCTCCAGTCGTTCAAATTCATCACCGGATTTACCTGCAAGTCTTTCAAATTCCTTTGGATGTGGGGTCAGTATGCATTCGGCAGGCAGAAATGATAACCAGGTACGGTTATCTCCGAGAATATTGAGTGCATCGGCATCAAAGACAATAGGAACCTTTATTTCCTGGATAAGCAGTTTTAAAGCTGCTGCTGTTTCGGGACGTTGTCCTATTCCGGGACCAATACCAATTGCATTATACGGCGTAAGATCCGGAATCCTTGAAAAAACATCTTTTGACTGATCATAAGAGATCATGGCTTCCGGAACCGAGGTCTGCAAAGGAATTGCGGCATCTTCAGGAAGATGTACGGTCAGTAATCCCAGGCCGGAACGGATTGCTGCTTTTGCAGAAAGAATAGCAGCACCGGTTTTCCCTTTTCCTCCGGCAATGAGCAACGCATGACCATAGGTGCCTTTGTGACTGAATCGGCCACGTGGCTTCAGGATAGGTGAGATATCTTCTTTGGTCAATAAAAAATATTTCGTTGTAACCTGTTCGATGAAAGCAGGATGGAGATGAATATCCAGGGGTATCCATTCTCCACAAAACCTGTCGTTCTGAGAAAAGAAGAATGCAAGTTTTGGTAGCTGGAAAGTAAGTGTATAATCTGCTGTGATTATAGCTTCTTTAGAAGGATTTGTATAGATATTTGCATAGAGTCCGGAGGGGATATCGATCGCAATAGTTATGGCTTCGCTCTTGTTGATCTGATCCAGTACTAAAGCTGCCATTCCGGTTACAGGTTTTGAAAGGCCTGATCCAAATATTGCGTCTACAACAATATCAGTCTGATCGATTTCGGGAATGTCATTTTCGGTGTTTATATGATGTATGGTTTCAGGAGCCAGTTCTTCTAACCGTTTGAGATTATTTGAGCAATCCTCCGAAAATGTCTTTCCATGATGAACAATATATGCTTCGGCCTGGATAAAGTCGGCCAGTAAAATTCTCACCAAAGCCAAACCATCACCACCGTTGTTCCCCATTCCACAAAACACTTTTACTTTCTGACCACTGATTTTACTGGTGAGCCATTCAGTACATTTCGTCGCAGCCCGTTCCATCAGATCAATGGATGTGATAGGTTCATTAAGGATCGTGAATGAATCAGCTTCACGGATTTGTTCTACAGAGAGTATTTTAACCGACATGATGTTATTTTTTTATAAACAAAGATATTAACCAAATCAACACCGGGCCGATAATATTCAAAAAAAACGAATATTGTCCTGATGAAAATGCATAAATATTATAATTGAAAAATATTTATCAAAAACCTTTGAAGGCCGTCAGGAAATTATAATTTTGTCAAAGAATTCAATCAATATATTTTCTCCCTTTTATCCTTTTTAATATGTTAACAACAACTACAAAACATACCCCCATCCCTTCTGAAATCGTCGATCGTGTCGTTCAGGAGATGAGGCTTGCCAGTGTCGGTAAGGCTTCTATACGTGAGATCAAACGACTTGTTGATAATATTGAACAAGCTTCCGGGATCTCTTTTGTAAGAATGGAGATGGGTGTTCCCGGATTGAAACCCGCACAGGTTGGGGTAGATGCAGAGATCGAGGCCCTATTACGAGGTGTTGCAGCAATCTATCCTGAGATCGATGGATTACCCATACTTAAAAAAGAGATCGCACGTTTCTGCAAACTGTTTCTCGATATTGATGTGCTTCCCGAAACATGCATCCCTACCGTTGGCTCTATGCAAGGTAGTTTTGCTGCCTTCATGACGTTATCGCGTATCAATAAGTCAAAAGATACCATGTTGTTTATTGATCCTGGATTCCCTGTTCACAAGATGCAAAACAAGGTTTTGGGCCTCAAGTTCGAATCTTTTGATGTTTACAACTACCGTGGTGATTTATTGAGGGAGAAGCTGGAATCTTATTTTAAACAAGGCAACATCCATTCCGTACTTTATTCTAATCCCAATAATCCTGCCTGGATTTGTTTCACAGATGAAGAGCTCAGGACCATTGGTGAATTGGCCAATAAATATAAGGTGGTGGTTATTGAAGACCTGGCTTACTTTGGCATGGATTTTCGCAAAGATTATTCCAAACCGGGAGTGCCTCCTTTTCAACCAACTGTTGCTAAGTATACTGATCTTTATATCCTGATGATTTCAAGTTCAAAGGCATTCAGTTATGCCGGTCAGCGCATCGGGATGATGGTCATGTCGGGAAAACTATTTAGCAGTCAGTTTGAAGATCTGCTTGAATATTATAATAGTGATGTCTTTGGACGTGCCATGGTCTTTGGGACGGTTTATTGTCTGAGTTCAGGTACTGCTCACTCCGCGCAATATGCTTTAACTGCCATTCTACACTCTTGCAATGAGGGACAGTTTAATTTTGTACGTGATGTTCGTGAATACGGAGAAAAGGCACATATCATGAAACAGCTCTTCCTGTCCAATGGATTTAAGATAGTTTACGATAAAGACATAGATCAACCCATTGCAGATGGATTTTACTTTACTGTTTCCTATCCCGGAATGTCTGGAGAGGCACTGCTTGAAGAATTGATTTATTATGGTATCAGCGCTATATCTTTGTCAATCACAGGTTCTGATCATACCGAGGGGTTGCGGGCATGTGTATCATTGGTGCCACGGACTCAGTTCCCGGATCTGGAATTCAGACTTCAACGATTTAATGAAGACCATCCTGTGAAATAAACCCCGGAATGAATAAAAAAGAGACGCTACCGAAAGAGAAAACTACAACGAATGATTTCAACCGTCGACAGTTTTTAAAAATGACCGGGATCATGACAATGGGCCTTCCACTCGTTGGTATGATTGATATAAAAGTACAAAGCGTTTCTCTTATTTCTGACCCTCATGATATAATAGCAGCTTCAGCCCCAGTACAATGGGCCACCAATGAATTGATTACTGCTTTGAAATCAAAAGGCGTCAAAGTCAGTAGATTTTCAAAACTCGTTCAAGCTCCTTCAGGTTCATTATGCATTGTAACAGGAGGCTCAGGTTCAACAACAGTACTTCCATTACTAAAAGAAGCCAAATATACTATTCCATCAGTATCTGAAGCTTTAGGCCTTTTATCTTTAAATTCAGCCGGTAAAGAGATTTTACTAACCTGTGGTTATGATTCACGTGGTTTAGTTTATGCATTGCTTGAACTGGCAGACAGGGTGAATAATGAAGTTCAGCCTCTGTCAGCGTTGCATATTTCTAAACCAATTATAGAGCGTCCGGCTAATGAAATCCGCAGTCTCAACAGACTTTTCACAAGCGATTTAGAAGATAAACCCTGGTACAATGATAAGGTGATGTGGCCTGAATATCTCACGATGTTGGCTACCCAGCGATTTAATCGATTTAACCTGAGCTTTGGTATTGGATATGACTTTCTCACGAATGTAACCGACAGTTATTTTCTTTTTGCATATCCTTTCCTGTTAACTGTCGAGGGATATAATGTCCATGTTCCTCAGTTACCTGATGCTGAACGGGATCGAAATCTGGAAATGCTTAAATATATCAGTGAACAAACTGTTGCCCGGGGGATTCAGTTTCAATTAGGCCTTTGGATGCATGGTTACGAATTCTTGAAAAGCCCCGATGCCAATTATACAATTAATGGACTCACTAAAGATAACCACGGACCCTATTGCCGTGATGCAGTGCGTGCTCTTTTAAAAGTCTGTCCGGCAATCAGTGGAATTACCTTCCGCATTCACGGCGAAAGCGGCGTTACGGAAGGAAGCTATGCGTTTTGGAAGACTATTTTTGAAGGTGTTGCAACCTGTGGACGAAAGGTAGAGATTGATATGCATGCAAAAGGTATGGACCAGGCTATGATCGATTGTGCAATAGGTTCGGGAATGCCTGTTGTGATATCTCCAAAATATTGGGCTGAACATATGGGAATGCCTTATCATCAGGCAGATATCCGTGAAATTGAAATACCAAAACCCGGACAGAAATCTTCAGGGCTGATGAACCTGAGTACCGGATCACGTAGTTTCACACGATATGGTTATGGTGACCTGTTAAAAGAAGATCGTCCATATAAAGTAATTCACAGGATCTGGCCCGGTACACAGCGACTATTGTTATCAGGAGATCCTGAAACAGCTGCTGCTCATGCAAGAGCATTTAGCTTTTGTGGAACTAATGGCGTAGAATTGATGGAGCCATTATCTTTCAAGGGCAGGAGGGGTTCAGGCATTGCAGGTGATCGTTGCGGTTATGCAGATACATCACTCAAACCACGTTGGGATTGGGAAAAATATCTTTATACGTTATCTGTATTTGGCCGATTACAATATAATCCAGAGACCGATCCTAATGTGTGGCGCCGATCACTAAGAAAACAATTTGGCGTATCTCTGGCAGTGGAACAGGCTATGGCAAATGCTTCACGCATTCTTCCAATCGTCCTGACGGCTCATGATCCATCAGCAGCCAATAATACCTATTGGCCTGAGATGTACACTAACCAACCCATTGCAGATCCCGAAATTAAACATCCATATACTGATACACCGTCCCCAAAATTGTTTGGAAATGTGAGTTCACTGGATCCACAGCTTTTCATCAGTATCAATGATTTTGCAAAAGAATTACTGAAGGGTGAGCGAAGTGGAAAATATACTCCTGTAGAAATTGCACAGTGGATTGAGGATTATGCTGAAGCGGCTGCTAAGAATCTGGCCCAGGCAAATAAGGTGGCTGAGAAACAGAATAGACCTGAGTTTAGAAGGATGGCTATTGATGTTGCAATGCAGGTCGAGCTAGGTCGTTTCTTTGGGGCAAAGTTCCGTTCTGGTGTTTTATATAGCATCTTTGAGCAAAGCGGTGACCGTCGTGCATTGGAAGAAGCAGTGAAAATGTATCAAAAGGCTCGAGGCAATTGGACTACGCTAGCCAACCTGGCCAAAGATGTATATAAAACGGATGTAACTGTTGGTGAATTGCCACATCTTCGTGGTCATTGGCTGGATCGTTTGCCCTCAATGGATAAAGACATTGCTTTTATGGCGCAGAAGCTGGAACAGACAAAGGCAGGCGCTGTGGCCAATCAGCAGTTAGTAAATCAGGCTATTTCTGAAGCATTGGGTCGGCCCAACCGGACAAGTATTGTCGTACATCATCCTGAAGTAGAGAAAATTGCAGCCGGTCAACCCGTTAATCTGTTGCTTTCTTTTGAAAAGATACCCAAATCGGTTGAGGTTTATTACAGACATGTCAACCAGGGAGAGCGATATGAAAAGATGGAAATGAAACCTGATGGAAATAGCTACAAAGCAACGATATCTGGTGATTACACCAATTCAAAATATCCCCTTGAATATTATTTCGTACTTAGAAATAGTCCGGAGTCGGCATGGATGTATCCGGGATTTAATGAAAAGCATAACAACCAGCCCTATTTTGTCATTCGGCAGGTTTGATTTTATGGAAGCCTTATGATCGTTTAGTGTTGAAGGTTCAATATTGTTTTTTCTTTGAAGATGAAGCCAATAAAGATTCTAAAACGATTTTACAATTGTTCTAAGATTATCTTAATGACTAGATCACTCCCGAAGCTTATTGGTAGCTTATTGGGGTTTCTTCCTATCCTCCTTTTAGTCCAGTGATTGAAGGATGTCCCCTGTACTATCCAAGGAAAGAGCAATTAACCCCGAGAGCGATCATAAATATATGATAAATTTATGCTGGAGATTGAATCTCCATTGAATCCATTCCGGAACAGATATATTGAACCTACAGGTAAACCTCTTTTTTGTACGCCTTAAAAGTATTCAATATCAACGATACGATTGTCATAGGACCTACACCACCGGGTACCGGTGATATGGCCTTGCATTTTGGTGCTACATTTACATAATCAACATCACCGATTAGTCTGAATCCTGATTTTTTGG
>Ga0224523_1001079_pt1 | contig 12245 bp, 9 predicted proteins | sample CFST50metaG_FD_182732 | JGI IMG/M metagenome (GOLD analysis project Ga0224523, IMG submission 182732) | Peat soil microbial communities from Stordalen Mire, Sweden - C.F.S.T50 | ecosystem: Environmental > Terrestrial > Soil > Wetlands > Peat | place: Sweden: Norrbotten County, Stordalen Mire...
TTCGGGACCTGCACCTTCCCCACCACACCCGCTCGCTGCGCTCGCGCCCTCGCGCTCGGCCTCGCCATGCTCCCACGCTCTGGCTCTGGCGGGCAAAGCCCGCCTTCGCCAACGCGGTCATGGGAACCCACATGGGAACCACGCGGTTGGACCGGAACCTCGCGGGCGGCATACTAGCCGCGCATGTCCCCGCGCGTACTCTCCACCGACGGCGTGATCGCCGCTGCGCGGGCCTGTCGCTTCACCTTGGTCGGAGTGGCGCCCGCGGCCCCCCTTGACCCGGCTCCCCTTCTGCGCTGGCTGGCAGCGGGCTACGGCACCGGGCTCGCGGTCATGCACAGGCGGGTGACCGAGCGCCTGGATCCCCGAAACGTCGTGCCCGGCGCACGCACTGTGATCGCGCTCGGGATCCCGTACCCAGCGGGCGACGAAACGGCGGGGCAGCCCGAGCCTCCGGTGATCGCACGCTATGCCCGCGGTCGTGACTACCACCTGGCCCATCGCGACCGCATGCGTGCCCTGCGCCGCAGCCTGCTGCAGATGGACCCCACCCTAAACAGCTACGCTTGCGTTGACGCTGGCGTGGCCATGGAAAAGGCGTGGGCCGAGCGTGCGGGCCTGGGCTGGATCGGAAAACACGGCCTGGTGGTCAGCCGGCAGCACGGCTCGTGGTTCACCCTGAGCGTGATGGTGCTTGACCGCAGCCTCGATCGCTACCACCAGCCCCACCCGCGCCTGTGCGACGATTGTGACCTCTGTCTGCGCGCCTGTCCAACTGGTGCGTTCCCCGCGCCTGGTGTGGTCGACGCGCGGCTGTGCCTTTCCTATCAGACCGTGGAAAACCACGATTCGATCCCGGTCGCGCTTCGGGCGGCGCTGGCCGGGCGGGCCTTCGGCTGCGATGCCTGCCAGGAAGTCTGCCCCTACAATCGCGCTGGGCTGCCTCCGGGCGATCCCCGGCAAGCTGCGCGACCGCTCGGGCTCATGTCAGCGACCGAAATTGCGACGCTCGGCCGCGACGAGTTTGCCCGCTTGGCTGCCGGCACCCCCATGGCACGCGCGGGCTACCACGGCCTGCGCCGCAATGCCGCCCTGGCGCTGGGCTCGGATGGACGACCGGGCGCCCGCGCTGCACTCGAACAGCTCAGCCGCGACGCCAGCCCCCTGGTCAGCGAGGCCGCGCAGTGGGCGCTCGGACACGGCCGCTGAGCGCGTGCTGGCAGGGGCGTTAGCCAGACGGTGCTTGCGGCTCGGGGGATTGGGATGAGGTGGGAGGCGGGGTCGCGTCGGATTCTGGCTGGTCGTCAGAAAACAGTCCTGCCATGGCCGCGCGCAGATCCTGCACCGAATAGGGCTTGGGCACGCTGCCGTCGAAGCCGAACTCCTTGGGTCGGGCCATCACTTCGTCACTGGCGTAGCCACTGGAGGCCAAGACCTTGATGGCGGGATCGAGCATCTTGAGACGCTGCACGATCTCCTTGCCTCCCGGTCCGCCGGGAATGGTCATGTCCAATATCGCCGCCCGGAACGGCTTCCCTGCGGCGGCCGCCAGTTCAGCCATGGCCAGCGCTTGTTCGGCATTTCGGGCCAGCGACACGTCGTAGCCAGAGCGACGCAGGATAGAGGCCGCGATATTCAGAATGAAGGCCTCATCGTCCAGCACCAACACCTGCCCTCGGCCCCGGTGGTCGTCAGCAGCCGGCAGGTCGATGGTCTGGGCCTGGGGCTGTGCCCGTGGCAGCCAAAGGTGAAAGACCGAGCCCGCACCCACTTCAGACTCCGCCTCAACATGCCCCTCGTGTTTGCGCACGATAGAGTGGACGGTGGCCAGGCCCAGCCCGCTGCCCTGGAGTTTGGTCGTGAAGAAGGGATCGAAGATCCGCTGCAGGTGTTCGCGCGGAATACCGTTCCCGGTATCGCGCACGGAAATGTGAACATGGTCTTGCGCCGGCAAGTGCTTGGGCATCTCTGCGCAGGGCACGTTCTCCATCCGCACGTCGAGACGCCCTCCCTGCGGCATGGCCTGCTTGGCGTTGATGGTGAGATTGTCGATGGCCTGACCGATCTGGTGCTCGTCCACATCGCACAACCAGGTTTCCGGTGACGAGGTAAACGACACCTCGTAGTTGGAGCCGCTGGTGGCAAAAGCTAGCGCCTTGCGCACCAACTCGTCCACCGGCTGGGTCTTGCGCAGAGGTGCGCCCCCTTTTGCAAAAGTGAGAAGCTGCTGGGTCAAGGCGCGAGCCCGGCCGAACACGGACAGAGCATCGCTCAGGCTCTGCTCCACCTCCTTGAGGTCGCGAACCCGTAAGGATTCTCGGGCCAGGTCTAGATAACCGAACACGCCCGCCAGAAGGTTGTTGAAGTCGTGGGCAATCCCGCCGGCCAGAACCCCGAGCGATTCCAGACGCTCGCTCCGGGCCATCATGGCCTGTACCTTTTCTGCGCCGGCCTTCAGCGATGCTTGTCGCTGCTCGATGGCCCGGTCCCGTCGACGAATCACCCCGTAAAGCAAGATGGCGGTCACGACCACGAAGAGCCAACCCTTGCCCGTGTTCAACCCAAGCACGACCTCGGGATCGCTGCTCAAACGCGCAGCCAGTCGATCGGAGAAGGCGATCCACAGGGCAGAGAGGGCCGCATACCCACCCACGATGACGAGCAGCCGGGACCGCAGAGAACCCTTCATCTCAGTAGGGATCGGATGTTGGACTCCGGACCTGAAAATGACAACCCGCCCATGGTACGCAGCGGCATTTGCCAAGCAGACACCGATCGCGATTCACTGCTATCCATGGGCCTGTGTGAAGAAAAGCCGCGCGATCGCGGAACGGTCAGCCCAACTTCGAGGTAAAAGAACGACCATCGCGTCGATGAACACCGCCCCGCCGCCCTTGTCCGATTCCGATGGGCCGCCCCCTGCCCCGGCGCAGCCAGCGGCGACGGATGTGCCGCGGCGACGGTCGCTGCGCTGGCTGGCGGTCTTCGCTTTCATCTACTTCTACTCGTTCCCCTACTTCGAGAAACTTTGGAGCGCGAACGAAGTTCCGCGCGTCTTCTTGGCCGAGGAGATGGTCGACCACCATCGTCTGTCGATCGACCTGCGGATGACCGGCGAGGCTAGGATGCACGCCCTGGACGTGGGGGTCGCGCCCAACGGCCACTTCTACCCGGACAAGGCCCCAGGACTGTCGTTTCTAGCGGTGCCGGTGTACTCCTTGGCCCGGTTGTTCGGGCATCCGTCTATGCGCACCTGCACCTGGCTGTTCCGGGTGCTCATCGTCACCCTGCCGGCGCTGATATTCCTTCCCTTCTTTCTCGCGATGGCGAGACGCTTCGCCCCCGACGAGCGCGCCTGTCGGACCGCGCTGGTGGCGTACGCGCTCGCTTCGCCCGCAATGGTCTACAGTATCCTCTTCATATCGCACCAAGTGGCAGCCGTGTGCGTGGGAGGCGCGTTTCTGGCGGCCGTGGCGCTCGCGCGCAGAGAAACCACCCGTCCCTTGCTTGTGGCTCTCTTGGCTGGGTTTCTGGCCGGCACCTCGGTGCTGGTGGAGTACCAGTCCGTCCTGGCCCTGCTAGTCATTGCGATCTACGTCCTCGTCCGGGTGCCCAACCGGGTGCGTGTCGTGGGCGCGGCGCTGCTCGGCGCCTTGCCTCCGGCGGTCATGCTTGGCGGCTATCACAAGTTGGCCTTCGGCTCGCCCTTTCGGGTCGGCTACAGCTTTGCGTTCATGGGCACCATGCGGACGGGTTTCTTGGGTGTGGTGGGCCCCAGCGCCACGAGCTTCTGGATAACCCTATTCTTGCCCTCCAACGGCCTGTTCACCCTGGTGCCCTGGGTTCTCTTCGCAGTGGTCGGCGCACTTGCGGTGGCACGCGATCCTGAGGCGCGGGCACGCTGCGGGGCTGAAGCCATCGTGTGTGTGGCCGTGCCGACCGTGTACATCGCATTTCTCGGTTCCGCCACCGCATACCAGGCACACGGGGGCTGGTCGGTCGGGCCGCGCTACATGACGGCCGCGCTGCCTTTCGTAGCCTGGCTGGCCGCGGCCGGGTTTCGCGCGGCGGGCCGTTTTTTCGTCACGCGCGTCCTGGCTCAGACCTTGGTGATAAGCGCAACAATCGTCTTTGTCACGGCCGCGACTTCCTATCCGCACTGGCCCGATCGACTGCGCAATCCCATCCACGAACTGGTCTTCCCTCTTCTCACCCATGGCTATGCCGTGCACTCGTTGGGAACGCTGGTTGGGCTGCACGGGTTTCTGTCCCTCGCGCCGCTGTACGCAGTGGTTCTGGGCACCGTGATCTGGCTGCTGTCGCGCGGATCGCGGCACGCCCTCTGGCAGGCGGTTCTAGCGTGTGTCCTGGCGGCCGGACTGGTGGCCGGACATCGAGCCTTCCCCTACACCGGAGACTACGCGCGCACGGTCTGGTCTTTCGTCACCGGAACTTGGGAGCCCCCGCTGAAGTAGAAGCCGCCAGCTCAGGCTCCGGCCGCACGCCGTCGTGCCGATTCCAGAGTATTGGCCAGCAACATGGCGATGGTCATCGGTCCCACGCCGCCCGGGACCGGTGTGATGGCGCCGGCGCGCTCAATCGCGGCGGCAAATTCCACGTCGCCCACCAGCTTGCCATTGGGCAAGCGATTCATTCCCACGTCGATCACGGTGGCACCAGGCTTGATCCACGCGCCGCGGATCATCTCGGCTCTGCCGATGGCCGCCACCAGGATGTCAGCCGTGCCAATCACGCCGGGCAAGTCCCTGGTCTTGGAATGGCAAATGGTCACGGTGGCATCAGCCGCGGTCAGCAGCACGGCAATTGGCTTGCCCACGATGTTCGAGCGGCCCACCACCACCGCGTTGGCTCCACGCACGGGCGTACCCGCCTCTTCGATCAACTTCATGATCCCGTAGGGCGTGCAGGCAATGAAACGCGGCTCGCCGATGAGCAGACGGCCGAGGTTCTCGGGGTGAAAACCGTCCACGTCCTTGGCCGGATCGATGGACAGCAGGATGCGCTTGCTGTCGATGTGGCCCGGCAGCGGCACTTGCACGAGAACGCCGTCCACCGTGCGATCGGCACACAGCGTTCGCACCAGCTCGAGCAGCTGGGCTTCCGACGTGGAGGCAGGCAAGTGGTGGTCGAGACAGCGATACCCGGCCTCGGCCAGTGCCTTGGTCTTGTTGCGCACGTAGATCTGCGAGCCTGGATCTTCGCCCACCAGTATCACCGCCAACGCGGGCTGGCACCCCCGCGCACTCAGTTGTTTGGCCTCAGCCGCAAGCTCGCCGCGAATGCGAGCCGCCAGCGCTTTTCCATCGATGATCTTGGCTGCCATGACGATCCTTTCGTCGATGCGCCTATCACGATTGGTTCAAGGCATGCAATGCCGATAATCGGACACTTGTGTCCGCTGGCCTACCCGGCTGGCGCGGGTACCGGACAGGCCGGCATTGCAGGAGCCGCGCTGTTGTCCCGTTATGGCACGGCACGGCCGTTGCTTTGGGCGAGCCCATGCATTTCCCCACTCGGCTGCTCATCTTCCCTGTCGCCGTGCTTCCGTTGTGTCTTGCCGGCCCTCCCTGCGCACAAGCCTGGTCGCTGGCCCTCGCTGGTCGAATCGAACGCGTGGCGGCCGCCGGGGATCGGGTGGCTGCCGTGCGCGACGGAACAGTTATCCTGTTGCGAGAAGACGGCACGCCTTTGGGGCGGGTGCAGGACGTCGAAGAGCCACCCTCGCATCGCAAGACGCGCATCAGCGCCCACGACGAGGAGGACGTCCTCGATTTTCTCAGCATCGACGAGAGCGAGCAAGAAAGCGCATGGGTCGAGGATCAACTCGACGATGAAAGCACCCTGTCCGAACGCCGCACCATGCGCGGCGGACGCGTTGGCGGAGCTTCGCCTCGCGTGGGTGTCGCGCCGGCCATCGCGGCAACGGAAAAGCAGATCTGGATTGCCACCGGACGCGGCCTGTGGCGCTTGCCGGTCGAGGGCGAGCTCGCACACGTGGCTGGCCGTGAGTTGGCCGCCTCGTTGCTGGCGGCCGGGCCTGACCGCCAAGTCCTGCTGGCTTCTGGTAATCAGGTCTGGCTCGTGTCCGCGGCGGATGGCGCTCGCCGCGCGCTGGACACGGTTGCGTCGGTCCAGCATTTGGCGCTCTCCTTCTCCGGCCAGCGCATGGCTTGGGCCAGCCGCAGCCAGTTGCGATGGAGTGACAGCCTTGACGTAATCCCGGACCAGAACCTACCCCTGCCCGAGCCCGTCACCGACCTGAAGTTCTGCGGCGAGACCCTGGTGCTCCTGTCGCGCGAAGGACTGGCGGTCCTGTCCCCCGAAGGCGTGCCCGAAATGCGATCGGCGCACCTGGCTGCGCAGCGCCTGGCCTGTCCCACCGACGGCGCGGGTCCATGGCTGGCAGCAGGGCCGGACCTGCTGCTCTCACAGGACAAGGGGCGCACGTGGTCGTCGCTGCCAATTCCCCGCGGTGCGCATGCTCTCGACGCTGCCATGGGGGAGCATTGTCTATGGCTGGCGACCGACAAAGGGCTCTACTGTACTTCTCCAAATCAGCCCGTGACCGGCGATTTGGCCGGCAGCGAGGGAAATCGATCTGCCCCGCATCTTGTGGGACCGCGCGTGGCATCTTGGTGGGCCGCGTGGCTACCTCGTCTGACGGTACGAGCCGGGGCGCTTGTTGCTGCTGGTCGGCGAGAATATCAGACCGTTGCCCTTGCCAGCTTCCCACTCGATGCACCACGGAAGCGCGCCGTGCTGGTGGCTGACAACGAGGACGCACCGTCGCCACCCGCGTCCCGTCCCGTTGATCTGAGCATTCCTGCCGACTACGAGTCGGATTGCCTGGTCGCGGCGCGCACCAAGGCCGTGGCGCTGGCCATGGTGGAGCCGGAAAGGGCCCAGTCGTACGTGAATCGGGCTCGCTACGCTGCCTGGCTGCCTGAGCTTCGCTTGCGCGTGGATCGCCGTTTTGGACGCAGCGAGTCTTTGGACTTGCCGTCGACCTCCACTGCTATCACTTCCCCTCTTGGGGTGGACACCGTAGATGACGTACGATACGAGGCACGAGTCACCTGGGATCTGGCCAGGTTGATCTTCAGCAGTGACGAGCTCGCAGCCCAAGCACAAACGATACACATGGCTGAAATCAGACGCGACATCGAGGTCACGGTGAGCCGGCTCTACTTCGAGCGACGACGACTCGGACTGGAGCGTCTGCCTTCGGGTGCGGGGGAACGAACCGTTGCTATGCGAAGGGAAGTGCGCCTGCGCGAGATCGAATCCGAACTGGACGCCTTGTCAGGCGGTGCCTTCTCGCAATGCACGGCCGGGCGCGCGTCCCCACAAGGAGACCCATGACGCAGGAACTGCGCCGCCATCCACGATTTAGTGTCGATGTTCAGGCCAACGTGCGGACCGGGGACGGCCGCAAGCTGCCCGCACGCACGCGCGACCTTTCCCGCTCCGGCATGTGTCTCATTACCACCAATGCGCTCGCCCAGCGCGACGAGCTGCTGATTGATCTCATCCTGCTCCTCGGCCCCACCTCCACCTCCGAGCCGCTGCCGCTGCGGGCTCGCGTGGTGTGGTGCACGCCCATCTCGCAGGCCTTCCAAGTCGGCGCCATGTTCGATAAGCTCAGCAAGACCGAGCAGTCGTTCCTAGACATGTTCCTGCGCTATCTCGACGGCAGCATCCTGCCCGCGGGGGCCGAACTCGAAACCCTCGGCGCGTCGTCACAATCGGAGTCAGAGCAACCAGAGCCCACGCCAGAGATGAAGGACGATCCCTTCCGTCGGTAACCTCTGACGGTCATCAACCGGTGGAACCTCCGCCACCCTGATCTGCCCCTGGCCCCTTAGTGCCCAACCACTCGCCGGCATCGGGGGACACCAGTTCCCAGCAGAATATCCCATCGACCTCGGCTACTATCCAGCCATGACTAGCACAATGCTCGCTGGGCTGTCCCTGATCGACACCACCGGTCTTGCAATCCTGGCGACGACGCTCGCCACCCTCTTGCTCGGCATAGTGGCGAACCTCTGGCTTCGTGGCCGCTACGGGGCGCTGGAGAAAGACTTGCGCCGCTCTCGCGATCCCGGGGCAACCTTCTCGCGTCCCGTACTTAACCACATCGTGCGGGACGCAACCGAAGCGGCACAACGCTCGCGCGAGACGAACACCCAGGCGATCATCGACGAGCGTTTCCAATCCGATCTCAAGCCTATGCTGTTCGCTGAACGCTTCGTGCGGTCAGCGACCGGATTGGTCATCATCCTGGGCTTGTTGGGCACGTTCTATGGGCTCACGCTGTCGATTGGCAAGATCGTTCATTTGGTCTCGGCCGAGACCGGCGCCGGGGATGCCGCACTCGGCGTCAGCCAGGGCTTGACCAATGCTCTGTCAGGGATGGCAGTGGCCTTTTCCAATTCCCTGGTCGGCATTCTGTCTGCCGTCATCCTCACCGTGCTCGGCGTCTTGTCCAATGTGTCGGACCGACGGACCGCCGTGATGGTACAGATCGAGACCTGCCTTGACCGCATGTTCGCGCACGGGACCAGCGCGGGCGCCGCCACCGAGTCAACCCTCGCGGGCTTCAGCACATCGGTGGCGCGCCTCGACGGCGCGGTGGCGCGATTCGAGTCCGCTTTGCAGGCCTTTGCTACCACGACCAGGGATTTCCACGAGTTCAACGTGCACCTCAAAGACAATGTGCAACGGCTCAGTCTCACGTTCGCTGACTTGAGCGATTCACTGAAAGGTCAGTATGGCCCGACTATTCCCGGTCGGAAACTCTAGGAGGGAATGTCCGTGAAATACCGGCGACCCCTGCTATCGGACAGCGACGGCACACGCGAGATTTGGCCCGCGTTCACCGACGTCATGTCGACCATGGCGCTTATCATGTTTGTGCTGGTCCTGCTGGCCTACGTGCGAAACTTGATCAGCGAAAAGCGCCTTGAAGATTTCAGGCAAAGAATTGCGGCCTCCGAGCGGCAGCTCCGATCCGTGCAGGACGAAGTCCGGGCGGGCAAGGCCGAGCTTGAAGCCTCGCAAGGCCGCTTGCGCGTCCAGCAAGCAGTGGTGGCCGACAGCAACCGCCAGCTCGGCAACCTGCGTGCCCAACTGCAAAGCATCGCGGTCCTGCGTGTTTCCGTGTTGGACAAGCTGAAACGTGCGATTGAGACGCAGCTCGGTCGAACCAGCCCAAGCAGCGGACAACTCGCGACCATCGGCAACAACGGTGACATCGCAGTCAACGAGAGCCTGGTATTCGAGTACAACTCCTACGCCATCAAGAAGCAGGCCAGGCCCTTCCTGGATTCGCTGTCCAAGGCGCTCGGCACTTTGCTGGACGATGCAGACGTGCGCGAGAACATCGACACCATCGTCATCCAGGGGCACACCGACGAGCGAGGCTCGGCGTCCTTCAACTGGGACCTGTCTGCTAAGCGCGCGACCGCCGTGCTCGACTACTTGTTCCAGACCAACAAGACCCTGGCCGATACCTACGGCAGCTACTTCGCCGCCAGCGCCTACTCTAAGTTCCGTCCCATCAACCCAGCCAAGGTCGAAGCCGCCTACCAACAGAACCGCCGCATTGAGATTTCGGTCATTCCCAAGGACGCCAACGTGCGCAAGGTGATCGAGGACTACATGCAAAGCACTAGCCCGTAGGGCTGCCGGCTCGACGGACGATCGCGGCCGCGACCCGCGCGCCATCGAGCGCCGAGCTGACAATGCCTCCGGCGTAGCCAGCGCCCTCGCCCGCCGGATACAGGCCCGCGAGCGCCGGGGATTCCAAAGTCGTCGGATCGCGCAGGATGCGAACCGGAGCACTGGTGCGGGTTTCCGCCGCGACCAACAGCGCCTGTTCGTGAATGAATCCTGGCCAACGACGACCGATGGTGGACAAGCCTTCGCGCAAGGCCTGCGTAATGAATTCGGGGAACACATCATCCAATTCGGCGTGGACCACACCGGGACGGTAGCTCGACTGGGGCAGGCGGTCGCCGGGACGGCCAGCCAGAAAGTCGCTGGCACGTTGGGCCGGCGCACGAAAACCACCGCCTCCACGCGTGAACGCCGCCTCTTCGATGCGGCGTTGCCAGTCGATTCCTGCGAGAGGTCCCTTGGCATCGGGCCCAAAATCCGAGCCAGTCACAGTCACCACCAGCGCAGCGTTGGCAAAGGGCGAGTTGCGCTTGGCCAGGCTCATGCCATTGACGACCAGCCCGCCCGGCTCGGTGGCCGCCGGCACAATCCAGCCGCCGGGACACATGCAGAAGCTGTACACGCCACGACCTGCGCCGGACGCGCGCAGCTCGTAGAACGCCGGCGGCAAACGCGGATGTCCGGCGGCGCGACCGTATTGCAAATGATCGATGACCGATTGCGGGTGCTCGAGACGAACACCCACGGCGATGTCTTTTCGTTGCAGGGCCAGACCGGCCTTCTCAGCCCAAGAGTACACGTCGCGGGCCGAGTGCCCAGGCGCCAACACAACCAGGTCGGCAGGAATCTCCCCCGCGCTGGTCAGCACCGCGCGGAGTTGTCCTTGGTCTTCGCGCACACCGATGAACGCGCAGTTAAATTGATAGCGCACGCCCAGACTTTGCAGACGCGCGCGCAGGGCCTCCAGCAATTTGGGCAGACGGTTGGATCCAATGTGCGGCCGCGCGTCGACCTCGATGTCGGCGGGTGCTCCCAGGGCCACCAGGTCGGCCAGCACATCGGCGACCGCAACGCGGTCCTTGCTGCGCGTGTAGAGTTTTCCGTCGGAGAAGGTGCCCGCACCGCCTTCGCCGAAACAGTAGTTGGATTCGGGATTGAGTTGTCCGCGATGAAGGCTGGCCAGGTCGGCTCGTCGCGGCCGCACGGGCTTACCTCGTTCGAGAATGGTCGAGGCCACGCCAGCCTCGGCCAGGCGCAAGGCCGCCCAAGCACCCGCCGGGCCGGAGCCCACAATCACCACGCGTGGAACCGGCACAGCGACGGGCCACGACGGGCGTCGCAGCCGCGACGGGGCCTGGATCAGACCCTCACCCACGCGCGCGACCTCGACCCGCATGCGATAGCCGAGGCGTCTCTCCTTGCGGGCATCAAGCGAGCGGCGCACGACGCGAAACTCGCCCATCTCTGTTTCCGCCCACCCCAAGGCATGCGCCACCTGGGTTTTCAGAGAATCGTCCAGTGCTTCGAGGGGGACGAAAATGTCGACGATTTCGCTCATGGGCCTCGGCAAACTGCTGCATTCACGTTACGAGAGATCATTGGCTCTTTCCACGGGCAAGGATTTCTTTCTTGACTAGAGGCCAATCGCCCCCTAAGAATTTCAACTTCGACCATACAAGACCGTTCTGGGCTCGCTGCTGGCAGGCCCGTGAACTCGGCCGGACTAACTAGGTCGTCACAGAAATCGCAAGTAGCGAGAATTCGCCTTGTTGTCTCGAATCGGTCAAAACCAAACCCGTGGCGCCGTTGCGGTCTTCGCCGGCGCGATGGCTTTCCCTGCGGCCCTTCCGGCCCGCGTGGTCCCACACACAGAAAGCCACACGCCCGTTGTTGCGACCACATCATCTGAACAGGCTGGGCGAGGCCTGCCCAGTGAGGACTGTCTGGCCAACACCATCTGCGCCGTCAAGGATCGCGTGCGCTGGCGCGCGCCCGCGTGGAAGCCAGGTTTCTGTCAGAAAATTTCTCACGCCGTACTGGAGTCCGCTGAGCGCTATCAGATTCCGCCCGCTCTCATCCTCGCGGTGATGATCAACGAGAGCGACATGAATGCGTCCACCTTCCGCACGACGGTGCGAGGCGGGGCCATCTATGCAAGAGACGGCGGCCTCATGGGGATCCGTTGCATCGTCGACAAGCAGGGTCATTGTAGCAACGGACACGTGCGGGGCATGGCCTGGAAAGAAGTCATGGATCCGGCGACCAACATCGCGCTCGGCACGCGCGAGCTGGCCCACTACCGTGATGGGGGCGGCGTGAACCGGGTGACCGTGCGGGCACGCGACGGAAAAGGCCAGATCGTGGTTCGCCAGAAATTCGTCGCTTGTGCGCACAAGAACCACGCCTACTGGGCCCACTACAACCACGGCCCCATGTACATCGATCACGGACCAGCCCGGCACTATCCCCATCGCATTGGCGTTCTCTACTACGCCTTGGCGCGGACCCTGGGCGTCGACACCACCGAGGTCACCACGACCCGTCTC
>Ga0224523_1001080_pt1 | contig 12240 bp, 9 predicted proteins | sample CFST50metaG_FD_182732 | JGI IMG/M metagenome (GOLD analysis project Ga0224523, IMG submission 182732) | Peat soil microbial communities from Stordalen Mire, Sweden - C.F.S.T50 | ecosystem: Environmental > Terrestrial > Soil > Wetlands > Peat | place: Sweden: Norrbotten County, Stordalen Mire...
GCATGCCAAGGTCGTCCCTGACAGCCCTGCTCGGATTGAGCCTGGTCTTGGCGCATGTGGGGGCCGCGCAGGCAGCTGCGGCGGGCGGGCCGACTTTCACTGGGACGCAGTCATCGCGTGCCAGGGTTGGAAAGCGACACGGTCGCAACGTAAACATGACCGGTCGGGTGGTGTCCGACAGTGAGCTGCGCACCAGCCCATTGCCGCCGCCGACAGGGAACATTCACGTCTACTCGATCAATTACAAAGAGGAAATCCAGACCAACATCTACAACCAGGACGGCTCGTACAGCCTGGAAGCGGCCAAAGAGATCGCTCACGCTTTTCGTTGCCGGCGCACCGGCGAGGAACACGAAATCGATCCGCGCTTGCTCACCATCCTTTCGCGTGTGTACGACCACTTTGGTGACCGGCCCCTCGAACTGCTTTCGGGCTATCGTTTTCAACGCAAGACCACCAGCAACCATTTTCACGGCACCGCTGCCGACATCCGAATTCCCGGCGTGCGGCCGCGCGACCTGCGGGATTTTGTGCACACCCTGGATACCGGCGGCATGGGGGTTGGCTTCTACCCGCGGGTTGGATTCATCCATGTAGACGTGCGGCCCGCGCCCAGCTATCGCTGGATCGACAATTCGCGCTCCAACCCCGACGCCTGGGACAAGCAGCCCCCGCGCGGATGGAAGCGCAGAAAACTGGAAAGCTGATCTACACCAAGCTCGGCGAGCTGAAGATCGAGATGCTGGCCGCGGCGGCCAAGGACGCGCGCGTGCGCGCCACCAACATGCTGGAGGGAACGGGCGGCGCGAAACTGGGCAAGCTGCGTTTTGCCGACATGGGCGTGATCAACGTGAATCCGGCCAACTCCACCGAAACCTCCTGGGAAGGCCGCAGCGACACCTCGTCGCTGGACAAGGACATCCTGACCGTGGTGCACGTGACCTTCGATCTGGACTGAGAAGACCGCCATACTTGATCTTGTGCCTGCAGTCCCCTAACTTGGGAACCCAAGGCGTCCTGCGACGCTAGTAGTAGCTTCATGTCCGAGCGACAACTCGATCTTCTCGACGAAAACGGCGTAAGGCCCGCCCTGCCGCCGGCCAAGGGCAAGGGCGGGGGTGGACGGGGCCGGGGCAAGGGTGGCAGCGACGAGCCGCCGCCGCCCGCCGACGCCAACCTGGCCGACGAGGCGCAACGCCGCTATCTCAACTACGCGGTCAGCGTCATCACGGCGCGCGCCTTGCCTGATGTGCGCGACGGGCTCAAGCCGGTGCAGCGGCGAATCCTCTTCGCCATGCACAACGACCTGCACCTCTACCCCGATGCCCGTTTCCGCAAGAGCGCGACCATCGTGGGCGCGGTCATCGGTAAGTACCACCCGCACGGCGACAGCGCCTGCTACGACGCTATGGTGCGCATGGCGCAGGATTTCTCGCTGCGCTACCGGCTGGTCGAGGGTCACGGCAACTTCGGCTCGCTCGACGGCGACGCGCCCGCGGCCTACCGCTACACCGAGGCGCGCCTGGCGCCGCTTTCCACCGAGCTGCTCGACGAGATCAAGCAGGGCACGGTGGATTTTCGGCCCAACTACGACGGCACTGCGCAAGAGCCGATCGTGTTGCCCGCGCGCATTCCGCAACTGCTGGCCAACGGCTGCACCGGCATCGCGGTGGGCATGGCCACCAACATCCCGCCCCACAACCTGGGCGAGGTGTGCGAGGCCGCGGTGGCGCTGATCGATAATCGCAAGTTGGAAAGCAAGGACCTACTCAAGTACATCAAGGGTCCGGATTTCCCGACCGGCGGCCAGATCATCAATTCCAAGAAGGAGCTGCGCGAGATCTACGAGACCGGCCAGGGCCCGGTCCGCCTGCGCGGCGAATGGAAGCTCGAGGAGAGCAAGCGCGGCCAGCAGCTCGTCATCACCTCCATCCCCTACAACGTGTCCAAGGCGAACCTGGTCGAAAGCATCGCTCAGGTGATTCTGGCCAAGAAGCTCCCCATGCTGGTGGACGTGCGCGACGAATCCACCGACGATGTGCGCGTGGTGCTGGAACTGAAGCCGGGCGCCGATCCGGCGCTGGTGGTGGCGTACCTGTACAAGCACACTCCGCTGGAACTGTCGTTCCATGTCAACATGACCTGCCTGGTGCCTACGGAAAATCGCGAGGTGGCTGGGCCCATGCGGCTCAACCTGCAGGCCATCCTGAGCGAGTTCCTGGATTTTCGCGAGGATGTGGTCACGCGACGTTTTGAGTTCGAGTTGGCGGAACTGCGCCGCCGCATCCACATCCTGCGGGGCTTCGCCATCCTCTTCGATGCGCTCGACGAAGCCATCCGCATCATCCGCAAGTCCGATGGCAAGGCCGACGCGGCCACCAAGCTGCAAGCGCGTTTCAAGCTCGACGAGGAGCAGACCGACGCCATTCTGGAGATGAAGCTGTACAAGCTGGCGCGGCTGGAGATCGAGGCGATTCGTGACGAGCTGGCCGAGAAGCAGGCGCGCGCCAAGGAGATCGAAGCGATTCTCAAGGACAAGCGCCGGCTGTGGAAGGTGATCCGCGGCGAGATCACGGACATCGGCCAGCGCTTCGCCGACAAGCGGCGCACCAAGATCAGCGGCAGCGGCGGCGAGGAAGTGGAATTCCAGGCCGAGGATTTCATTGTCGACGAGGAGGCCACGGTCATCCTGTCGCGCGACGGCTGGCTCAAGCGCGCGCGCGAGGTGAAGGACCTGTCGGCCACCCGACTGCGCGAGGGCGACGCGGTGCTGGCGGCCTTGCGCGGGTCGACCAAGGATTTTCTCGCCATCTTTTCCAGCGCGGGAAGTTGCTACGTCAGTCGCATCAATGACGTGCCCGCCTCGACCGGGCACGGCGAGCCGGTGCAGAAGCTTTTCAACTTCCGCGACGGCGAGCGCGTGGTAGCGGCGATGGTGGTCACCGGCACCGGGCCGTCGGCAGTGCCGGCCGGAACCCTGGCCATCGCCGTGACCAAGCGGGGCTACGGTTTCCGCTTCAACCTCGATCCGCTGCGCGAGCTGAGCACGCGCGCCGGCCGTCGTTTCGCCAAGCCCGCCGAGGGTGACGAAGTGGTGGGCGTTTTGCCGGTGCGTCCCAAGGATGTGCTGTGCGTGCTTTCAGCGCGCGCCCGCGCCCTGGTTTGCAACGCGGATGAAGCGGTTGAGCTCGCCAATCCCGGCCGTGGCGTCACCATGATCAAGCTCGACGAAGAAGACGCGGTCATGGGCTTTGCCCTGGGCGGGCGCAAGGACGACACCGTGCTCATCGCCGAGACCGACGCGGGCAAGAAGATTCCCGTGGGCCCGGGCCGCTACCACGTCACCGCACGCGGCGGCCGCGGCCACGCCCTGGCCCGCAAGTCCAGCGTGGTGCGGGTGCTTTTCCCCGAACCGCCGGCGGAGGCGGATGAGCCGCCCAAACTGTTGCACTAGGATCTTCCCTACTCGCCATGCCTGCTTCCAGCTCATACACCGCCGAACACATCACCGTCCTGCAAGGACTGGAGCCCGTGCGCCGGCGGCCTGGCATGTACATCGGGGGAACCGACACCAAGGGCTTCCATCACTTGCTGTGGGAGATCGTCGATAACTCGGTCGACGAGGTGATCAACGGCTACGCCACCCACATCGAGGTGACCCTGCACAAGGATCACCGTTCGGCCACCGTGGTGGACAACGGCCGCGGCATCCCGGTCGACCTCAAGAAGGAATTCAAGAAATCCGCGCTGGAGCTGGTGCTCACCACGCTGCACGCCGGGGGCAAGTTCTCGTCGGGGCAATATCAGTATTCCGGCGGTTTGCACGGCGTGGGTGCGTCGGTGGTCAACGCCTTGTCCGAGGAGATGGTGGCGCGCGTGCGGCGCGACGGCTTCGAGTGGGAGCAGAGCTACGCGCGGGGCGTGGCCACCAGCAAGCTGACCAAGAAGGGGCCGGCGCGTGGTTCGGGAACCACCACCTTCTTTCGCCCCGACCCGCAGCTCTTCGGCAAGCAGGAGTTCTCGGCGGACACCATCCGTTTTCGGCTGGACGCCAAGACCTTCTTGCACAAGGGCCTCAAGATCACCTTCCGCGACGAGGCCGCAGGCACCAGCGATGTCTTGCAGCACGAGGGCGGCATCGCGGACTTCCTGGCCAAGATCGTCGCCGACCGAGGCAAGCCGCCCACGGTTCCCCAGGTTTTCTACTTTCAGCGCGAGGACGGCGTGCGCATCGAGTGCGCCATGCAGTGGACGGAATCGCACGAAGAGACCTTGCGCACCTTCGTGAATGGCATCCCCACCACCCAGGGTGGGACGCACGAGCAGGGGCTACGCGCCGCTATCATCAAGGCCATGCGCTCGTTTCTCGACGACGCGGGCCTGGCGCCCAAGAACCTCAACCTGACGGCAGAAGACATCCGCGAAGGCATCGTGGGGGTTCTGTCGATCTACCTGCACGATCCGCAGTTTCAGGGTCAGACCAAAGAGCGGCTGGGCAATCCCGAGGCGCAGGCTTTAGTGGACAACGCCATTCGACCGGCGCTGGAAACTTTTCTGCACCAGAACCGAACCGCGGGCACGGCCATAGTCGAGCGCATCAGCTTGGCCGCCAAGGCGCGCGAGGCCTCGCGTGCGGCATCGCAGGCGGTGTCACGCAAGACGGCGATTTCGCACCGACTGAATCTGCCGGGCAAGCTGGCTGATTGCTCGTCGACCGACCCGGGAAAGAGCGAGCTGTTTATCGTGGAGGGCGACTCGGCCGGCGGCTCGGCCAAGCAGGGCCGCGAGCGCAAGCACCAGGCCATCCTTCCCTTGCGCGGCAAGGTGCTCAACGCCGAGCAGGCCTCGCTGCAAAAAGTTCTGTCAAACAAGGAACTGCAAGACGTGGTGTCCGCGCTCGGCTGCGGCGTGGGCGAGCAGTTCAACCTGGAGCGCCTGCGCTACCACAAGATCATCTTCATGATGGACGCCGATTCCGACGGCCACCACATCGCCACCTTGCTGCTCACCTTCTTCTACCGGCATCTGCGCCCGCTCATTCAGGGCGGATTCGTGTACTTGGCGCAGCCGCCGTTGTTTCGCGTGGACCACGGCAAAGAAACCTTCTGGGCGCTCGACGAGGCGGATCGCGATCGCATCGTGGCAGCTCTGCCCAAGAACGCCAAGCCCGAGGTCATGCGTTTCAAGGGTTTGGGCGAGATGCAACCCGAGGAACTGCGTCGGACCACACTGGATCCGGCCACGCGCCGGCTGCTACGCGTGACTATCGGCGATGGCCCGGAGACTGACCGCATTTTGACCGAGCTCATGGGCAAGGACGTCGAGGCGCGCTTCAAGTTCATCATGGAGCATGCCGCCCAGGCGGATCTGGATTTGTAGTTAGCTTCTTTTCACCACAGAGAACACAGAGATCGGAAGAGAAGAAGGGGTTCGGACTGCGAAGAATCCAACCCTTCCCTTTCCGATCCGGCTCTGTGATCTCTGTGCTCTCTGTGGTGAGAAAGCTAGCCTCCTGGGTTGACAACGCAGCCGGGATGGGGAAATATATAGCAAAGCATATGTTGGCAAAGCAAGTATCGATAGGTCTTCTCATGGCGTTGGCGCGACGGCGGCAGCGCCAGGCTGTGGAGATGCGGGTGCGCGATCTGGGGCTTTCGAACCAGCAATTCTGGCTGCTGGTGGCGTTGGTGGAACGCCAGGGGGCGTCGCTGGCCGAGATTCTGTCGGCCTTGCCCATGGACCAGCCCACGGCCTCCCGTGTGTTGGCCGCTTTGAGCCGGCGCAAACTGGTTCGTCTGGACAGCGACCCCGCCGACCGTCGCCGTCGCCGGATGGTGCTGACTCCCCGAGGTGTGCAATTCGGCGCGCGCTGTCTGGCCGTGGCAGAGGAAGTTCGCAAAGCAGCGGTGGCACATTTCTCGTCGGACGAGATCGCCACACTGCGGGGCTGGCTCCAGCGGATGGTGGACAATCTGGATGAACTGGACCGTATTTCGCCACCTACACCGGTGTCGCCCGAAAATGGGCTGGCCGCACGGCGGGACCGCGATAAATAGGGGCAGGAGATGCGCATGAGTTGGCTCAAGTCGACCAAGTTCTGGGGCGTGGTGGTCCTGGTGTTGGCGCTAGCCGGGGGCACGGCCTATCTGGTGAAACGGCGATCGAGCAAGCCCAAGGTGCAATGGGAAACTACCGCGGTGGATCGTGGTCGCATCACTGCGCGGGTCACCGCCACCGGGACTCTGTCGGCGCTGGTTACCGTGCAGGTTGGCAGCCAGGTGTCCGGCTCAATTCTGAGGCTCCACGCCGATTTCAACTCGACCGTGAAGAAGGGGCAGGTCGTCGCGAAGATTGATCCCCGGCTGTTCCAGGCCACGCTGGAAAATGCCCGCGCCAACTATGCCCAGGCCAAGGCCACCCTGGACAAGGATAGGGTGCTGGCCAAGTTCGCCGACAGGCAGTTCAAGCGGCAGGGCCCGCTGGCGAAAGACAAACTTATAGCCATTTCGGACCTGGACACCGCCGAGTCCAATGCCGGATCGGCCTCGGCCCAGGTCGAGGCCGACCAAGCCAATGTCAAGCAGGCCATGGCTGTCTTGCACTTGGCCGAGGTGAACCTGGCCCTGACCGACATCGTGTCGCCCACCGATGGCACTGTGATCTCGCGCAACGTGGACGTGGGCCAGACTGTGGCCGCTTCGCTGCAAGCGCCGGTGTTGTTTGTCATCGCCGAGGACCTACGCAAAATGCAGGTGGACACCAGTGTGGCCGAGGCTGACGTGGGCAAGCTGCGCGCGGGCATGCAAGCCACATTCACCGTGGACGCCTTCCCGGGCGAGGCGTTCAGGGGTGCGGTTCGCCAGATTCGCAACGCCGCCACGACCGTGCAAAACGTCGTCACCTACGATGCCGTCATCGATGTCGACAACTCCGATCTCAAGCTGCGGCCGGGCATGACCGCCAACATCAGTTTCGTGTTCGCCAACAAGGACGACGTGCTGCGCGTGACCAACGCAGCCCTCCGCTTTCGCCCCAGCGCTGATTTGGTCAGCGCGCTCAAGCTGGAAATGCCTCACGGGCGCCACTCCGGCGGCGACGGGGCGTGGGCCGCGTCCGCGGCGGGAACGGCCGGCCCGGCCCGGACGGGTGGCTCGGCCAAGGGCGAGGAAGCACCCGATCGACGCACGGTCTGGGTGTTGCGCAATGATCTGCCCAGCTCGGTTCGCATCAAGACCGGCACCACCGACGGCAGCAAGACCGAGGTGGTGGAGGGCCCCTTGCAGCCCGGGGATCTGGTCATTAGCGATGCGACTCTGCCGGCGGGGTTCAAGCCGGCCACCACGGGGACCGGAATGTTGCCCGGTGCCGGGCCGCCGCCCGGTGGTCCGCGCCGGTTCTAGGTGCACAGATGGGCAAGCCCCTCATCGAGGCCAGCAAGGTCAGCAAGGTGTACCGGATGGGCGATGTGGATGTCCATGCTCTGCGCGACGTCTCGCTGACCATCAGCGAGGGCGAGTCGGTGGCGGTGATGGGACCTTCGGGCTCGGGCAAGTCCACCCTGATGAACATTTTGGGGTGCCTCGACCGTCCCAGCTCGGGTGGCTACTGGCTGGTGGGCGACGAGGTGTCGCGGCTCGACCGCAACGCCTTGGCGCGGCTGCGCAACCGCACCTTGGGTTTCGTGTTTCAAAGCTTCAACCTGCTGTCGCGCACCACCGCGTTGGAGAACGTCGAGCTTCCTCTGCTGTACGCGGGCGTGTCGGCGCGCGAGCGCCACGCTCGTGCGCGCGAGGCGCTTGAGCATGTGGGCCTGGGCGAACGCATGCACCATCATCCCAATCAGATGTCGGGCGGGCAGCAGCAGCGGGTGGCGGTGGCGCGCGCCCTGGTCACGCGACCGCGCCTCATCGTGGCTGACGAACCCACCGGCAACCTGGACTCGCGCACCAGCGTCGAGATCATGGCGCTGTTCCAGGAACTGGGCAGAAGTGGCATCACGCTCTTGCTGGTCACCCATGAGGCGGACATCGCCCGCTACGCCTCGCGCGTGGTGGTCATGCACGACGGCCGCGTGCAGTCTGACCAGCGGCAGACGCCGCTGCGAGCCGAGCCCATTCCCGCCGGCGCGGAGGCCGCGCCGTGAGCCCATTGCAAGTGCTGCGGGTCGCGGTGCGCGCGCTTCTGCGCAACAAGATGCGCTCGTTCCTCACCACCCTGGGCGTGATCATCGGAGTGTCCGCGGTGATTGCCATGGTGGCCATCGGCGAGGGCGCCAAGGCGCGCGTGGAGGAGGCTTTCGCCTCCATGGGGTCGAACCTACTCGTGGTCCTGTCCGGCACCACCAGCGCCTCCGGGGCGCACGGCGGGTTCGGCAGCATGCCCACATTGACCTGGGACGATCTCAAGGCGATTCGCAGCGAAGCCAGCGCGGTTCGCTACGCCAGCCCGCAGCTGCGCAGCAACCAGCAGGTGATCAGTGAAGACCAAAACTGGGCCACCTCAATCAACGGCGTTTCACCAGAATACTTGCTGATGCGCACCTGGCCCGTCGCCATGGGCAGCCCCATCAGTCAATCAGACATCGAAGCGGGCAGCAAGGTGGTGTTGCTTGGGCAGACCGTGGTGGACAAGCTCTTCGGTTCCAACGCGGATCCCACCGGTCAGTCCGTGCGCATACAGAAAGTACCCTTTCAGATCATCGGCGTGCTGGCGCGCAAGGGGCAGTCAGCCACCGGTCAAGACTACGACGACGCCGCGTTCATTCCGTACACGACTTTCCAAGCCAAGATCCAGGGCGGCTTGCAGAAGTTCATCGCGGGCGCGCTCATGGTCAGCGCGGTGTCGAGTGAGGCCACCACCCGCGCGCAGAATCAAATTGCCACCTTGCTGCGCGATCGCCACCACACTCCCATTGGCGCCGACGACGATTTCAGCATTCGCAACCTGACCGAGATGGCCAGCGCCCAGCAAGAGGGCGTCAAGACGTTGACCACCCTTCTGGCCAGCATCGCCGCGGTGTCGCTCATCGTGGGCGGCATCGGCATCATGAACATCATGCTCGTCAGTGTCACCGAGCGCACACGCGAGATCGGCATCCGCATGGCGGTGGGGGCGCGGCCGCGCGACGTGCTGTCGCAGTTCCTGGTCGAGGCGCTCGCGCTCTCGTTCGCCGGAGGCATCATCGGCATCCTGCTGGGGCTGCTGGCCGCCAATCGGCTGGCAGCCAACTTCGGTTGGCCCATTTTGATTCGTCTTGACGTTATCTTGATCGCGGTCGGCTTTTCCGGTCTGGTGGGCGTAGTCTTCGGGCTCTACCCGGCGCAAAAAGCCTCCCGTCTCGATCCCATTGAAGCCTTGAGGTACGAATGAAACCTTCTATCTTCTTTTCCGTAGCCGCACTTTGTTTGCTCGCGAGCCATGCCAAGGGTCAACAAAGCCGCGTCTTGACCTTCGACGAGGCCCTGCGCATCGCGCGCGCCACTCACCCTCAGCTACAAGTTGCACACGCGCAGAGCGAAGCGGCCGATGCCCGCGCCAAGGAGAGCCGCGCGGCGTTGTTGCCGCAGGTGAACGGCGTGGCCTCGTACCAGCGCACGACAAACAATTCCCCGTCAGGTGGCAACTCCGCCGCCACGATTACGCTCATCAACACAGCTACCGGCACAACCACCAGCACATCCACCTCCACCGGCAGCGGGACGAGCGGGTCGAGCCATGGGAGTTTCGATACCAGCAACTCATTCCAATTCCGTTTGACCGCGAGCCAGCTCATCTACGACTTCGGGCAGACCACGGGAAGGTGGAACGCGGCCAAGATCACCGCTCGGTCTCAATCAGACAGTGAGGCGCGCACGGCGCAACAGGTCTCCTACAATGTTCGCGCCGCCTACTACAACGCGGCGGCGACCTATGCCCTGGTCAAGGTGGCGCAAGATGGTCTTACCAATCAGGAAGCCCACCTGGTGCAAGCCCAGGGTTTCGTGCGCGCGGGCACGCAGCCGGAGATTGCTTTGGCCCAGGCGCTCACCAACCGGGCCACCGCGCGCGTGCAGCTCATCACCGCGCAAAATGCGCACGACGTGGCTAAGGCCCAGCTCAATCAGGCCATGGGTGTCGAAGGCCCCATCGACTATCAGATTGAGTCGCCCGCTGCCGACCCGGTTGAGGGCGAGGACAAGAACACCGATGATCTCTTGCCCTCCGCGATCAAGGCGCGCCCTGACTTGCAGGCCCTGGCCGACCAGGTGAAGGCGCAGGAGTACACCATCAGTGCGACCAAAGGCGGCTACTATCCTGGGTTGAGTGCCATCACGGCGCTGAGTGATGGGGGGCCGGCGGTCGACAACTTGGCGTGGAACTGGTACGGCATGTTGCAATTGAGTTGGCCGATCTTCGGAGGCGGCATAACCAACCAACAGGTGCGCGAGGCACGTGCCACCGCGAGCGTGCTGCGCGGCCAGTACGAGATCCAGCGCCAGCAGATCCGCCTGGACCTGGAGCAGGCGCGCCTGGCTGTGCGTTCGGCCAAGGCGAGCGAGGAGGCCACCCACGAGGCGGTGGTCAACGCGCGCGAGCAGCTTCGCCTGGCCGAGGGTCGCTACCAGGCCGGCGTGGGCAACATGATCGAGTTGGGCGATGCCCAGGTCGCCATGACCACGGCCGCGGCGCAGGAGGTACAGGCGCACTTCGGTCTGGCCACGGCTCGCGCGCAGCTCCTCTTGGCGCTGGGGCAACCTTGAGATGAACACCGACGATAAATTGTCCTTCATCTTCGGTCGGCGCAGCATCCGCGAATACCAATCCGCGCCCGTTCCCGACGAGCTGGTGACCGATCTTCTGCGTGCGGCCATGGCTGCGCCGTCGGCATGCGCGAAGGATCCGTGGCGTTTCGTGGTGGTGCGAAACCGGGCCACCTTGAATCTGATCGCCGAGGCTCTGCCCAACGGCAAGATGCTGGCACACGCGCCGGTCGGCATCGCGGTGTGCGGCGATCTGGGCGCGACTCACGCGGGCGAGCTGAGCTATCTGCTGCAAGACTGCTCGGCTGCTATCGAGAACCTGCTGCTGGCCGCGCACGCCTTGGGTCTGGGCGCCTGCTGGTTGGGCGTGCACCCGCGCCAGCCGCGCATCGACGCCCTCACCAAGATCCTGCGCCTGCCTGAAAAGATCCTGCCCGTCTCCTGCATCGCCCTGGGCTGGCCCGCCGAACAGCAGCCGCCGCGCACGCGCTTTTCGTCGGCGTACGTGCACGACGAGTCCTGGTGACAACGCGTGCAAGAGGAATTCATATCAGCCGTCCTCTAGTGAATCCTGAGGTTCCATCTCTCTTCCCACGCCGACGGCTTCGGCGTCCGCCCCCCGCTCCGTTTCAGTCTGCCGCGGGAGAAGGTGGCGCGGCAGGAAGGCGGCATTGGCGATCAAGGTAGGCACCAGGGCCGACCCAATGACGACCGCGACCAGATGAGAATACTGCTGCCGGGTGACAAGCCCGTGGCTGAGCCCGTAGAGCGCCGAGATGGTCCCGAAGGTAAGGCCGGTCGACATCATCAGGGTGTAGTACCACCGTTCGTTCTTCTCGCGCCGAAAGGCCGCTATCGCCGGGTAGAGACCGAAGATCTTGCTGCCGACCTTCCCGGCGAACAACGCCAGGAAGACCAGCGGAGCCGCCAACAACGCGGGCACCGACACGAACGAGCCGGCGCGCAGGAAATAGATGGGCGTCAAAAAGCCGATGGTGAGCGTCCGGAGTCGGCGCACGAAAACGTGATCGGTGCCGAGGGTGGACGCCAGCACCATCCCGGCGATGTACGCCGGGAGAACCGCCTCGCTGCCCGACCATAGCGCGAGCGCGCCGAGGCCGAACAGGATGAACAGCACCCACTTGGTGCGAAACGCGGCGGTGCGGTTGGCGTAGTGGTTCATCAGGTGCGGCGTCACCACCGGGAGGAGCGCGAAGGCCGCCAGGCACGCAACCCCGAAAACTGCGGTACGCCAGGTGAACGGAGCGAACATCAAGCCCAGGACAAGCACGGTCCCGAGGTCGTTCACGAAGCAGGCTCCCAGGATGCCCTTGCCGAAATCGGTGCGGTTGAACCCAGTTTCCAACATCACGGCGTAGACCACGGCCATCGATGTGGTCGAGAGCGCGATGCCTGCAAGCCAACTCGCAGTCGGAGACCAGCCCAGGACGAAGCGAGCCACCGCCGCGCAACCGAGGAACGGAGCAAGGAACCCAATCGC
>Ga0224523_1001082_pt1 | contig 12229 bp, 5 predicted proteins | sample CFST50metaG_FD_182732 | JGI IMG/M metagenome (GOLD analysis project Ga0224523, IMG submission 182732) | Peat soil microbial communities from Stordalen Mire, Sweden - C.F.S.T50 | ecosystem: Environmental > Terrestrial > Soil > Wetlands > Peat | place: Sweden: Norrbotten County, Stordalen Mire...
CAATATATTCTTCGATTGAAACCACTGCTGTCTCTTCAAAATCCATATCAATCTGTTGACCTTCACACACCTCGCGGGCTGTCTGGGTGAAAAGCGGCAGGATTTTTGGCAACATCTCTGGGCGACTACGGGTGATGTAATCATAGGCCAATGCAAACATCGTATCACCCGATAAAATGGCTACACTGGTATCCCATTTTTTATATACCGTTTCTACACCCCGGCGGATAGGAGATTGATCCATGATGTCGTCGTGCAGCAGGGTGAAATTATGAAACACCTCCACTGCTATTGCACAATTCATCGCATCATAAATATCTCCGCTAAAGAGATCGCAACCCATCAAAACCAATAAAGGACGCATCCGTTTTCCTCCCTGTGAAAGGGAATAGCGGATAGGATCGTATAAACGCAGAGGTTTAAGTGGTATTTTAGAAAGATCAAATGACTCGTTAAAGAGTTCCTGTAATTGGTCAAATGTGTACATCGAAAAAAGAAATAATCGTTAAAAAGACAATCAGGATAACAGGGTAAATGTTATTCCAGTTCAAGCATATTCAGCAGGTACTGACCATACCCACTCTTCAACAAAGGTTGTGCAAGCGTTTTCACCTGTTCCCGGTTGATAAAACCCTTGCGATAAGCCATTTCTTCAATACAGCCTACTTTTAAACCCTGGCGATCTTCGAGTACCTGAACAAACTGGCTGGCCTGTATGAGCGAAGCAAAAGTTCCGGTATCCAGCCATGCAGTGCCCCGGCTGAGGATCCCAACCTTGAGCTTACCTCTCTCCAGGTAGATGCGGTTCACATCGGTAATCTCATATTCTCCACGTGGCGAGGGCTTCAGGTTTTTGGCTATTTCAACGACGCTATTGTCATAAAAATAAAGTCCCGGTACAGCAAAATTCGACTTGGGTTTCAAAGGTTTTTCTTCAATCGACAAGGCATTGTGATCATCATCAAATTCGACTACACCATAGCGTTCCGGATCTGAGACATGATAAGCAAATACTACTCCACCTTCAGGGTCTTTGCATTCATTCACAACTTTCTGAAATCCGCTGCCATAAAAAATATTGTCGCCAAGAATCAACGCCACTTTATCATTTCCAATGAACTCTTCACCAATCACAAAAGCCTGAGCAAGTCCATTGGGAACATGTTGTACTTTGTAATGAAACTTACATCCTAAGCTGCTCCCATCACCCAATAGTTTTTCAAATTGAGGCAGATCATGTGGAGTGGAGATAATCAGCACTTCATTGATACCAGCCATCATTAACACACTCAATGGATAGTAAATCATCGGCTTATCATAAATAGGCATCAGTTGTTTGCTGACTGCCAATGTCAATGGGTGAAGACGTGTACCGGAACCTCCGGCTAATATAATACCTTTCATAGTGTTACTGTTTTTTAAAGCTATTTATAATTTCTCATTTTTATCAACATGATTCTCATCGTGGACATACATGTTGACAATTGGTTCTTCAACAAAAGCCTTTGTTACAACATATTTATCAAGCGTCATCAGCAAAGAAGGAAGAACGACCATATTGAAAAACATGGCTACAAAGAGCGTCGAGGAGATCAGTAAACCGAGTGCCTGTGTGCCGCCAAATTTTGAAATAGTAAATACACTGAAACCGAGTACCAAAACAATAGAAGTGTAAATCATGCTGAACGAAGCCTCACGTAGCGCCCCGATAGCAGATTTCCCTATATCATGATTCGATGCTTTTAATCCATACCGGTACCTCGCCAGATACTGTATGGCATTATCAACAGAGATCCCCAATGCAATACTGAAGACAATCAATGTAGACGGTTTTAACGGAATACCACTGAATCCCATGATGGCTGCTGTGACGAGCAACGGGATAAGGTTAGGAACCATAGAAACGATAATCATCTTAACCGACCGAAACATGAGCGACATCAGGAGAGAGATGAGGATGATTGCATACGCAACGCTCTCGAACAAATTATGAATCAAGAAATTAGTTCCTTCGGCGTACACCACGCTATTTCCTGTGATGCTGACCGTATATTTTGCAGGATCAAAGATAGAATCAACACCTGGCTTCACCTTTTTCAGCAGCGATTCCATCTGTCTGGTCCCCAGATCAACCATTTGAAAACTCACACGGGTATATTGCTTCGTGCTGTCGACAAATGATTTGAGCAGGTCGGTGTTCTTGCCTCCTTTACGAGGCAAATAGGACAATATGAAGGCCTTTTCCTGATCGCTGGGCAGTGAATATTGCGAAGAATCCCCAGAATAAAAAGTCTGGCGTGCAAACTTTATCCCTTCAGCCAGTGAGAGCGGTTTAGTGAATTCAGGGAATTTATGGATATACTGTTGTAATTCATCAATATGTTCGATGGTGGACATTCTCATCACCCCATTCTTTTTATGCGTGTCGATGCTGATTTCGAATGGCATTACACCACCAAAATTCGTTTCAAAAAACTTGAGGTCAAGATAGATCGGGTCGTTCTTGGAAAGATCGTCGACTACTTTCCCTGATGTCTTCATCTGCAAAAGACCAAAAATACTGATCAGAATAATAATACCTGAACTAATATATACCTTGGGTCGGTGATTGGTAATGATATCAACCAGTTTATCAGTGATCCCAACAAATATTTTATTATCGAGATGCTTGGTATGTCTTGCCGTAGGTGGCTTCATGAAACTGAAAAAGATAGGAAACAGCATGATCGTAAGCAGATACTCCAACATGATGCTTATCGATGTCACAATACCAAACTCGCTCAACATCTTGTTCGGGACCAGGATAAAAGCAGCGAAGCCCATGGCAGTGGCTGCGTTCGTCATCAGGGAAGCAAAACCGATACGCCCTATCGTACGTGAAAGAGCTAGTATTTTATTACCATGTTTTACATATTCCCAATGATACTTATTCAGGATGTAAATACAGTTTTCTATTGCAATAATTACGATGAGTGAAGGAATTACACCCGTCAGAATCGTGATCTTGTAACCAAGTATGGAAGTAAGCCCCAGTACCCAGGTGATGCTAATCCCTACCACAAGCAAAGAGGTCATGACAACTTTTATCGACCTGAAAAACAGAAACATAATGAATGCTGCTACAATCATGGAAAGAATAATGAAGAGCACCAACTCATCTTTCACCATCTTGGTGGTGACCGTTCTGATATACGGAAGTCCTGAATAATGAACCTTTATATTCCGGTCACGACTAAATTTTTCAACCAATGCTTTGATTTCGCTTACCAATACAATCCGGCCTTTATCATTGAGTTTTTTCCGGTCAAGGGTAATTGCCATCAGGCAGGCATGGGTCTTGCTGTTGTATAATAATCCCTGATAAAAAGGCATGCTTAAAAAACAATCTCTGATACTATCGACTTCAATTTGGGACGTGGGGCGCTTTTTAACCAGATGTGAAAATGTAAACTGATGTTTTACCGTGTCTTTGCCAAAAACAAGTGCACGTGTCAGACTTGCTACTTCTTCAATTCCTTCCAGCTTTTTTAAATTGTTGCCAAGATCGTACCATGCATTGAATTCGGCTAATTTGAATATGGCAGGATTCGTCACCCCTATCACCATTACATTGCCATCTTCCCCAAAACGCTGTTTGAAATGAACATAGCTTTGATAAGTACTATCCTTTTCAGGTAACATGCGCATCATTTCATAGGAAAGCTGAACTCGGGAAGCTTTAAAACCCATGAAAACAGTGAGTATTCCTATTACAATCAGAATAGCAGGTCTATTACCTAAAATAAATCGTACAATCTTGTTCCACATCCTCAGTTGATCTTAACTTTCTGTAAAAAATACTCCTCCGGCAAACAATTTTGAAAGACAATATACAGGAACAAGTCCCCTGATTTCTTTATTATTCAAGGTGTTGTGGCCGGAAAATGTTTATTGAATCTGACCGCTAAAGTACGATTTTTCATTGTGAAAATTAAACACCCTCTCTCCGTACTGAATAATTATATATAAAAACTTTTAAAGGGCCATTTATTAAAAGGTTTTTTCCTTTACTGATTTTTTTTTGTCAGGTTTGCAGCGATTCATAAATAATGTTGTACCTTTATGGCTATCAAGCGATAAGCTGATTTAAATTTTCTTAGAACACTCTTCGAATATCCCCGGAATACCCTGGGATACTCCCCGTATAATTTTAGTGTATGCCGTATCTTAGCCGTATTTATGCCGTATTTGAGCCGTATTTATACCGTATGAGCTGATACGGTATAAATACGGAAAACATTCGGGGCATAATCTGTGAAAGAAAGGTATAGAAGAGAATTATCCTTACTTATTCTTCCTGATATCGGAGAAGGGTGGGCTGATGTTTTGCAGAACGCTGAATTGACTTTCTGACTGATATTATGATAACTATCTTTCAATTTAGACAGTAAAATGAAGTATAAAATTAGTTCTTTTCAAAACAAAAAGCAATAATTTTTGCATTGTTTATTAAAGAAAAACAGCAGCTAGAGTGTAGCGGCTGTTTTTCTTTAATGCAATAAGTGTTAGGCCCATTCCAGAATCTTGAAGAAGTCAAAGAGTTCAGGATTGGGAACAAAAGCTTTGGCTGCAACATAATCATCCGGAGTAAGGAAATGAAGACTGTCTTCGAAAATAATACGGGTCTTCTGAGTATCGATGTTTACCATACGCGGTCTGATCTTTCCGGTTTCGTCTTCGACATCTTTAAGAAATAATGGTTTTACATCACCCTGTGTTTCAGACATCACCATACATCCGGTGTAGCCCTGATCGAACAAACGTTTTACGCCAAAGCCCAAAAGTGAACAATACATCAGGTCGAACGCGATGGGGCTGCATGCGCGCAACTCATAGCCCAACTCGACAGGGCGACTCTTGATCTTAAGACCTAATGCTTTTAGCCTTTCCTGAAGCAGGATGTTAAAGATATAGGCTTTACTAACATTGCCCAATTCAGGATGTCCATGTTCGTCAAACGTAAAATGGATGTTACTTGAGAGGATTTCAGCATCATTCATGAAATGGAACACCCCTTCAGAAACAATGGCAGCACCATATTTAATACCCAATATTTTACGTTTGATCATGGAAGAAATCACAAGACGGATGATCCTATCAAAGGTAGGGCTGGTCTTGTTAAACATCTCCGGGATAATGATCATTGGATAATGACATGCAGCGCCGATTCCAAAGGCAAGGTGACCTGCCTCACGACCCATAGTTGAAACAATAAACCAGTTTCCGGATGTACGAGCATCTTCATATACTGTAGTAGCCAGTTCTACACCTTCCTGCTTTGCACTCTCATAGCCAAAAGTCACCAGGCCTTCGGGCAGTGGTAAGTCATTATCGATCGTCTTTGGTACATGAATATTTTTGATTTTTACATCGTTTTCGTTCAGGTATTTGGCAATACGATTAGCGGTAGATGCGGTGTCATCACCACCGATAGTTACCAGTAATTTGATGTCATTTGCTGTAAAGAAATCGGCATTAAATTCTTCATCTTTGGGTTTGTAACGACTCATGGTCAATACTGAGCCCCCTTGATTGTGAATACGGTCTGCCATATCAAATGTAAAATCGACCGTTTTTGCTTCTCCGGAAAACAGATTCCGATAGCCGCCGTGTAAACCTATTACACGATAGTTGTCTTCTATAAAGACCTTTGATAATGAAGAAATCACCGAATTAATGCCGGGAGCAGGTCCCCCCCCGCAGAGGATAACAATCGAACCTTTCATAATCAGTCGTTTAGCTTTTTAGTTTAGTTTATTTGCACTTGTGTGCTTTAGCCCCAAACTTAAACAAAAAAACAGTAACTCCGTTTCATTTTTATAAATTAGAATAATTTTAATTTAGGTGAAATCCTTATACCAAAATAATTCAATAAAAATCAAATTGGTTCTCTCTTGTAATGTATATAAATACAAATACTATATTGATATACCTGACTCCAATTAATCCGTTCATGAAAATCAATCCTGCATTTTGAGCATCCTACCAATCGGATATAGATTTAATTGTGAATCCCACCAAGGCGATTTGCTGTAAAACCAATTGATGATTGCCTCAGGATTTTTTGCAAATGCAGCATCCGTTGCCTTTTTTTGTTCGAATTCCTTTCTTAAGTTTGGATCTTTGGACAACATTTCGCGGGCCGTCTTTTCCATCACATAACTTTCGGTATATTCCTTCTGTTCCATCACGGCATCAAAAAATCCCCAGGAGGCCAGCGATCCGTCTGCCGCAGGTTCAAGCAGGTATGCAGCCATTCTTGCCAGAGGTTGATTCATAGGCACGATTACCGATCCGGGCAGATATTCATGTTTGAGCGTGAGAGTATCAAGATTATAACTGACCAAAATCCTGCCCTCAAAACTGGTCGGGCGAAAACGGGCATTTCTGAAACGATAGGACTGAACCGTAAAAGTGGTAGGTTTTTGAATTGTATAACTCTTAATGCCGTGTAAATGAACGCGTTTGATGACATCTGTCCACTCCACCGGGATGATGTATGCCTCGGGTAGCTTAACCGTTGCATCGGGTTCTGCTTTGGTGAAAAAAGGTATTTTAAAAATGGCAGGCTGATCACGATGATAGACAAACCATTCCCCTCCCGTGACGTCACTCTTCACGCTTTCATAGGCAACGCCTTTAAAATCGACCATGATGCTGTCTTTATAAGAGGTCCTGAATTTAACCGGGAAATCCTTTGCCCGAAACGCGGCACTGGCAGTGTATGCATCAGCACTTTTCAGTGTCTGTTGGAAGTTGGTGTGGTCACGGTTGAGCAGTTCCATGGTGTGTTGTAGTGTCTGGTATGTCGCCTCCACCCTGGTCTTGTAGTCTTTCAGCATATGGGTTTCGATCAGGAGTCCCGGGCGATTCCTCTGGGCAAAATATCCCTGAGAGTACATGGGTGACGACGGGGTCAAATAAAGCCCACTGCGGGGATCATGCCAATTACGGAATTCAACATAAGGGAAAGCGGGTGTGTTGTCTTTATCCAGTAAAGACAACAGGTTTTTCTCAAAGTAATCACGCGTCCATGTTGTCAGACCCGCTTCCATATTGCCGCCCAGCTCGAGAGAATAGGTAAGTTTATATTGATAATCGGCGCCATCAGTTACATGACAATCGATAAAGAAATCGGGATTCCAAAGGACTATATTCTTTATAAGATCTTGCATTTCAGGAGCATCGGCCTTCAGGTAGTCGCGATTCAGGTTTAGGTTTTGGGCAGAGGTACGCCAACCCATCTCAACAGGTCCATTTTGATTGATCCGGTTAAAAGGGCCAAAACGTTCATGACCGTCGACATTAAATATAGGGATAAATAATAAGGTGACATGATCAAGCAGTGCTTTGTTCTTTCCGTTGATCAACATATCCCTAAGCAACATGAGCCCGGCATCTTTGCCATCGGGTTCCCCGGCATGAATACAGGCCTGAACCATTAACACAATATTGCCTGATTTGCGTACGGCAGCAGGAGTAAAATTATGGTTTCTATCTACAATAAGCAGTTGTATATCTCTGCCTTGCGGACTTTTGCCCATACTTTCCATTTTCAGGCAGGGAGAAGCAGCTTGCAATTGACGACAATATGCCATGGTCTGAGTATAACGGGGCGTTGATTTACATCCTGATTGTTCATAGGGGGTAAGATTTGACACCTGTGAAAAAGAGGTAGCGATTATCAGGGTGCTGGCAATCAAGGTAAACAGGATTTTTAAAGACATCTGGGATAGTTTTTTTAATAGTCCGGGTTTAAATAATAATAATTTCTTCCAAATATATGACTTCCTGAAGTTCTTACACGTTGTTATTGTGATTTATTTTTACTTTTGCTATCATGCTTTTTTTCAATATTTTCAACATTTTGTTTGCACTAAGGTTATAATCAATGAAATTAAAAGAAGTTATACTATTTATATTTCTTATTTTTTTACTGTCTTTTGTTAAGGCGCAAAGCCCTATTTTCAGACATTATTCGACAGACCAGGGATTATCATCTCTTGAAACCTATCATGTATTTCAAGACTCGAAAGGATATATCTGGATTTCCACTACCAATGGTGTTACGCGATTTGATGGCTACACTTTTCAAAACTTTGAAGAACAGGATGGACTTGCTGACAATGTCATCTTTGAAACCATTGAAGACTATAAAGGTCGCGTCTGGTTTGTTGGCTTTAACTGTAAGCTATCGTATTATGAAAATGGACAGATAAAACAATATTCATACAATAACATAATCGAAAAGCTTACCGACAGTCGTATGCTGAGTGTCAAGTCATCTTTTTATATTGACAGGAATGATAATGTCTACCTCTCAGTTGCCTACCGGGGGATTATCCGTATCAGCGCAAAAGGTGTTCTTTCAGTAATAAACACTAAGCCAGGTAACCTTGCTGACATAATTGAAACCGACCATAAAGTATTTGTCATACAACACTCCGGATTCATCAATTCGCTGAATATCAAAACTCAAAACATTAATACTGAAATCAATGACCCTAAACTGGAAAAATCCAGAAAGTTGGCCGTCTTCACCACACTCTCTTCTGATCAAAAAAGTATTTTTGTTGCCTGCGATCATTTTTTACTCAAAATTCAGGAGGATGGTCACTATCAGATCAGAGAAATGGGAAGCAGAATTATCTGGTTGAGTCGGGATAGAAACAATTTGATTTGGGTTGGATCATACAATGGGGGTGCCATTGCCATAAATGAGAACACCCTGATGGGCCCTTTCGTACACAATTATCTTACCGATAAATCAGTTTCTTCAGTGCTTCAGGATAAAGAAGGAGGTTTATGGTTCAGTACGCTCGATGAAGGGCTGTTTTATCTTCCTTCACATAATACTTTTAGTTATGTTTACCCTACCAACTTACCCGATAATGAAGTTTCACATATCGAAACAGGTGAAAATGAATTATATCTGGGCATGGGTAATGGTTTTTTATCCGTGATAAAAAACAACAACAAAATAACAAATTACCCCATTGACACTAATTTGCATTCAGATATAATTGCGCTCAAATATGATCGACTGAATAAACAGTTGTATATTGGCGCAACATATAATACCTACATATACAAGAATGGAAAAATCTCACCACTCATTCACTTCTCGGATAAGAGGAACAAGAAGTATGAAGGAAGAATGATCACATTCAATTCAATAGCCAAAGAATCTGATAATACTTACTGGTTCGGTAATTTCTCAGGTTTATCCCTGATAGACGTTAAACAAAATATTGTTTTAGCTAATTCGAACGAAATCAGTAGAAAATCATTAAAAGTTAATTCAATCTACAGATATCCTGATGGTTCTTTATTGATTGGTTCATTAGATGGACTTTGGATATATAAAAACAATACCTTTACAAAAGCTACTCACCTAATTCCGGGTTTGAAAGATAGGATCCCTCAAATAGCGGGGGATTCATTGGGTAATAATATCTGGATTGCGACTAAAAGCAATGGCCTGTATCTAAAAACCCATGACACTGTTTATCATTTTTCACGTAATGAGGGTTTGCTGAACAATGCTCCCTACGATCTGTGCATCAATAAAAATGATCTTTGGCTTGCCACTAGTCAGGGGATAAGTTGTATCACCATAAAAAGCTGTAAACCATTTCAATATACCTTGCACAATTTCACTGTAGAAAATGGACTCGCGTCCAATCAGGTAAATCAGATTAAAATATTGGGAAATAAAATTTTAGTAGCTACCAGTAAAGGATTATCTATTTTAGATAAAGCTTATTTCAGAACTAAAAATTCAATTATCCCATTATATATCACCAGAGTGCGTCTTATGATGAAAGACACTGTTTTGCATGATAATATTTCTCTTCCTTTTAATTATAACTCCCTTTCCTTCTCATTTGTTGGCATCAATTATCAATCAGTTTCCGGGATCAAATATCAATACAGATTGATTGGATTGGATGAGCAATGGCATACGACACAAAACAAAGAAATTAATTTTCCTTTCTTACCCCCAAGCAAATATGAATTTCAACTAAGGACCATCAATGATGATGGTAAAGTTACTTCCCTGACTATCATAAAGAGATTTAAAATCAGACTTCCCTTTTGGGAAACATGGTGGTTCATACTTTTTTCCTTCCTTGTTTTGTCGGGCTGTGTATATCTGGTCTATAGAAACCATTTAAAAAACTTAGAACGGGAGAATAAGATTAAAGATGAGATAAATCAATACCGGCAACAAGCTTTGAGCAAACAGATGAATCCTCATTTTTTATTTAACTCGCTTAATTCAATTCAATACTATATTATAAAAAACGACAAGATTTCTTCGAGCCGATATCTTTCTAAGTTTGCTCTTTTGATGCGTCTTATCCTGAATAATTCTCAAGGTCAAACCGTATCCCTAAGCGATGAAATGGATGCCCTGAAACTATATTTAGAGCTGGAGTCGATGCGTTTCAAGGACAGGTTTGAATACACGATTGTAATGGATCCCCGGATAAACATGATATCAACATTTATCCCTCCATTTATTATTCAACCCTTTCTTGAAAATTCTATATGGCATGGCTTGATGAACAGGGAAGGAAACGGATTATTACAGCTTATATTTCATTTGGAAGAAACGCATTTAAGATGTCTCGTTGAGGATAATGGTGTTGGGCGTAAACATGCTGCTGAAATTAAAGAACAAAATCCTTTTGAGCGATCATCCAAAGGAATAGCTATTACTGAATCGCGCATCCGTCTGTTTGATAAAAAGGGTTTACTCACAGATCCTGTAACATATATCGATTTGGTTGATAAAAATGGAATATCTGAAGGAACACGTGTTATAATTCTTATTCCAATAATGAATTAGCTTTAATGATCTTAATAAGTGTTTCCCTCAAAGGCAATTATCGGTTGCAATACCTCTATTGCAGTTGATATTGCGTTAATATTTTTAAAGGAAATTGTTAGTCTGTTGTTGTGTTCTCTCATCTTGAAGGAATTCGGCTTACGTTGTAAGTACTGTAATACTTTTGTAAAAGCCTCTGACTGATAATAAGGCGATTCAGGATTATTCACAAAAAATCCTATGAGTGATCCCTGACGGATCACAAGTTTCTCTATTCCCAGATCACGGGCCAACCATCTCAGCCGCAAAGCATTCATCAATTCCACAGCCTGACCGGGTATTGGTCCGAATCTATCAATCAGTCTTTCCTGAAAAACAAATAAATTGGTTTCATTTTCAATACTATCCAACTCTTTATACAGACTAAGCCGCTCTGTAGTATTGCTCACATAATCATCGGGAAGCATCACCTCGAGATCTGTTTCGATTTGACATTCCCGAACATATTTCTTACTGGTCTCTTCAGCAAATACATCTTTAAAGTCAACCTCTTTTAATTCCAGAATAGCCTCATCCAGAATACGGTTATACATTTCAAATCCTATTTCAGAGATAAATCCACTTTGTTCACCACCAAGAATATTGCCTGCTCCCCGGATATCAAGGTCACGCATTGCAATATTAAAACCGGAACCTAAATCAGAAAACTCTTCGATGGCTTTCAATCTTTTACGAGCTTCATCAGTCAGGACACTCAAAGGAGGAGCCAGCAAATAACAAAACGCCTTTTTATTGGTTCGTCCTACCCTACCACGTAACTGGTGCAGTTCGCTCAATCCATAATTCTGAGCATCGTTGATGATTATCGTATTCACATTGGCAATATCCAATCCTGATTCAATAATTGTTGTCGCTACCAATACATCGTATTCCCCCTCTATAAAAGCAAGCATGATTTGTTCCAGTTTGTGCCCCTCCATCTGTCCATGGCCTATAGCCACACGGACATCGGGGAGCAAACGATGTATCATGCCACTTATATCCATCATATTGTTAATCCGATTGTTTACAAGAAATACCTGCCCTCCTCTGGATACCTCGAACAAGATTGCATCCCGGATCAGTTTCTCGCCATAGGTATGTACTTCGGTCTGTACGGGAAACCTATTGGGAGGCGGAGTATTGATAACGCTGAAATCACGGGCCCCCATCATTGAAAACTGCAGGGTACGCGGAATGGGCGTTGCAGTCAGGGTCAGGGTGTCAACATTGGTTTTAAACTGCTTGAGTTTCTCCTTAGCTGCTACGCCAAACTTTTGTTCCTCGTCAATAATCAATAATCCGAGATCTTTAAAC
>Ga0224523_1001084_pt1 | contig 12210 bp, 6 predicted proteins | sample CFST50metaG_FD_182732 | JGI IMG/M metagenome (GOLD analysis project Ga0224523, IMG submission 182732) | Peat soil microbial communities from Stordalen Mire, Sweden - C.F.S.T50 | ecosystem: Environmental > Terrestrial > Soil > Wetlands > Peat | place: Sweden: Norrbotten County, Stordalen Mire...
CATTAATGTATTTAACCACTTTTGGGAGTAATTCGGGATGAACATCAAACCAATTAGCGCCACCATGGAGGAGTAAATCACCACCGGGATTATCGTAATCCCAATCATTTCCCGGAGCATTGGGATCTTCCCAATCGAAGGCATGTGAATAATAGAACCCAAACTTGAGGCCATACTTTTTGCAGGCGACAGCCAGTTCAGCCATCGGGTCACGTTTAAAGGGAGTTTGTTTTACGATGTTATAATCCGAAGCTTGAGAGTCGAACATTGCAAATCCATCATGATGTTTGGCGGTGATGATGAAATAACGCATCCCCGCTTTTTTTGCATTCAATATCCATTCATCTGCATTAAACTTCACAGGATTAAACGTATGGGCTAACTCCAGATATTCTGAACGTGGGATCTTTTCCTTCCGCATCAGGTGCTCGGCATAGCCGTTTACTTTCTTTCCCTTCCATTCCCCTCCGGGCAGTGAATAGATTCCCCAATGGACAAACATACCGAACCGGGCTTCACGCCACCACGCAATTCTTGACTCATGGGTTTTCATAGAAGAAGTCCACCATCCATTTATAGCTTCATCTATTGCTTTTTGATCGCGTTGTTTAACGTTGTTTAACATAGAGGCATCTTCATCACCCTTTTGCGCTCTTGCCAGTGAGAAAGTTATCAGTAGAAGACTTGTTATTATAAGTATTTTCTTCATTATCTGTTTTAATCTTATTAAAGTGCTGATTTTATGGCTTTAATTACTAAATCGGCTAGTAGCTCATATCCTTTATCGGTGTAATGTACATTACCGGGTTTGGAGTTTGCAGGATGAATAGTTTGAGAGGCTGTGTACAAATCCAGCACTTTGATGCCATTCTTTTTCATTACTTCTAAAGCCACAGTGTTATATTTAGCAGGATCTTCAACTTTTCTTCCAGCAGAATTCTCAGGTACAACTGTGGTGTTGATAAAGATGAGCTTTGCAGTTGTTTCTCTGAGTTTGGAGACAATGGTCTCAAGATTTTTCCTGTACACATCAAGAGGTACAGCAATTTTACCATTGACGCCATCATATTTATTCAATGAATCTTTATAAACGAGGTCGTGTAAACCAAAGTTGAAGAGGATAACATCCCATTGTTTATTACCGAGCCATTTCTCAATACTTGCTACACCTCTTTCTGTGGAGCCTCCGTTTCCCTCATTGTGTTCGACATTGATTCCGGGAGCAAGGGCTTTCTGGACAAGAGGATAATAACCAATAGAAATAGAATCGCCTATAATCAATACATTAGTGACTTTATCACTTGTTGCTGCAATACATAAAAAAGAAAGTGCAAGAATAGCAAATCGGAAGCGTTTGATAAATTTCATTTTAACAGGTGATTAAATTTTTATTGAATTGTATTATCAATGAGTTTTTGCAATTATTCGAACCAGATTATTGGATTCCTTATAGGAAGATTTCTGATCACCTCTGCAATCTTTGGAAAATGATCCAGTGATTTCCATGTGTCAAACCATTTTGTGTTTTGAAATGCATTGGCTCCAAAGACAAGAAATGGTTGGGCTACCGGCCAACATTCCCAATACATTACATCGGGCTTTAATGGCCATTTGCTTTTATCCGCGACAAAAGGATAGAGATATTGGATGCCATTCAGGATGCATTTTCCATCTGGGGTTTTGAAAGTCCATAGATCATGGTCTTTATCTGAAAGAATCTGACAGAGCATGGTCATAGCATCTAGGTTAAAAATAGAATAGCCATAAGGTTTAGTGCGTTTGAGTTCTTGCGGAAAGCTTCCGTTATCGGCCATTTGTTTTGGAAGAAATATTTCTTTATAACGTGTACGGCAAAAGTCAAGCAATTCTTTGTTATTGGTAAGTCTGGAAAATGCAGCAACCTGCATAGCCCAGCAAGTACCATGGTTATTTGTAGCATTCATTTCATCTTTACCATATTGATGAGTGGTCAACCATTTCAGGAAATCGGAGAACCACAATTTCAAGGCTGCTAGTTGTTTCTGATCAAAACATTTTGCCTTTTCCATAACACGGATTCCCTGGACAACTTCCATAAGCTGTATGCCATCAATGATACCGGTGCCTCTCCCTGTGAATCTGCCTTTTATGGCCTGTGCATAAAGCATTGAGGGATTCATCCGGGTTGTGGTATCTACAAACCAGGCATTTAGATGTGTAAGAGCCTTTTTTACATACTTCTCATCCCCTGTAATTTTATAAGCGGATGCTAAAGAACCTATTATCTGACTAAATCGAATCATGGATAAACGATGGTCAACAAAGTTACCGGGATTTGACATACCATCACGTTGAATAAATGGTCCATCAGGATTCTTTGGATCGGGCCACCAATAGTCTCCCTCTGAATAAAAATCGTGTTTTCCACCGGCGCTCCGGGTACATACGGAATTTGTTACAGTTTGTGGCTCTTGTTTTAAGGCAAGTTCAGCCCTTGCAAGGACTTCAGTTTTCAAAACTTTAATGACTTCCTTCTCCATATTTCCGACAGGAGTTATTGCAAAGGCAGGAACAAAAGAGAATTGTACAAATAACAATAAAAATAGAATCGCAAATTTTGATTTCATTTTGTTTTTAGTATGAAGTGAACTGGTGCGTAATATATCTTTTTTTGCTTTATTTTTTTAAAGGTGTATGCCATTAAATGGAGTTATGGAAAATTCCTTGCATGAATTGGATATTATCTCAATTCATGCAAGGATGTATAAACAATAATCAACTTCAGTTAAACCAAACGTTCAGTTGATTTACTTCCTGGCTTTTAATTGCGCCATGTAAAGTGAAGAAGGTTCAAGATCTGATTTGTTTTGACCTTCCCATTCACCATCGAGCCGTCCCGGAAAACTTCCGGGTGCTTTTGCGCCTTGAAGACCGATACACCAGTTTGTAGCAGAAGCCCATGGTTTCTGAACAGTGGCAGATTTAACCTTACAATTCCAGAGTACCTGATTTGCTCCTGACCAACCATGACCTGATCCCATATATCCACGATCCTGAACATTGATCTGTCCATCAGTTTCGATATTGTCAAATAAAGTTCCTGTTGCCCAACGATGGTGAGGACCTATATCAGCATGTGTTATGTTTGCTTTGCAATTATAAAATACATTAGGACCACAAACTCTGGCTCCGGTCACAAAATCGTGTCTGGCATCCTGTGATATACAGTTTTTTACTAAAATCATTTGACCGTTTACGTTAAATGAATAACGACGACCTCCGGTAATTTGTGATTTAGCTTCGATGCATTTAGAATCGGTTATAGTGATATTCTTTCCACCCTCACCAATGAAAACAGCACTATAGCCAAAGTACTGTGCCGTTATATTACGTGCCCAACAGTTTTCTGCATTTTCAAAATTTACAGCTTCCCATCCATGATCTTCATCTGTGGCATTGGCATAATCAGACTTAAACAAAATGTTTTCAACTCCAACTTCGTTAACACGGGTATCAAATGTGTATTTATAAATTGAGCCACCACCATATCTGTTCTCCATAGCCATGACAATCGGAATATCTAGTGTGATTTTATTTCCTTCAATTTTAGTTATGGTGCGTTCGTATTGAAGATCATATCCTTTGGCTTCCCATTGTTTAGTGCCTGTAGAATTAGGACGGGGTACGATCTGATCCATCTTAATATCTCTGATCCATGCATCGGTACCGGGACGGAAAACTACTATCTGGTCCCCAACTTTAAATTTCTGAGTATTTTCAATGGAAAATGAAAAAGTTCCAACAGGTACATAAGCATTAGTTATTCTTGTTCTAGTCCCTGCAATTTCTTTACGCTTACCCGGACCTGAAATATTCAGGAGATTTCTTTGTCCCGCACCGGTAGCAATAATAATAGTTCCTTTTTTATTATCTCCTTCTCCACGAAGAACAATACCACTCTTTGCAATATTCAGAACACCTGGTATATTGTATATTCCTTTTGAAAGTAAAATAGTTCCACGGACTCCCTGACTGTTTAAAGGTAAAGCCGAAACTTCATCAATAGCCTTTTGAATTATTGTTTGACTCTCTCCAGTTGTTGCTGCCGAGATGGTTTTAACAACAGCTATATCAGGAATCTCTTTGTCACCCTGATGATATCCCACTCTGCTAAAATCGGGGATGGTATTTCCCTGGTCATCGGGTACATACGTTAACTTTCCATTTGATTCCTGAACAAATTTCGATTGCCAGATTGGGCTTAAAAACCCTGAGAAACCTACAATTAGAACAAAACCAAAAACAGCAATTGAAGTATTTTTAAAGTTCATAACGAGTAATTATTATTATTATTATTTATTTCCCAGATCTAAAAAAACTGTTTTTAAACCAGCTGATTTTATACCTGCAATATTTTTTCCATTGTTTAATTTAATACGTATAGTTGCACGTCCATTGTAAACCTGAACTTTTCTTGATCCACTGGTGGTACCCAGATCATCCTGTAGCTGTCCATCACCGATGAGTAAAAACTCAACATAGTTAGTGGCGTCCAGGCATTTAACTCCCTTTGCATCAACAAGCTGAGCCTGAATGGTTGCTAGATCACCTTCCTGCTTCACTTTTTCAAGCATTATCTGAGCAGGAGCATCCCATTTTTCTGTTTGATATTGAAAAGTAATCTGATCGGTAATTTCTTGTTTGCCTTTATGAGCAACTACTTTTACAGTATTCTCTCCCTTAATGAATTTTATACCCCATCGTAAACCGGCAGCAGGGAAATCCTGGCTATTTCTTTTCTTAATGCCATAACTTTTACCATTGAGAAATAACTCAGCTTCAGGACAATTGGAATAGACCTTAATCATTTTTAACTCACCATCATTGCCCCAACGGGTAGGCCAGGAATGTCCAAAAATATGAACCATAGGTTTATCTGTCCAGTATGATTGGAAGACATAGTAAGCTTCTTTCTTGGTTAAATCGCGTTCTACCACTCCTTTTTGATTCATATAGGGGATAGGGTTCTCGGGTCTGATAGGCGTTGAAAAATCTTTAAAGATCCAGCATGCAGCGCCTGTAAGCCAGGGCATTGTTTCCTGCTCTTTAAGATGCCAATCGAAGAGATTACAGATATAAGATTCGCTCCAATCTCCATCTTTTGAGACGCGTGATGGCCCTCCATAGAGTGATGCGTCTCCTGCACGTTCATCAGTTCCTGTTCCTTTCGCAACTTGTTCAATAATACGGTCAGGGTCTTCAGCATACCGACCGGCATGACTGTCGCCACCCCATTCTGCGTGTAAGAAGTAATCGACTGATTTCATTTCAATTTCGGTAGTTTCCTTGTATTCAGTATATTGTCCACGATACCATCCAGCCCATATCGAAGGGGAATAGACATCGACTACACCTTTGCAAAATGCACAACGCCTACAAGCTGTCTTGCGTGTTTCATCAAGTTTATGAGCCAAATCATTTAACTCGCTCATGAATTCAGTTATCTTGGTTTCACTGAACTCTGGGAAATCATTGGGCCAGTCATTTTCATTTCCTAAGCCCCAAATGATGATGGCAGGATGATTTCTATGCTGATCTATCATATTGGTGAGCATCCTCCTGGCCAGATCTTTATAAACATCGTTACCCAAACCACCTCTGCACCAAGGAATTTCCTCCCATACAATAATACCAAGACTATCGCATAGGTTAAGGATAATACGTGATTGTTGATAATGAGCCAGGCGTATAAAGTTTACACCCATATCTTTCATCATTATCATTTCTTTACGCATCATCTCTTCTGTCATGGCCTGACCTACACCTGCCTGATCTTCATGACGATGTGTTCCATGTAATAAAAGACGTTGTCCATTTAATCTAAATGGACCATGTTTAATAAATTCATACTGACGGAATCCAAATTTCTCGGTTTGTGATTGTTCTCCGGCAACTGATTTTAAAGTTATTTGACAGGAATACAGGGCAGGTTGTGAAGAAGACCAACGTTGAGGAGTCTTGATTTCCAGATCCCATAAACGCTGAGTCAGTGAATTTGAACTAATTGTTTTGGTTGTTTTGGCAACAGGTCTTCCTTGAGGATCGATGATCTCTATATCGACGGTACCATTTTTTATATCTGATTTACTATTAATTATAGCAGAAATATTTAACTTCCCTAACTTTCCCAGGCTGTCAACAACAGGATTTGTGTACACTCTGTCCAATGACATTGAAGGGACATATTCCAAATTAAGATACCTGTAGATTCCACCATAAACATTAAAGTCGGATAAACTTGAGGGTATTCTTTGCACATCGCGTGAATTATCACAACGAATCGAGATAGGAATTTTTCCTTTAAATTGTTTAGTAAAAACTTCAGTTTTTGTAAAGTCGTTAACGGCGTCTGTAATATCAAATGAAAATTCATCATAACCCCCAACATGTGTTCCAACCAAAGTAGTGTAGATATATACACTTGTCTTTTGACCTGCTCCTTCGAAATGTAATAAGGTTCGGCCACTTGGGTAAGGATTATTAATATTTAGTTGATTGCGATACCATCCGGGTCCCTGGTAATAGTTTATATCGGGATCAACGGCATCTTTAGCATTAAAGCAATGTGGCAAAACAACCTTTTCCCAAATAGGAAGGGTTTCAGGATCGCCTGCTTTAAAAGGTCTGACAGCCTCCCATATTCCACCAAGATCTTCTTTTAAGAAGTCCCAACCATCAATTAACCTTGTTTTCTGTTGCGCATTTACAGGAACAGAAAAACACAGAATATATATAAAAACAAATAGTATTAATTTTCTCACCTCTACTCTGTATTAATTGTAAAATAGATGAATTGTACTTATCTCTGAATACATTTCAATAGGGGTATTCAACAATTGATACAGATCATATCTTTCACTGTTATTTATAGTCGATAACATTGTTTCACCTTGTGTATTTGGATCAGTTTCATAATGATTACATTAAACATTAATATCTTAGAGTTTATAATGATATTGATGTAGGATTAGAAAAAACTGATCGGAAGTAATAATAAAAGAAACAGGATTATTGCATCTGAATGATAGATGCAATAATCCTGTCAGTAAAAATTAGAAATCCACAGTAGGTATATTCATAGTGAAATAAGCATTGATAACGTGAGCAGAACCATTAGTAAGTAAGATACTGCTTGTTGTTACGTTCAGGGCGCTGTTCAATATAATCGGATAATCCGATGTGTTTGAAGGCGAAGAATCTAAAACCCTTATTTTCATTGTAGAATTTGGATTAGCTCCTGCGACAAGGGGTGGTATAACCTGTGCGCCTGCTGCCTGAGTAGAAAGTAATGTGGCAGTTGATCCCGGAACAGTAACTGTAGCAGGTAGCGGGCTGAAATAACCTGCAGGTGCCAGTGTCTTAACCTCAATATTGTAAGGAGATTTTAAGGTATAATGATCATAGACTCCATCAAGAATCAACCATTTCAAATAATTTTGTAAGTAACCAGTTGGATAAACACTCCATGGCTGGACTACATATTTTGATGAAACAATTGTTCCGCACGCACCATTCACAAGGTTAGCTCCCAGGAAGCAATCACCATAGATTTTTGTTGTACTACTCAATCGTTTTATGGCATTGGTTTGAAGCAGGATAAAAGTCCTTTGTGTAGCTGTTTGTGTGTAAAGACTGGTATCTATTCCTGATGCTCGGATCATTCTTAACATCATGGTAAACAGCGTATCGACCTTTATCGTTCTGACGGTAGCTGAAACAGTTGCTCCTGCAGGAAATTTAGACTTAGCCATAGTTTGTATTCTGGCTGTAAGAATTGCAGCAGGAACAGTGGTTGTATATAAATCCAGATGTGTAAGAACTACTGTATCAAGTGTTTTAGTAGTACCATTAATAATGGTATCAACTAAGGTCAGTGAGTTACGTGAATTTATATATTGCCACGCTGTCAAACCTGTATGTGGATCAATGACATGAGGTGCTCTGTTATAGTCTTCCTGTAATTTATAACACCCTGACAACATCATCAACAGGCATACAGGCACCATTAATTTATAGATTAATATGTTTCTTTTCATAATATTTTCAATTAATTAAATTAGTATCCAGGATTCTGAATGAGTACACCTTGGCTATTGATAATCACTTGATTGTTTAATGGCCATAATATTCTTTGTGGATCACCAAACCCAGTTTGTGGAGCGAGTACTCTTCTTTGTCTGATTTTGATAACAGGATCCATTGTGGAGACTACTATTCCATTACGAATTAAATCATACCATCTTTTCCCTTCACCAAACAATTCATAACGGCGTTCATTTAAAATTGTAGTTTGCAAAGCAGCTTTTGTGGATGCTGCCGCGTCGGTTATAAGATAAGGTGTTACATAAGCTCTGGTGCGGATTAAATTAACCAATCTTAAAGCTTCGACACTATTACCTGTTTGGTTTAACGCTTCTGCATATAACAAGATCACGTCAGCCAGACGATACATTACCAGATATTGATTAGCCTGATTACCTAAGTTGGTGGGTAAGGCCAAATATTTTGTAAGCTTATCTCTTAATGTTATTGTTTTATCAAAAGTAACAGACCATCTGATATCTGTAGTATTTAACTGCCAGCTGGCAAAAATAGTTGAGTCAATTGAAACAGGATTATTGCTTTGTGATACGGCAACCGGAAGATTTTCATAACCATTGGTAGTATAATCCCAATTGATGCTCCAAATACTTTCAAGACAAGTAGCCGGAGTTAAAAAAGGAGCTTTCCAAAGATTTGTTTCATCCAGTATTGCCTGTGCTTTTACGGCTGCAACATCAGTGGGTAATGCATTTGCTTTATATCCTAAGTCAGCTAACTGGGGTCCCAGTGTGGGCGAAGCCAATACCTTACCGGATGCAGACTTAGCAGCAAACACTTTAGGAAACCAAAGTAGTGCATCGGCATAGTCATTTTGCCACATGTATACATCTGCCAACATAGCAGCGATAGCGGCTTCACCTACATACCATACGGTTGGTGTCTGGGCCTTTTGGATTTTGGTATAAGCACTCAAAAGATCAGGAATGATAATAGAATTCAATATAGAATCTTTTGGAGACCTTGCTTTTCTGGGATTCTGGCTTAAATCTTCATAGGGTGTTGTCCATACCGGTGCATCACCCCAATTTCTGACTATATAAAAATAACTCATGGCGCGCATTGCAAGACATTGTGCCATTGCATTATCAATTACAGTTTGGGTAGCTGTATTATCATAATTAGCAACACCAGGAATATACTTTATACCATTGTTTGCACGTCCGATAGTTTTATATAATCCTGCCCAACTACCAGCACCATTTGATGAAGTTAACGCGTTGACGTTTAATTCATTCATGATTGTGTTAGAATAAGTCTTTGATCCTTCAAAATTATCAGATCTGCACTCACCCCAATAATGATAATTATTTTTCATTTCTGTTTGAAAAGCAGAGTAGACACCTGCTAACGTGGAATTGATATCCTTCACAGTATGAAAATAATCCGCGGGAAGAGCCTGTGTGAGAGAGTCCTGTGTAAGGTATTTTTTACAACTACCAAGCAGGACAACCAGACTTATAATTGCAATAATTTGAAATATTTTTTTATTCATGACTTTAGAAATTAAGATTTAAACCCATACCAACTTCTCTTCTTCTTGGATAAGTTCCCCCGTCTTGGCCGATATTTAAACCTGATGAAGTGAATTCAGGATCATACCAACTGTAATTTGTCCAGGTTAACAGGTTGTTTCCATATACAAATAAATTTAATGCTGCCATATGGAATTTCTTTGCAATCTTGGCATCCAGCGTATAATTTAACCTGGCGTTTTGCAAACGGATAAATGATCCATTCTCAATATATAAGCTGTTCATACCGGAACTGATACTGCCTCTGGTATCTTTGCGACTGGCTATAGGATATTTTGTAATATCACCCTGGTTTTGCCATACTGTTAAAGCACAATCATAGATTGGAGGAGAATAAGTTGAGCCGTAGGTATTCTGATCTGCCCTGGCTTTGTTATAAATGTCCCCACCGATTTGTCCTGTAAAGCTAAAACTCAGCGAGAAGCTTTTATACTTGAACATATTGGTAATACCAAAATAATAAGATGGAAGGGCATTTCCTGCAATAACTTTGTCTTTATCATCAATAACACCGTCATTGTTAAGGTCTAACCACTGAGTATCTCCCCCCTGCAGAACAAAACCGGATCTGCTTTTCTGATATATAGTACCTGTATAAGGTTGACCATTTTCAGTGTATTGATATCCTCCGGTAGCAACGCCATTAGCATCTACATTTGGAGATGGTTTATGATCGCTGCCCAGAACAACTGTTAGTAGTTTACCAGATTTGTCATATGCATTTGATTGATCCCATTGGTAAACACCAAGATTTTTCCATACATAGAAATCACCAATTGATCCACCTTCCTGAATGAGCCATTTATCTCCTGAAATAAACGATGTGTGATTGGCAAGTTCTTTAATTGTTCTTTTCTCAAATGTAATATTTCCATTGGCATTCCATGAAAAATTAGGCGTTTTAAGAATCAATCCACCAACCGTAATTTCCAGACCATGATTTTGAATTGATCCAAGATTAATATTTACAGATGTCAAACCAGTTTCTACTGGAAGTTGCTCGCTATATAACAGATTACTGGTTGTTTTAACATAATAGTCTGCAGTAATATTCATTCTTCCTTTAAACAGGGTAAGATCAAGTCCGGCATCATTTGAAGTGGTAGTTTCCCATTTAATGTTAGGATTCCCCATAGTTGTACTCATAGCTGCGGTATATAAACCATTATAAACAGCTTCTCCAAAATTAACATATGATTGGTTTGCATAATTTCCAATAGCATCGTTACCAGTTTGGCCATAACTAACTCTGAATTTTCCATCAGCAAGGAAACTTTTGGCCCAACTCATGAATTTTTCATCAGAGAAACGCCATGCTGCTGAGCTTGAAAGGAAGTTACCCCATTGATTGTCAGAACCAAACCTGGAAGAACCATCTCTACGCCATGTTGCCAGCCACAAATACCTGCTTTTATAGCTATATCCAAGACGACCGAAAACAGAAGCTGAGGATGCTATACTTGAATTAGTATAAGTATTGGCTGGATTAACGTCAGTTTGGGCAGAATTGGATAAAAAGAGACTTTCATCCAAATATTTTGTCAGTCCAATCCGATAATTGCTGGATGTTGATTTATCAGCACTGAATGCAACCATACCGGTAAATAAATGATTGGTAGCAACTGTTTTTGTATAATTAAAGTAAGATTCTGTCTGCCATTTAAACACTGTTCCAAATGAGTTACTACCGGTAGCGTCTGCAGCATTTTGAACAACTGCAGGTGTTTCCTGAACGTTTGTAGGGATGCTCAGTGATGCACTCATTGTTGTGGTAAACAATAAATCTTTAGTTATCTGATAGGTTAATTGCGTATTATCCTGTGCCATATAGTCTATGTTTTTATTGGTAGACAACAATGCAACAGCTACAGGATTTCTCTTTGATTCAATATATCCGGCCAATGTACCGTCCGGTTTATAGATACTGGTCCATGGATTTTTTTCAAATACTTGTTTTACAGTATTTCCGACATTAATAATGTTTCCGGCATCCCACATAAATGAAAGATGATTACTTATTTTGAGTTTAGAATAGGTATAATCAACGTTCACCTGAGCCTGCAATCTTTTCATGTAACTATTAAGTACAATTGACTGGTCATTCGTAAAGGTTAATCCAGTATAATAGGTAAAACCTTTCTGGCCACCACTTAAATTCATAGAAACAACATCAGTATTTCCTGTTCTAAGCAGCATATTTTGATAATCATTATCAGCATCTAAATATGGGTTTAAAGAGTCTGCGTTAGCGCCATGACGGTAATAACGTAGTTCGTCAGCAGAGGTAGTCCTTAACTTATGTGCAAGTTTACCAAAAGTATGGGTATAACTTACATTAAAAAGAGGTTTACCATCAACTCCTTTTTTTGTAGTAATCAGGATAACACCATTGGCTCCACGTGCACCATAAATAGCTGCAGAGGAGGCATCCTTTAAGATATCGATTGTTTCAATAGTTGATGGATTAATGAAATTGGCATTATCGCAAATTACACCATCCACAACATATAAAGGTCCATTCCCGGATGCATTAATT
>Ga0224523_1001085_pt1 | contig 12207 bp, 8 predicted proteins | sample CFST50metaG_FD_182732 | JGI IMG/M metagenome (GOLD analysis project Ga0224523, IMG submission 182732) | Peat soil microbial communities from Stordalen Mire, Sweden - C.F.S.T50 | ecosystem: Environmental > Terrestrial > Soil > Wetlands > Peat | place: Sweden: Norrbotten County, Stordalen Mire...
AGTTCTGGTTCGAGCCCAGACAGGACAACCACCGAGGGCGATTCAGAGAATTTACTGAATTGCCCTTTTCCATTTCTTCCAAATGGTTTGTTAATACTGCTTATGAGCGATACCACTGCATTTACTTCTGTGGTTCGAACTTTGTTTTCAATAAATTGTAAATTTCCGGGGAATATCGAACCAATGATCTGCTGTTGCACGTCCAGTGAGGCTTTTAGGAAAATTGACGGCAATTCCTTTAATAATGAAAATGAGAACTTCAATTGTTCACGGATTTCCTTGCTAAAATGAAAAAAATGTTTTTTCTTTTGTTCCATTTCTCTCAATTGAGACTCATACTTCAGTTTAAAAGAAGAATAATCGCTACTGCTGATTTGATTGTCAGCATATTTATCCTGAATATTGCTTATCCTTGAATTTAATTTCTCCATCTCATTTTCAATTTTCTTTACATTTTCTTTTTTATCAAATTCATTCCCTTCCAATAATTCAAGTAGTATTGAATCATACAATTCTAAAACCTCATCTTTTGGTCTTATATCATTTAATAGTTCCAAGAATTTTTCATTGGCAACAGATGCTTTAAATCTTTCATTACAACCCTTTGAACAATGATAGTAATAATACCTGCCTCCATTTCCTTTTGAAGCACTGCCTGTCAATTTTCGTCCACATTTTGGGCATTTTAAAAATCCTCTCAATGGCAATTCAGGTTTTGAAGAACAATGTTTGGGCATGTTGCTCCTTGCTGTTTTCCCACTTAAAATATCCTGTACCTGATAAAATATTTCTGAATCAATGATGGATTCGTGTTTTGCGTCAACAATACTTTCATTTTCCGTTAAATTTGCAGATATTCTAACTTTTCCGATGTAAGCCGGATTTTTCAATAAGCTCATAAAATAATTCTTACTGCATACAAATCCTTCTATTGATAATTTCTTTCGTACATGTTCTATTACAGTATCTCCGGATGCTACCATTTCAAAAGCTTTTTTGATATACTTTGCATCACTGTTTGGAACTATTATCGGTCTGTTAGTCTCATCACGCTTATTGTCATATCCTTTAGGAGCCATATTTACCCATCGCCCTTCTTTCATTGCCCGTCTCATGCCATTGCTTACGTTTAACGACCTGCGGTCATTCTCAACTTCAGGAGAAGCAAGATATAAGGCAAGCATCAGTTTACTTTCAGGGATACTCAAATCCAAAGGTTGCTCGGTAGCTTGTGCTTCAACATTAAATGATCTTAAGGTCTTGAGCATCTCATATGATTCTCCTGCGTTTCTTGAAAACCTGTCCCATTTTATAAACAGTAGCAGATCTGTTGAGCTCTTATTCTGTTTAAGGAACTCAACAAGTTTCTTAAAGGCAGGTCTGTCAAAACTTTTAGCAGAATGATCATCCTGAAAATGCTGTATCACTTCTATTTGATGTATCAGGCAAAATGCTTTCAGCTTTTCGTGCTGGTCGATCAGGCTGTATCCCCTTAATGCCTGTTCATCCGTTGATACCCTTGTATAAAGAATTGCTCTTTTGTTCATTTTCTTTCAGTTTATCATTTATATACTGAACATTTATTCGTGCCAGCTTATAGAAAAAATCTCTTATAGCTAACACTTCTTCATCGTTGTATTTGTTTCCGGTTTCTTTTAATATTTCCTTACATTGTTTTAAGTTCAACATCTTTCAGGGTGATGTAGAACATTCCCGTATTCAACGATAAATGCTCCTTAAAATTTAATGCCCTGTTTTTCAAGTACAATTTCATTAGTTTAATTTTTTCTTGGTTGTGATATTTGTAACGGCAATATTGCCGTTTTCTGTTTTTATGATTATGTCCTGATATCCTCTATTCAGCATCACTTCCGAAAGTCTGGCTTCCGCAAAGATTTTCTGTTCCTGCGTTACTTCGATAATGTTTGGTTTTTGGTTTTTGAACTTTATGGTAATTGATTTTGCTTTTCCTTCCCGTAATAACGAAAGAATGTGAAGTTCATTCTCATTTAAAAGCCGATTGTCTTTGATATATTTAATGTTTTTTTCTTCAGTAATGATGCTCTTGAAAAGGCTTACAAGTGAAACATTCAGGTATGATTCGTTATCAAAATCTACATCCTGCATATCTTGCTCAAGGTTGAAATGCTCTACATCTCCTGTATCAATAATACAATTGCCTTCCAGGTCTATCAGTAACCTCACATCTCTTCTGTATAGCAGAAACTCAGTAATTATCATGAACATAAGGCAGGTCGTTAATAAGGAATCCTGACCATAAGTATTTTCAAGTTCATCCTCTACTATCTTCTTCAGTTTATGTCTCTCTGTATCATCTTTAAGAAAAGCTTTATCAAACCTTTTTAAAACCTTAGCTTTATCAGATTTACTTAGGTTTTTTATCATGATGCCAAGGTTCAAAGGTGTAATAAGGAAGTCCTTTAGAATTTTTATTTTTTCAATAGGGTAACCAAAATCTCTGAGTCGTTTTATTAGCTTTAGCCATATCAGTTCTACCAGATTGAAAGTGTGAACCACTCTTGTATTACTCGCAGTTACATCTACAATCCCTTCTTTGACCCAATGGTTAAATACCCGAGATGAAATTTCTACGTCCTGAACTATAAACTCCTTTGAAATGGCTATTGCCGAGAATTCATCAATAGCTTTCAGATAACCATCGGCATCCTTTTTCTCAAGTATCTTGTCAATATTAATCATGGGTTAATAATATTTGAAGCAAAGATAATAAATTTAATTACAATATTGTAATTTAATTAGAATTATTTATTAACATTTATGTACTTCTAATTTTTTTCAGTCATAAAATGCCTCGCTATTCACAGTGATTCATTTTAAGTGATGAACTGGAATTAATGATGCATGGAGAGATTAAGAAAGAAACACTTAATTTAATAATTCAATAATTTCAATTGATGAATTTAATAATTGAATTGGGTTGATATTCGTACTCTTCAATTACTTTTTTACAAGCAGAAATTATTGCACTTTTATCAAAATCGGAAATATTTGTAAGAATGTTATTTGTGTTTTCAACACTACGAATCACAGCAATATCCAAGTTATTTTCTATATGTTGAAAAACCAAAATTAATTTATCAGTAAAACTTCTTGGGATATTGTTATGATTATACTTATATGCATCCAAAACTAAATGTTCTATAAGGTGCGAACTTACTGGAACGTTGTAATTGATTTTCCAATTCTTTAAAGCAATAATCAGTTTTTTCTGTGTTTCAGTAAGCTTTACATTTTTTAAAGCATGAATGTCTGTTTTTGTGAAAGAAGAATTATTTAAAAAAGATTTGTCATTTACATAAAGATAACCTGAGGTTGATTTACCCTTTGTTATTTTGTATGGAACAACATCAATTTTAAATTTATCACCTCTTAATTCTAAAATTACACCGAATGATTTTTTTTGATTACGTATTTTAATAATAGATTTATTACCAATATGCTTTTCTAAGCAATAGAGAACGGAATCATACATTTCGGCTGTTGATCTAAAACTATCAGGTTTAAAAGGCAAACAAATGTCTATATCAAAATTATCACGTAATGCTGTACCCTTTTCAGTTGATCCCAATTTCAAAGGTTCACCAGCTAACTTGCCGTTGAATTTTTCTTTTAATAAGTTTATTAGGTAATCAGCTTTCCCACTTAAGGCCTGATATGTATTATCATCTTTTGTAAGCTTAATTTTATCAATAAAACCTAAAAGAAGAACATCCGTATTTAATGGTTTTTCCATTGAGTTTTGATAATCAGTAATAGCACCTATAAGACCACCGGCAGCACCACCAACAACGGCTCCTTTACCGCTTGCAATAAGAAGTTCTTTCCAATTAAATTTAACTTCAGGCTTGTCATTCATTCTATTTATTTGCCTTATTATATTTAACAGAGCATTACCAATGCCGCAAATTAAAGCTCCATTTATTGCATATTTTGCTGCCTTATTCATACTATTGGGATTTTAATTGATCAATATATTTATTTAAATCAATTGGCCTTACCGTACCAAGTAACTGTAATTCATATACAAGTTTGAGGAAGAAAAAAATTAGTGCTTCATCATTTGTGCTAAATTTTATTTTTGATTTCCCTGTTGTAGAATTATAAATAAAAGACTTGTCATTCAAAACACATCCAATATCAATGGATTGCTTAGATTTAAAACTACTAAGACTAGAGGTAAATGTTTCCGTTTCACTAATTGATTTTTTCCATGAATTTTCTAAACAAAGGAACCCTCCTAAAATTTCAAAGAGAGCAGGTGCGGGTTTGGTTATACCCTTATCTACAATAGGAGCCGAAGTTTTTATTAGCTTTCGTACACTTTCAATTTTTGAACTTGCATATGAAAGGTGATTTTTTGTAATTTCTTGCTTTGCTTCGAAAACAGCATAAACACTTTCCACGGGAATATATCTTACCCCAGCTTTATTAAAGACAAATGGAGTGTATTGACGATCGTATATCACAACATCAATTGCATCGCTTGTGTTGCCAATGTGATCTACTACTTTTGCATTAGCAATGGAATATCTTTTTGGCAGAAATTCCTCAAGAAAATTTATCCAAATATTTTCTGATCCTACGCCTTTTGTTGGTTCATGATCAATATTCTCTCTAATGTTGCAAAGATCACTTATCATTGATTTCTGAAGGCCATGGAACATTTTACACATATCAATTTTGTGATCGTTATTCTTTTTCATACTTATAAAATTTACTGTTAATAAAAACATAAAAACTATAATCTAAATAATTTCTACCAACGCTAAGAATAAGCAGAATTGGATTTTCGATGTAAACTTCATCATGAGAAGTAATTTTGACAAAAGCATCCAAATCAGTACTGCTTGGAATTGCATGACCATCAGGATGAGAATGCCATTCACCAATATAAAATTGACTAGGCTTCATTTTAAAAAGTTCTTGAAATATTCGTTTTAAGCCACGGGAGCCGCGATTAAAAGAAAATCTGGAAGATTTATATTCAGATGGAAGGATTGACTGATTAATAAAAACCGTTTTTTTATCAGGAGAATAATTTCCTACCAGAAGACCACCAAACTCATTAGGATAATGTTCAAGACTCGAATCGTACAGAGACTTGACCAAAGCTTCTTCAACATTTATTAAAAGGCCATATTCTTTATTTATGTATTTCAAAATTGATGAATATTAATTTTAAAAGTATCTTCAAATGTAGTAGTTAAATAAAAATTTGAAATAGGTTTTTGATTCTCAAATAAAAGATTGATATGCTTAATCGCAAATTGAACAAGAGATTCAATGTCATTGTAGGAGGCTTTAAATGTTGGGCTCCAACAGCCAGTCGGATTATATAAATCATTTACATCGTTACCAAGTAAAGGGAATACTTCACATACCCATTTGTAAATATTAGGCTTGGTAATACAAACAAGATCTTTAGCATGATTAGTGATTGAAAGATTAATAATATTAGCAGTTACATTAATTTGATCAAAAATAAATGCTAAATCATTATCGGTAGAGCAATCAAAAATTATATCATACTCATTAAACACCTGCTCTAAAACTTGATAGGAACTCGGATCATTATATAAAAATTTTGAAAAATCTGTAAGTTTATAAGAATAAGTAATCTCTACAAATGGTGAAATCCCTGTTAACATTTGAGATAAATCATTAACTTTATTCGTTATGCCGGTTAGGAAAAGATATTCTGATCTACAAACATTTTCAGGCTCTTTGATGTCGTGATCACAAATATTTAATGAAGTACAACCACCTCTGACCAAGGTGGTAGCAACAATGCTTCCAATAGCTCCTATGCCTATAATTAAAATCTTACTATCTGTAATTTTCTTATTTAAAGTTCCTCTACCAAAGAAATATTTATAAGATATATTCTTTGTCTGTGCCCAAATAATATCACGATCATAAAATTTTCCAATATATGAACGATCACCGTTGGTAGATTTGACACCATAATTGGGAAATTCATCAGATTTGATTAAAATTGACTGCCAATGAATTTCATCAACACCTATTTCATAGCCAACAAGCAAGGGAAGAACCGGAGATTTTTTGCCTTTCGGAGTACCTTTGTCAACTTTATACAGAAAATCAAAAAACGCCTGATCAACATATGGTTCTAGTTGAGACCATTTTTTTACTACAAATCTTTTATTACTAACCGGAGGGACCTTAAGAAAAAGAAAAATGCCTCTTAAATTTTTACCTGATTGATAAACTTTACTCCATTTGCATGGATAATTATTTCTATCGATTTCAAATGATTTAACAAGATTTACCAGTGAATTTTTATCTATAATAACTCCATGTGCTTGGTTAGAATAATTAAAAAATCCGAACTGACCTTTTGAAAATTTATAATCTACTTCTGTAAAAAGAAAGTATTCATATGTGTCTTCAAATACGTCATAAGGAACAATTATATGTTCATAATGATTGTCTTTTTCTTTGTTGATATAGTACTTAACAATCCATTGCTTAAGAGATTCAAAGTCATAAGTGATTTTCTTTTCTAAATCTGGGCACTGATAAGTATGAATGCAGATTGAACCATCATCATTTACATGATTATATTCAAGAAGATCTTTGTTAAGAAAACGTATGCATTCCGTGTCGTGAAACTGAAACGGGTAATGCTGTGATATTTCAACATGGAAAACTAAAGATGTTGACTCAACAAAAACAGAACCTTTTATAATAAATCCATCAAGTTCAAAATCTTTTACAATTTTAACATTGTCAATTCGACTTACAAACTCAATAATTTTATTTAATCTATCATCCATAAATCAACCAAATCTTGTTGGTGGAGGTACTGAAGCTACATCTTTTTTTACTCCGTATGACCCTGAACCTTTTCCTTCATCATCACATGGAAACTTTGAATTTGCGGGAAAATATGATTTAATAAAGTCACTATTACCTTCAATCTGATCAATCATGTTTTTCATATCATTGCTCAAAACATCTTTGTCAGAGCTTGTCATGGAATCTGCGACATTATTATTTGAATTGCCCGGATCAGGAAGTGCAACTGTTTTTACATTATCCCTTATGTATTCCATTATTAATTTTAACATAACCCATAAATCACCATCAGGTTCTTTATTTTCGAACGCTTTTATTGTTATTAATTCAATAAAAAAAGATTTGATTGGTTTGCTATTATGAATTTTCCAAACTTTTAATATTCTGATCATTTGTCTCAGAGATACTTTATCGGCAGAGTCCTTAATCTTATTAATTTGAGCCTGAATATTACTTTGTATTCTATCACTACCTTTTTGGAAAGAGCCAAACTGATCGTAAACATAAAGGTTTAAATTATCGTCAGTAGGATATTGGTCTTTGTTTAATTCACGCCCAGGGACAACATCAATTTTTACAATATCAAGGTCTTTATCAGGGGAAAAATCAAGCCCAATAGAAACCTTTTGTTTTCTTACTTGTGCTTCAAGACGATATTTTTCATTTAGAAATTTATATACATCTTCAAACATTTCTTCAAGAGTTTTGAAGGCATCTCTTTTAAAAGGAACCATAAAATCGAAATCAAATTTCTTGTTTACGGCTGTATTTTTTGCATAGGAACCTGAATTAAAAGGACTATATATATTGGAGCCATATTTTTCTTCCAAAGCCTCTTTTATTTCTGTTCTTTTAGCAATATGCTTATCAAGAAGCGATTGCTCCTTCTTTATCTTATGTGACTCTAAGACACATTTCAGATGTTTGTTTTTATCTGTTGCCATATTATTATAATTTATTACGATTCATATTAATTGATTTTTGTATCGGAATCATTTTTTTAAAATACAGGAATTTTCTTATATGTTACGCCATCGAGAGAACACCCTGTTTTCTTTTTATTGAAGCCACCCCATTGTTTAAAAAAGAAAGGAATGCTTTGCGATTCACACTTATTTTTGATTTCAATAATCCATTCTTTTTTTATCGGGCGTGAATTTGCCCCTGATTCTCCGCCAACAATTACCCAATCTATTTCAAAAAGATTAAGATTTGAAAGTGGAGTTAATAGTGGTTCGCATGATAAAAATTTTACACAAGCATCTGTATTTCTTAGTGAATCTACTCTTCTTAAATGTTTGTAACTTTCAACTGTTACACCCATCCAAATATTTTCTGTCCAGTTTAAAAGCGCAGAATATTTTTCTAAAACATCGGCTCTTTTAGTTAGAACCTGAAAAATATGCTTAGGATTATTATTCATTACATTAAAAACCTTTTTAATGAATGATAATGGCATGTCCTCATGAAATAAATCACTCATGGAATTAACAAAAACAATTTGCGATTTTTTCCATGTGTATGGTTCATTAAGTGTATCGGGATGGATTGTTAGCTGAAATTCATTTTCATATTTAGATGTACCCATTGCTTTTAAACGTTTTGCCATTTTTTCGGCATAACAGTTTTTACAACCTTCTGATATTTTTGTACAACCAGTAGATGGATTCCAAGTTACTTCAGTCCACTCTATTTTAGTGCTTTTCATAGGTTATGAGTATTTCTTTTTCAGTTTTGAATTTTAAATAGAAACTATTTTTTCTTACTTTTTCTGTTCCGGTTGTGAATGTTACTTTAATTTCATTATTTGTTTGCATCTCATCTAATATCTCGTTTGAATGCTTCGTTGTAAATCCAGATTCAAGTGTAAACAGGTAAATATCATTATTTGTGCGGGGCATTTTTTTTATGAAATCAATTAAACTTTGTTTAAATACGCCTACTTTTTTTATCACATTATCTTCTGAAAATATTGATAATTGCTGTGTTTCTAAAATCTTGTCATCATCAATATTAAAATTTGCTTCTCCTGTGTCTTTATCAAGTTTCCATGCTGTGTTAAGAAATTTCTCCAAACCAAGTGGGCTGTTTGAACCAAAAATTAATCCGTAAATATTTCCACTATGCGGCTTCTTAATGGAGAAAGGAGCTAAATAATATTCTTTATCAGCAGGAATAATACTTTTATAATAATTTAAAATTACTCTATGGCAATGGTATGGTTTTGCAACTTCAAAATCTTCTCTTGAAAGTGTTAAGTATTCTTTAAATTCAGGTAATTCAGCGAAACGACTTGCATAAGCGGAAGAAATAAAAAATAAAAAATCTGTACGTGTTAAACTTATTAATTTTGAGAAAACATCTTTATTAATGAATTTTATTCCGTTTTGATCCAGAAACATGAACCTTGGCAAATGAGGTTTATAGCTCATTTCATTGAAGAGTTCATTAAAAAGAACTGTAAAATCTTTATTTTCAATAGAAATTTTAAATGCACAATCAGGTTGAATAGCCTTTGTGCAATTCTCAGAAGATGCGCAAGCGTTAATAAAACCTGAAATTGCTAATTGTAATTTTTGAAATTTGTCTTTATTGTATTCGTTTAAAAAAAGTTCTACTTTTTGTTTTCGTTCAGTAATGGAATTGCAGTAAACACGCAATTCTTCAAGAAATATCAAAGGACTGCCAATTGTTCCAATTGCATCTGTACCTTCGCCAGCGAAAAAATCATAGATTTGAATTTTATCGTAGTTAAACTTATTATCTTTTAGAAAAACGGGCAACCAAGCTTTAAAGTACTCTCGCATAATTGTGAGCTTCGTTAAAGTACCTTCATCAAACTTATATTTATGTAAATCTTTTGCCATGTTTTATAAAATCTAATTCTTAAGAAACCTTCCTCCGGATATATCCCAGAACTTATTGAAAAATGCGATGAGTTTTTCAATTACTGTTTCACGTATCTTAGTACGATCACCAGTGGGGGTAAAGCGTGATACAGGTGGCAATACTTTTGTGATGGCTGTGCCGGTATGCTGAACAAAGCCGTCGCGAAAGGCGTTGTTGATGAATTTGTATGTTTCGTCTTTGTCCAATTTTTCTTCTGTAATGATGTTGTCTAATTCTTCCATTTTTTTCGTATCCACAAAAGAGTGCCAATCATCATTGACATTGGCTGTGGGTGTCAATGAATCAATGAACTTATCAATAAGGTCTTTTTTATTGCGCAGTTCCAGACTGGAATCAATAGCCTTGTTGATGCTTATTACTATTTCTTTATCTTTTAAATGGCCTTCGTGATATTTGCGGATTAACTCTAAAATATAATCAATGTTGATTTCAACTTGTTTGATAAGCTCCATTTCAAACACTATATCATCGTTCACATTTTCAACGTCGCCTTTGTTTTTGCCGCGAAATTCATTATAAAGATTGATATACATACTGTGGTAATCCTGCACATCACGTTCGGTTAAAATCTCGTTACTTGCAAACTCGTCAAAGGCGGAAAGAATGTTTTTTGCCTTTAGGATAGTGCCGTATAATTTGATAAAGTTTTTCTGATTCTGTTCGCCAATAATCTGCATTCCCACCGGAAATTTATTTAGCAATTCACTAACCAGAGCAGCATATCCGGGTACATCTTTTTTGCCATCATTATATCCATTGTAATATTCATCGTAGGTTTTCAGCAAAACAATGCCACTGGCTTCCTTGTCACCAAATAGCGCAATACTTTTGTTGGTTGCTTCTTCCAGATTGCGGAAGCAAACGATATTGCCAAAAGTTTTAATGGAATTGAGGATACGGTTTGTGCGTGAAAAGGCTTGCAAAAGGCCATGTAGGCGCAGATTTTTATCTACCCAAAGCGTATTCAATGTAGTTGCATCGAAGCCTGTTAAAAACATATTGACGACAATGAGTAAATCAATTTCACGGTTTTTTACACGTAATGACACGTCTTTATAATAATTTTGAAATTTATCACTCGATGTGTCGTAATTGGTTTTGAACATTCCATTATAATCTTCTATTGCCGACCCCAGAAAATCACGGGAACTTTGGTCTAACTGGCTTGTATCTTCAGGATTTTCATCTTCAATAATTCCTTCTATTTCCTCTTCGTTTATGCCAAAACTATATATGGTCGCAATTTTCAATTTTTGTCCATCCGGCAATAGTTTCATTTGTTTTTTAAACTCGGCGTAATAGGCTATAGCCATATCAATGGATGAAACTGCAAAAATGGAGTTAAAGCCGGAAAGCCTGATTTTTTGCTTGATTTCATCAATTTTATTACGATCCCGTGCTGAAACCACTTCTTCAACATTTGTCAGAATACTATGAATATACGACTTATCATTGCGTTTTGTTTTTTGATTAAAATGCTGAAGAATATAAGTCACATTATTAGTGATTCGCTGCGGCGCTGCCAATGCTTTTTCGCGGTCAATATCCCACACTTTAGCATCCTTGATATTTTCTTCCTCACGCATGGTGCTGATGTAATCAATGCGGAAGGGAAGCACATTTTTATCGTTGATAGCGTCCACAATCGTATAAGTGTGCAGCTTATTTCCAAATGCCTGCTCGGTAGTGCTTAAATCAGGATGGGCGCCACTGCTTGCGTTTACGGCGAAAATAGGTGTGCCGGTAAAACCAAAGAGGTGATATTTTTTGAAAGTTTTGGTTATCGCCTTGTGCATATCGCCAAACTGTGAGCGGTGGCACTCATCAAAAATAATAACGAGATGCTGACTGAAAACAGGATGATTTTTTTGTTTCTTTATCAGAATAGCTAGTTTCTGAATGGTGGTTATAATAATGCGTGCCTTGGGGTCTTCGAGTTGTTTTTTGAGAATGGCAGTGTTGGTATTGCTGTTTGCAGCTCCTTTCTCAAACTTATCGTATTCCTTCATGGTCTGATAGTCGAGGTCTTTTCTATCCACCACAAACAGTACTTTTTCAATAAACGGTAATTTGCTTGCCAACTGTGCTGTTTTGAATGAAGTAAGGGTTTTGCCGCTGCCGGTGGTATGCCAAATATATCCCCCGCCTTCTATTTTACCATAGGTCTTGTAATTGTTCGAAACATTTATCTGCCCCATAATACGCTCGGTGGCCACAATCTGATAGGGGCGCATTGCGAGCAACAGTTTATCGGATGTGAAAACACAATACTTTATAAGTAAATTCAGGATGGTATGTTTGGCGAAAAATGTCCGGCAAAAATCCATCAAATCGGTAATCGGTCGGTTGTTGGCATCAGCCCACCACGATGTAAATTCAAAACTGTTGCTTGTGCGCTTGCCTTTACGTGCCGCGCTATTGTTCATTTCTTTGATA
>Ga0224523_1001086_pt1 | contig 12200 bp, 5 predicted proteins | sample CFST50metaG_FD_182732 | JGI IMG/M metagenome (GOLD analysis project Ga0224523, IMG submission 182732) | Peat soil microbial communities from Stordalen Mire, Sweden - C.F.S.T50 | ecosystem: Environmental > Terrestrial > Soil > Wetlands > Peat | place: Sweden: Norrbotten County, Stordalen Mire...
TAAAGCCGAAGAGAACCTGATAGAGCAGATTGCCGTGCGTACGATGGCCAAAGCGGAATACAGCACCAAAAACATCGGTCACTATGGACTGGCATTTAAATATTATACACATTTTACCTCACCCATCCGACGGTATCCCGACCTGATGGTTCATCGTTTGTTGGAGCGTTATATGGAAGGTGGTAATTCTGTCCCTATGCATGAATACGAGGAGAAATGTGAGCATTCTTCGGACATGGAAAGACGTGCTGCCGAAGCCGAAAGGGCCTCTGTCAAATACAAACAGGCTGAGTATATGCTGGATAAGATCGGCAAGGAGTTTCCGGGAGTCATTTCCGGCGTCAGCAAATGGGGGATCTATGTTGAAATCGATGCCTTTAAATGTGAGGGAATGGTGGCATTGCGCACTTTGATGGGTGACAACTATACGCTGGATCAGGAGAATTACAGGGTTATCGGTCAACGCAGAGGCAAGGTCTATCGTCTGGGCGACAGGGTGCAAATCAAGGTGATGCGGGTCGATCTGGCAAGGAAACAGATGGATTTTGAATTGGTAGAATAAACATAAGTAGGGACAGGTCGCGACATGTCCCTACTTAATTTGTTTTACATTTTAACCTTAAATAGGTAGACGCCGGACCCGATTTTATAGAGGGCCTTATCTTTATCGATCTTTATAAACTGAATCTCTTTCTGCAATGAAATGGATTTGCCTTCTTCTGTCACGGCATTGACATTTGTTGTGGGCAAATAAATCGTGGCAGTAGCATTTACAGGGACCTCAACTTTCAAGGTGAAGAAACCATCTTTTTGAACCCAGTCACTTTTGATCAACCCATAAGGAGAGTAGTAAAAAGTCTTTGCTTCTGTGATATCTCCAACGATTTCAGGGTTGATGATGATATCCTTAAACGCCACTGATTGTGGTTCTTGCCTGATGCCACCCAGTCCGGAATAGAACCATTCCATGATATGACCGAGCATCAGATGGTTATTTGAAACCTCTTCGAGTGCTGCCCAAGACTCGGTCAACGCTGTAGCTCCTTTTTTTAGTTGAAAGCCATAACCGGGAATATCGTTTCGGGAGTTCATGTCGAACAATAACTGAGACTGTCCTCCCTCTTCAAGTGCCTGAACCAGAAAATGAAAACCTATGTCACCTGCTGTCAGGGCCTTGCCGGATTTATTGATAGAGGCAACCAGATTATTTAAGACCGATGTTCTTTTGTTATCATCAACCAGTCCTACACACAAAGGCATCGACATGGCTGTCTGGCTGCCTGTGGAATAGACATTGGTTTCAGCATTAAAGAACTGATCGTTAAATGCCTTCTTCACTTCCAGTGAAAGTGTATTTAATTGTTGGGCGTCCTCTTTCAAATTCAATAGTTCTGCCATCTGACTCAAAAGCCTGATGTCGTAATAGTAAATGGCCGTTGCCGTTACAGCTTTAGGTGTAAGTTGTGCCTCGCCGGGAAACTTAGGTCCCAGGTCGTACCAGTCGCCAAGGCCATAAGAAAGAATATGATCTTTTGCTTTCGTTCCCAGATAATCCACATAATTCTTCATCATGGGATAAGCCGTTTTCATCACCTCTTTGTCGCCATACCACCGGTAAATCATCCATGGTAAGATGACTCCTGCACTACCCCATTCGGGAGAGTCACGAAATCCATCTTCAAACTGAACATATTCTGGTGCAATATCAGGGATCAACCCATCGGCAGTCTGGGCATCAGCCATGTCTTTAACCATCTGATCAAAAAGAAGATACAGGTTGTGGTTGTAAAACATAGATCCCCCCATCAGGTAAGACTGTTCGAGCCAGCCGAGCTTTTCTCTGTGGGGACAGTCTGTAGCAACACTTTGTGTATTACTTCTGATTGCGCAGTTAATCAGTTTATAGGTTTGATTGAATTGCTGGTTGGAACAGGTGAAGTATCCGGTATTAGGTGATGAGTTGGTAGTTTGCAAAGGATTCAGATCGACTATCCAGGGTAATTTATTTGCTTCATTTTTATTGGTGAAAATATCTTTTAGAGGAATAGCGCCTTCGACCATACAGTATCTGAAACCATAATAGGTAAAACGTGGTCTCCAGGTTTCTATACCTTCACCTTTCAAGGTATAGGTGAAATAGTATGGGCCACCGGAAGCCCGTTGATTAATTAGTTGATCTTTGTTGATCAGTTCACCTGGAGTGATTTTAATGACCTGACCTTTTTTCCCCTGTACTTTTAATTCAATGATCCCTGAGGCATTTTGTTCGAAATCATAGAGATACTTTCCCGGTGTTGGTTGTGAAATTTTCATATTGTTGATGACAGGATGCGCCTCAACCGGATAATCGATTTCTGCTATCAGTTTTCCTTTTGGTGCATCAACCGAAAGCACATTATTCCATCCCTCGTCATTAAACCAAGGCTGGTTCCACTCTTTTTGTTCGAGTTGTGCATCATAGTCTTCGCCACCATAGATACTGGAAAAGGTTATGGGGGAGGGGGCACACTTCCAGTCGGAATCCGAAACAATAGTTTCTTCAGTCCTGTCGGAGTAAGTAATTTTCAATTTGGCTATCATTTTGGGCATGCCATAGGTGATGACCAGCTTGCGATACCGCTCACGGTTGATGTTGTGAAAGCCATTGCCAACAATAACACCGATACTGTTTTTGCCTGTTCTTAGTTGAGCGGTAACATCATAAACGTTGTAGAGTACCGATTTTTCATAATCCGTCCAGCCTGGAGACAAGAAGCTATTCCCGGTTTTTATGCCATTGATGGAAGCTTCGTATTGACCTAAACCGGTGATAAACAATTGTGCATTAGCAATTTTCTTTTTGATCAGGAATGCTTTTCTGAACAGCGGAACAACAGGTCTTTGTAATGCAAGTTTTCCTGCTTTATCTCCCGACATATGGATGCCGGGATACAGTTTCATGGAGTCTTTCAACTTTTCATATCCTATCCAGCAGGCATTACCCCAGTCGGAGAGAGTGTAAAGACCGGTGCTGAATGTAGCATCACCGCTCCATTTTGATTCAATGCCCTCGCTGTTCCAAACCTTGACTTTCCAGTAATACTTTTTGGCAGCCTGCAAAGGTCTTCCATTGTATTCAACCAATATTGAGCTGGATGAAATGACTTTCTTTGAATCCCATATATTTCCTTTATCCCGTTTTAAAGAAGTGCTGTTATCTGAGACTAAAATGCGATAAGCAGTCTGCTTCTGATCTCTTTCTGTAGATTTCAATAACCAGTTCAGCCTGGGGTTCCTGTTTTCAACCCCCATCGGGTTGGGCTTGTTTTCACATTTCAGGTCGGTAACGGTCAAAGCGTTTTGACAAAAAGCTGAGGTAATACAACTGATTAAAACTATCAATATTAGGGTGATTCTTTTCACGAAATATAATTTTTTGAAAACAGTAAAATAGACCTAAAAAACAAAGAGCTGAATTCAGGTCAGAAATGCAGCTCTTTGATAGCGTAAAATTAAAAATTTTAATTGACCGGAACAAGTCTGGGGTGTTGTAAACAGTGATCAGAGTTTAACCACGCACTTCTTCCCGGCGTACTGTATAGTCTTTGTGTATTTTAGTGATGTTTCCAGACCTGTTCCACTTTTTTCGCTGACCACTACAATATTAAATATATGCTTTTTTATCATGGTCGGGAATTCTCCTTTGCGATCAGCTATGGTCAAGGTTTTATTAGTGTCCTCCCATGTGAAGGGAATCAATGTATAGGCTCCCTTTTCGTAATTGTAATTGTCTTTTTCATCTTCGTACAAGGTGAATTCGCCATTTGCACCGGGATAAATCCTGATCTCAATGGGGTCGGTTTTCTCATTGGCATATTGTACAAAGGGACCCAGGGGTATGATGGATCCGGCTTTTACAAACAGCGGCATGATATCAATTGGAACTTCACGGTTGACATCCTGTCCGGCATCATATTTTTTTCCTGTCCAGAAGTCAATCCAGTCTGTTCCCTTTGGCAAGTAAACCCGGTGTGTCTTGATTTCGCTGAAGTTGGCTTTAGCGGTTCCGTTTTCAGATGCAATATATAATGATTCTGTAACAGGGCACACCAGTATGGATTTCCCAAACATGTATTCATCGTTGATGTTCCACACTTTCTGATCGGCGCCGAAATCCATCACCAATGCCCGCATCATAGTCGAAGCGTTTGCAGTGATATCGTGTGAAGTGGAATAGATATAGGGCAACAAACGATAACGCAGGTTGATAAACTTTTCTATGGCATCATAGGCCCAGTATCCCTTTTGTCCGAATTGGTAGATCTCACGAGGTGTATCGGTTCCATGCGAACGCATCATAGTGGTGAATGCTCCGAACTGTAACCAACGGACATATAATTCCTGATAGGCAAGATCTTTTACACCTTGTTTGTATTTGGAAGCTGAGAAAAAGCCACCGATGTCACAATTCCAGTAAGGTATTGCTGTTAGCGATAAATTCAGTCCACCCGAAATCTGATTGTGTAATACATCCCAACTTGATCGGACGTCGCCCGACCATAAAGTTGAACCATAGCGTTGTTGTCCTGCAAAAGCCGATCGGGATAAGATAAATACCCGCTTATCGGAAGTGGTTTTACGCTGATTATCATATACTCCACCAACCGTCATCAGGGGAAATGCATTTCGGACTTTGCGGAAGGAGCCGAGATAGGTTTTATTGTCAAAGTCTTTCTCTGTGATATTCATGTGGTCGGGTTCGGTTGAATCCAACCACCATCCATCCATGCCTAAAGAAAAAATATTCTTGTTCATTGAATTCCAGTAGATACTCCGTGCTTCAGGATTATAGACATCGTAAGGTCTGTTGCCGGAAGTGGGAGGCCAGGTAGAGATATTCAACAACATTTTTTTATCACTGAATTCCTTAAAGAGTTTTGTCTTGACACCAAAAGAGGGCCAGACCGAGATGATCACATGTGCATTGAGTTGATGAATTTTATCAATCATCCCCTTGGGATCGGGAAAGGCGGGATTGCCAAACTCTGTGGAATTCCAGTAAGCATCATCGGTACTCCAGTATTGCCAGTCCTGAACGATGCCATCCAGGGGCACCTTCAGTTCGCGGTATTTTTCGACCACCCCAATGGTCTCGTTCTGGCTTTGATACCGCTCTCTGCTTTGCCAGTAACCAAATGCCCAAAGCGGGAACATGGGCACCTGGCCAGTCAGGCTGCGCATCTGAGCGATAACGCCATCGGCATTTTTACCATACATGAAATAGTAATCGGCACAGTCGCCAACCTCTGATTCAAAAGAGGTCTCCTGCAGGTTATCGATAAATGTTGTCGGAGCGTAATTATCCCAGAACAGGCCATATCCCTTTATCGACTGAAAGAAGGGAATACAGATCTGCATGTTGTCCTGACGGAGGAAGAGCTTTTGGAAACGCTGATTCATGGTACCTTTCTGATGCTGTCCCAGACCATAGATGGCTTCATCCTTGTCAAGCATGAAGGCCTGACGGACAAGAAAAGTTTTGTTGTTCACATCCATCACCGGAGTAAACTGAACGCCATAGTCTTTCTCGGTAAACAGGGGTTCCCCCGATAAAGTAAAATAGCTCACCTTGTCGGTCTTGGTATCCAGCTGAACCTGCATGGCAGACGATTGTAAAACAACTTTGTTGCCATCTTCGGTGATTTTAAGATCAGTCTTGACCGGCTCTTTGATCACCGACAGACTCTTCTTCTCGAAAGGAACGCCTTCGGGAGATTTCAGGATTCTGACAATTTCAGGAGAGAAAAACTGAATTTCTATCTGAACAGATTGGGTATTTGCTTTTATTCCCAACGCTGTTTTTTGGTAGTTTTGAGAGTAACTTTGTTGGCTATAGAACAGCACAATAGCCATCATCATTAAGTGTTTTGCTTTCATTGACTTTCCGGTTAACAGGGGATTATTAATTTCAATGTAAATATCATGATTTTATCAATTGAAAATTCTTTTTTTATTACTTTTATCCTCAAGACAAAATATACTCAAATTACATATTATGAATATTTTACACGTTCCTTTTTTGGCAACAATTTCTATAGTCTCCTCTTTAACATCGGCATCAGATTTAATTGATTCTGCAACTATTCAGCCCCGGAATATTGATTGTATCAACTGGCCCAGGGAATATCCTGCTAAGCCAAAGGTTCAATTTAAATTAGTACGGATAAAAGATGGATTACTGCTTAAGTTTTACGTCCGGGAAGATTTTACCAGGGCAACGTTTACCGTTGATAATCAGGCAGTCTATAAAGACTCTTGTGTTGAGCTTTTTATCGATCCTTCAGGCGACGGGACATATTATAACTTCGAATTTAATGCACTTGGAACGTTGCTACTAGGCTTTGGAGCTGACAGAAATAACCGGGAGATCGCGCCTACTGAAATTACACATCTTGTAAAAAGATTGTCATCACTGGGGACTGTTCCTTTCGTCGCTGTTCAAGGCAAGAGTCCATGGCAGTTGACGGTGATGATTCCCTACACCGCATTTTGGCAACATTCAGTATCTTCCCTTGAAGGAAAACAGGTTAGAGGCAATCTGCAGAAATGTGGTGATGATTTACCCGTACCGCATTATCTTACCTGGAATCCTATTCCCACCGCCGTTCCGGATTATCATCGTCCTGAATATTTCGGAACATTTGATTTTACTAACTGACCATAAGATGGATGTTATCAAACCATTAGTATCTGTGCGCTGGCTTGGAATATCTTAGGAATAGAGCATTTAACCTTTAATGTTAATGCCCTAGGGGCAAAAAAAGAGGGAGAAAGCTATATCTATTGATATTAAAGCCCTATGGGCAAAAGAATAAACAAAAGATAATCAGGCTCTAAGATATCAGGCATTTAATAATTCGGGGTGCTCGTTATAGGTCTTCCATAAGAACTCTCCAAATATGGTGTTCGCCCATGCAAACCACTTCCTGGTAAAGATTCCGGCATCGTCTTTATTAAAGGATTCGTGCATGAATCCCGTCCCGGCATGCGATTTTATTAACATGTCTACACAGTACTTAATCTCTTTTGAATCGGTACTGGTTAACCCCCTTGAAATGATACTTAGCGGCCAAATCATGTCTGATTTCCCAACATGGGGCCCACCAATACCCTCTGCAATTTTACCAGTATAAAAAAATGGGTTTTGCTGCGAGAGTGCAAAACGTCGGGTATTTTGATAGACAGGATTGGTCACAGCCACAGCATTTAAATAAGGTAAAGCCAATAAACTCGGCATATTGGCATCATCCATTAAATTGTGGTTACCAAAGCCATCTACTTCGTAAGCATATATCTCGCCAAACACACTGTGTTTATATACTGCATGTTCTTTTAAGGCATGCTCTATTTCCGTTGCAAGTCCTGATAATCCGGCAGCCAACTGCCCATCACCTGCTATGGCTTTTACCATTTCAGCAGCTTGTTTCAGACTCACTACTGCAAAAAAGTTGGATGGAATTAAGTAAGGATATATGGTTGCGTCATCGCTTGGGCGAAAGATGGAACAAATTAACCCGGTTGGTTTAACAGGGAAACCGTATCCATCCATTGGAACGGTATCGGTAGGTTTTTCTGTTTTCCGCTGAAAATGATAACTGCCCCTGTTTGTCTTTCGCTGTTGTTCCTTAAAGGTATTTAGCGTTAATTGTATTGATTTATGCCACTTATCACCGAATGGTTTATTATCGGCGGTTGCTTTCCAGTATCCATAAGCCAAACGGATAGGATAACAAAGTGAATCTATTTCCCATTTACGTTCATGTACACCGGGTTTCATATTCGTCATATCTGATTCCCATTCACTAATTTTATTTTCATCTTTGTAAAATGCATTTGCATAGGGATCTCTTAAAACAAATTGAACCTGGCGATTTATAACTCCGGCAATTAGCTTACTCAGTTTTTCATCTTTAGTAATAAAAGAAAGGTAAGGCCAGACTTGTGCACAACTATCGCGAAGCCACATGGCATCGATATCACCGGTTATGACATAAGTATCGGGTTCTCCGTTTGCAATCGTATGAAAAACAGTGGTGTCCAATGTGTTCGGAAAACAGTTTTCAAACAACCAACCTAACTCTTTGTTTTTTACATTCGCTTTAAATTGCACAATAGCTTCGTCAATAGCCTTACTGGTAAAATTCCGTTTTGAAAGCACAGGCCTTAAACTTTTCAAGTCAATACCCTGTGCAAATATCTTGTTATTGATCATTAATGAGGCCGATAACATTAAAGCCTGTTGTATAAATTCTTTTCTTTTCATTCTTATTTTGTATTATTTGATAATAAATGTTTTCTCTTTTAAATTCCAGCCGCTGACAGTTAATGCTATAGGCAAATTATTGTATTTTACAGGATCATAATCAATCAGGATCGACTTATGTTCCCCGGGTAAAACCGATACATAGTTATTGCTGTAAAAGACCGGCAATAAACGGTCATGTGTTTGAGTATCGATCAATGATAAACGATTAAAAAAGGCAACCGGAGCCTGAGGCGGATTGGTTAAGGTTACTTCGATTTTACCATCTGAAATCTGCTTTGCCTGGATTTCGACCAGCGACTGTGCCATTTTCTGTAATCCGGAATATTGGCCATGTTCATTGGGTAGCCAATAAAGATTATCGCTTATGATGTGCTGTTTCAGATCGAGTAATTGCAGGGAAAGGAAAACACCTTCATCTTTAGCCAGCTTATTGATCTCCTCTTTCACGGGGACGAACCCTTTTACCGATGACGGCAATATTTCTTCAAAAACCTGTGTTATCAGTTTTTCATTGCCTTTCATGTCATAGGTTTTAACGACCAGCATCATATCACGTTTGGTTTCAAAAGTATTGTTGGCGATGGTCACCATTCCATTCAAAGGATTATACATGACATGCAAAGGTTCGCTGCCGTTGTGCAAACCATATAAACAGGCATTGGGATCAAGGTAATAATCATACATTTGACCACGCATGGCAGTCCATGGATTCTGAGTCTTCCAGATGATAACACCGGTGTACCAATCCCACATATGGGTGCTAAAGCCTTCCATCAAAGCCCGGTACTGATTATAATTTATCAATTGGGCTTTGTCTGCAAAGTCTTTTGTATCAGTGGCTTTTCCGTAAGGGTCGATAGCTGCATCGTAACCAATGTATTTGTGATAGTCCCAAACAGAGTCTATTTTAGGGGGATGTTTTCCTCCATCATATTCGGGCATAACAAGATTTTCTTTCGGGATAAAGCGTTTCAGTGATTCGTAATCACTAAGACCTATAGAACCGATCTCTGAATTAAAAGGGAAGGTATGCACTTTCCAGAAAAGGGAATCGGGCTGAATGGTATAGGGTCCATCACCATTACCACCAATGGTATTGAGTGACATTTTATCTGAATTGGAATATTCGACAAACCAGCGGGTGCCATCCAAACGGGGTAAGATGGAATCCCGTAAAGGAAGTAAAATATCTTCGGGAGGGGTGATTTCGTTACCGCCGCACCAGATGGCCAGTGAAGGATGGTTGCGCACCAGTTTAACCTGATCGATTAAAGATTCAAGATAAAGCTTGTGATCGTCAGGATACTGACGGCGTGTCCACTGGTCATCTTTTTTCATTGGATCGAGCCAACGTCCATTGGCATCTCCGGATATCCAAAAGTCCTGAAAGACCAACAGGCCATATTTATCACAGGCGTCATAAAATTCAGGTCTTTCAACCAAAGCGCCACCCCAAACCCTGATAAGATTTAGGTTCATGTCATGATGAAGGCGAATCTCGGCATCATACCTTGCATCTGAGAAACGCAGCATGGCATCTGAGATGATCCAATTTCCACCTTTAATGAATACTTTTTGTCCGTTAACAGCGATCTGTCTGCTTTTGGTTTGATCATTCCAGCTGGTCTGAATTTCTCTAACACCAACATTGATTTCCTGCTGGTCGGAAAGCTTATTTCCATCGGTAAAAAACTGAACAGTAGTTTTATATAAATAGGGTGTCCCATATCCATTGGGCCACCACAGCTTTGGATCTTTCAGGATAAGGTCGTTCAGTTGTATTTCAAGGGTAGCGTTAGGTTTGATTAAAACGGTCTTACTGCTCTTTTGCCCATTGATAGTAAAAAGCAAAACGCCACTTACTGGTTTGTTGGTAGGATTTGACAGTTTTGCCGATGCTTTGATCACGGCAGGCTGTTGTTTACCTTCAATTTGTCTGATGCCAGGTACCTGCGTAATGAGATGAGGATCAGAAATTTTGATCGATCCTGTTTTCTGGAGGGTTACTTTATCCCATATTCCAGTGTTGCGGTCACGGATGGGTTGTATCCAGTCCCAGCCGGCAGTGTACTGCAATGAAACGTTACGTGCTATCGTTCCGTCGCCACCCTGACCACCGTTGGCATTGCCTACAACTGTTGGCGGGTAAACGATTACAGCCACTCTGTTTTTACCTGATGGAGATAAAAAGGATGTGATATTATAGGATTGTCTCAAAAACATGCCATAATGTATCCCGTCATTTAATTGATGACCATTGCAATAAATAACACAACCATAGTTTACTCCTCTGAAGTTAAGATATACCTGTTTTCCTTCGGCTGGCTTTTTCTCAAAGAAATCATTTACAAACCAATAGGTATAATGCTCAGGTCCTGTTTTATAGATATCGGGAATATATTTATTATTCATGCCATAAAAAGGATCCTGAATCAGATGATTGTTGAGAAGCGTAGTTAACACAGTACCGGGCACTGTAGCATTCATCCATGAAGTAATATCATAATTTTTGTCTGAGATTGTTATTCCTGCAACATGGAGTTCGCTTGCCGGTTTGCATTTCCAACCGCTATTAATCTGGATTTGGGATTGAGAAAAACTTTTCACTGTTATAAATAACAAAATGAGGATGATGATCCAATATCTGTTATTGATGATAGTATATGATTTCGTTAGCTTTTTGATGCTTGAGACATTCATGTTGTAAACTTTTAGTTTTCTTAATTATTCTACCTGTAAAGTTGAATTCAATCTTATATCATCAGATGAGGCACCTACCATCACTTTAAAGATGCCGGGTTCAATAACTTGTTCCATCTTTGGATTAATAATCGACAAATCATCGTGATTTACAAGAAAGGTGATTTTTTCCTTTTCTCCTTTTTTTATAAAAATTCTTTCAAAGTGTTTCAGTTGCTTTATAGGCTGAACGGTGGATGCATATTCATCCCTTAGATAGAGTTGGGCAACTTCGTCACCATCATAACCTCCGGTATTCTGTACTGTAAAGGAAACTTCGAACTCATCCTTTTTTTTCTTTACAACCTTCAGATCAGAATATTTAAATTGTGAATAACTCAGGCCGTACCCGAAACTATATAGGGGTGATAATGGCATCTCTACATAATCGTGTCCTTCAGGATTCTTCTTGTTATAATAAACCGGGAGTTGACCTACAGAACGGGGTACCGAAATAGGGAGTCTTCCGGCAGGATTATAATCCCCAAACAGAATGTCAGCAATGGCATTACCTCCTTCTTGTCCCGGATACCAGGCACAAAGCAGTGCATCTGCATTTTCGGAGGCCCAGTTCATATTTAACGGACGACCTTCTATGTAAACAACAATTACAGGTTTTCCGGTTGCTTTAACTGCCTTCAATAAATCAATCTGTTTACCCAATAAATCAAGTGTAGTTCTATCGAAACCTTCTCCGCTTTCCATATCACTGATATTGGTTTGTGATGTCATAGCAGCACCAGTTTCCAAATAGCTGGTTTTAAAGTCTCTGGCACTGGACCCTCCAACTACCATTACTACAACATCTGATCTTAAAGCAGCCGCAACAGCAGCATCAATTGTGGTATGCGTTGTGTCTCTGATAGCGCAACCCTTAACATATTCAACCTGAGATTCTTTTACTTTGACTTTTATCCCATCCAATACCGTTTTAACATTTTGTCTATCCTGAGGTGCAGTATAATCGCCCAGCATATTGTAGATGTTATCTGCATTGGGACCGATGACAGCAATTTTAAGATTGTCTTTGTTTAGAGGCAAAACATGATTTTTGTTTTTCAATAATACGACCGACTCCTGCGCTGCTTTATGAGCCAAGGCGATATGTGCAGCACTCCTGACTTCCTGTTTTGCCTTTGCAGGGTTAACATACGGA
>Ga0224523_1001087_pt1 | contig 12196 bp, 10 predicted proteins | sample CFST50metaG_FD_182732 | JGI IMG/M metagenome (GOLD analysis project Ga0224523, IMG submission 182732) | Peat soil microbial communities from Stordalen Mire, Sweden - C.F.S.T50 | ecosystem: Environmental > Terrestrial > Soil > Wetlands > Peat | place: Sweden: Norrbotten County, Stordalen Mire...
TTATCGTTTGAGCGTGTCCTGGATATCATCGACCTTGAAAACCCAAAGGGAGTCATCATCTCTACCGGTGGACAGATTCCAAACAATCTGGCAATGCGTCTGTACAAGCAGAATGTACATATTCTGGGTACTTCTGCCTTGTCAATTGACCGTGCAGAAGACAGACACAAGTTCTCACAGATGCTCGACGACCTGAACATAGATCAGCCCGAATGGAGAGAACTTATCACAATTGAGGAGATCTATGGATTTGCAGATCAGGTAGGTTATCCGCTACTGGTCCGTCCATCATATGTTCTTGCAGGTGCAGCAATGAATATCGTTTCTAACAGCGACGAGCTTTCAGCATTCCTGAAAATGGCAGCGCTTGTTTCCAAAGATTATCCGGTTGTCGTCTCCAAGTTCATTGAAAACGCGAAAGAGGTTGAAGTTGATGCCGTAGCCAAAGATGGTGAAATCATCATTTATGCCATCTCAGAACACGTTGAGTTTGCAGGAGTTCACTCAGGAGATGCAACCATCGTCTTCCCTCCTCAAAATCTGTATGTAGAGACGGTACGAAGGATAAAAAGAGTCAGTTCGAAAATAGCAAAAGAACTCAACATCAGCGGACCATTCAATATCCAGTTCCTTGCCCGTGGCAACGACATCAAGGTAATAGAGTGTAACCTGCGTGCCTCACGTTCATTTCCTTTTGTCTCAAAGATACTGAAGACCAATCTGATCGAGATAGCCACTCGCATCATGTTAGATCTTCCTGTCAGCAAACCCAATAAGTCAATCTTCGACCTTGATTATATCGGCGTAAAGGCTTCACAGTTCTCCTTCTCCCGCTTACACATGGCCGATCCCGTTCTAGGAGTGGACATGGTGTCGACCGGTGAGGTAGGTTGTATCGGTGAAGATTATTACGAAGCCATTCTCAAAGCCATGCTCAGCGTGGGATACAAGATTCCTGAAAAAGGAATCCTCATCTCCTCAGGGCCGACCCGCTCAAAGATTGAATTGATCGAAAGCGCCAAAGAATTGGTAACTATGGGGTATCATCTCTATGCAACCAAAGGCACGCATCTCTTCTTTGAAGCCAATGATGTACCGACAACCATGTTGCACTGGCCCGACGCCAAGAATGAACCCAATGTGCTCACCTACCTTAAACAAAAGAAGATAGATTTGGTCATCAATATTCCCAAGAACCTTTCAAAGAAGGAGCTGGACAATGACTACACTATCCGTCGTCTGGCTGTCGATCTCAATATTCCACTCATTACGAATGCTCGTTTGGCCTCGGCTTTCATCATGGCATTTCATAAATACAAGCTCCCTGACTTATTGATAAAAAGCTGGGACGAATATTAAATCAATTCAGGAGAATAGTGAACAGATCACTATTCTCTTTTTTTATGCATTGAAAACAACAAAAGTCATAAGCAATGAAAAATAAGAGTCTTGTTTCGATCAGTGACTTCACCAAAGAAGAACAACTCAGGATCCTCGACCTGGCAGAGAAGTTCGAAAAACAACCCCGTCAAAATATCCTCGAGGGTTATGTGGTAGCCACGCTCTTCTTTGAGCCATCAACACGAACCCGGTTGAGTTTCGAGAGCGCCACAAGCCGTCTTGGAGCCAAAGTGATCGGTTTCAGTGATGCTTCATCATCCAGTGTATCAAAGGGTGAGACCTTAAAAGACACCATACTGATGGTTGGTGGATATGCCGATGTCATTGTGATGCGTCACCCCAGGGAAGGAGCAGCACGTTATGCATCCGAAGTATCCAAAGTGCCTATTATCAATGCAGGTGACGGTGCTAACCAGCATCCGACACAGTGTCTGCTCGATCTCTTTTCTATCCGAAAGACACAGGGGACACTCGAAAATCTGAATGTTGCTTTTGTGGGTGACCTTAAATATGGACGTACAGTTCACTCATTGACATTGGCTTTGTCACAGTTCAACACCACGTTTCATCTTGTTTCACCAGAATCGCTGAAGTTACCCAGTTCAGTAAAACAACATATCAAGAAAAACAATCTGAAGTATTATCAATATACCGATCTTCAGGAAGTAATGCCCAAGGTTGACATTCTTTATATGACGCGTGTGCAGCGTGAACGTTTTTCTGATCCCATGGAGTACGAGAAAGTAAAAGACTCCTGCATTCTTTCAAAAGCACTCATGGCCAATTGCAAACCGAATATGAAGGTACTGCATCCCCTGCCTCGCGTGAATGAAATCGATACCGATGTTGACGACACACCACAGGCCTACTATTTCCAGCAGGCCCAGAACGGTGTCTATGTCCGCCAGGCCATCCTAGCCTCAATCCTAGGAGCTGTATAACCTGTAATTGAAACCTTATCCGGTATCTATAGATCTTATCCGGTAATGAAGAAAATGTATGGGCCGCCCTTGTGACCGCCCACAATTAACACAAAAAATGTAGGGGCGACCCTTGTGGTCGCCCAAAAAACAAAACAAAAAAATAAAAGAGATGGAAAAAGTATCAAGAGAATTAAAAGTATCGGCCCTGGAAAATGGAACGGTAATCGATCATATCCCCTCTAACCGTGTATTCCAGGTAATCCGGCTTCTGGATCTATCCAATGAAAAGGATGAGATTTTCGTCGGTGTCAACCTGGAAAGCGAAAAGCTCAAAGATGGAAAAGGAATCATAAAAGTCAGTAACCGTTACTTCGCCGACTGGGAGATCGACATGATCTCTTTGGTAGCTCCCTCAGCAACTCTTATCGAGATCAAAGACTTCTGTGTAGTAGTAAAACGCAAATTCGCCATCCCCGATAAGATCCAGGCCATCGTAAAATGCTTTAACCCCAACTGCATCACCAATCACCAACCCATCACCACCAGCTTCACCGTCATCGACAAAGAAGACTTGAAGCTGCAATGCCACTATTGCGAAAAGATTACAGCTAAGAATAACGTTGTTTTCTTGTAGTTTTTTACAATATTCAACTGTGATTAAGACAAAACAGAATAAAAATTACATTTATGAAATTCAAATTGTTAGTGTCATTCTTTTTCTTCTGTTCTTTAACTTATAACTTACAAGCACAATCAGACACTGTTACAAAATCTAATGGAAAGAGAACAAGAACCATAATTGTCCATGAGATTCAACGAACGGATACCGTATCAAAATACCATAACGTTGTTTACAAACTTGTCGGCGACACTTTATTTACAAACAAAGACTTCAAAATATTTATAGATGAGGAATTAATAGTAGGTCCGGGAAGCAGAAAAAACGGGTGGTATAAGAGCACATCTTTAAACAGTGTAATTGACTGGTATATTGTCACATTAGCAATTCTTGGAACCGAGAATACAGAAAGTCAGGATGAAAAAGAGTCCAGGACGAATGACCTGTTAAGAGATTGTTTACACCATGAAGGCACCCTGTATGTCAGCAAAATAAAGAAATACCGCGATGCCCGAAATGATTATCGTTATGTCGTTATTTTGAGATCAAGACCTGGAATTCCAAATACCAACTATCGTTGTAATATTCAAGCTGCTTTAGAAACCGGGGAGATGATTTTACCCCATGAATAGAAAACAGCATATGAACCACTTTGAAAATCAAAGGTTAATAATCTCATGAATAAACGATAGAAAACGCTTATACTATTCTTAGAAGACTGGGGTAAAACCGCTCCCTCCCTCGTACCTGCGTCGTATCTGCACCGTGTTTACTTCGTGTTTACTTCGTTCTATAGATACGGTGGTAAGACGATGGAAACACGAAGTAAACATGGAACAATCACCGTAGCGAGGAGAGTATTCCGGGAATTGTGTATACTTTTTGTCAGAATCATGTTTCCGTTAAAGAAACGTAATCGTACGAAGATTAATGGAAGATGCTGGTAAGATTCCAGGACATTCGGGAGAAGATTCAGGTTAACCCGGTAGGATCTTGGAAGTATCTTGGGAGGATCTCCGTAGTAGCTTCATATATAGAGTACGGAATATGTATGGAGAAATACCCGACCTGCTTCGGAGTTCCGACGAAGTTAATACCGGTTTTATGAGAAATGTCATGCTTTTTAATAGAGGATGGTGGCTTCGACAGACACAGTTATCGGGAAATAAATCAAAGAAGTTTTATCTTGGTTTTTAAATAAAATCATAGCCACAATCGTTGTAAATTTGTTTGTTGGAGTTTGAGCGATTTCACGATCATTAGAAACGCGATGTCAAGATATATCCGGAAACTTATCGAACAGGGGGAGCACCAGCAACAGGATTTCAAGTTTGAGATCTCTGATGCCAGAAAGATTGCGCGTTCACTGGCGGCATTCGCCAATACCGATGGCGGAAGGCTTCTTGTAGGAGTGAAAGACAATGGCGCCATTGCGGGGGTGAGGTCTAACGAGGAATTTTATATGGTGGAAATGGCTGCCCAACTTTACTGCAATCCTCCTGTTGATTTCACGGTGGCAGAACATCTGATCGATGGTAAGACGATCCTTGAAATCTATGTCCCTAAAAGCGAGACCGGGCCACATTATGCTCGCGACAAAGAGGATAAATGGATGATCTACATCCGCGTGAAGGATAAGAATTTTCTGGCTAACCGGATCTTACTCAAAGTCTGGAAACGGAAGAAACAACCCAATGGCACCATTCTGAAGTATACAGAACCGGAAAAAAATCTTCTGACTTACCTGAATGAAAACAACCAGATCACGGTAAGGGAATTTATTCAAAAAGCCTGTATTAGCAGGAACGCAGCTGAAAATATTCTTGTGAATTTTATTTCGTTGGGGATTGCCGAAATAGACTTTCAGGAAAATGAAACATACTACAGGCTCTCAGACAGCTGGCTAAGGGTCTGATTTTAAAAACTTAAATAACATAACTTAACGGTTGAACGTCATAAAATATCACCGGAAAGTTTATTGATCTTATTCCAATAACCATACGATAGTGCCAGAAGTCCCAGGAACACGATTGGGAAAAAAGTAGGACCATGTATTCCATCAACTACACTGATACTGACGAAAGCAGAAATGAAATCAATTGCAAAACCTGCATAAGCCCACTCTTTCATGCGCTTAGGGATTGCCGGAATGATCAAAGCAAGCGCTCCCAGTACCTTAAAAACCGTGAGTATAACGCCAAAATAATCAGGGTATCCTAAATGTCGGATGCCTTCTTTTGCCATTTCGGATTGGAAAGAAAGGGCGGGCATTACCCCATCGAAGAGGACGATAATGCCCGTAGCAATCCAAAAAATCCATTTATCTTTTTTCATTTTTGGGATTTTTGTTTTTATAAATGTTGGTGACTCATTGAAAGCATTTCGTTCAATCGTCTATGCATTTCTGCGATTGAAACATCTTCAATATGCGTCATGATTGATTCATTTAAATATTTATCATTGAACATAAGCTTCTTCCAAGGTTTTGATGTCGATTTTTTTCATTTGCATTATTGCCTGCATAACCCTTCCCGATCTGGCAGCATCGGGTCCACTCAGCAATTTACCCAACATTGCAGGCACGATCTGCCATGATACTCCGAACTTATCTGCAAGCCATCCACATTGTTGTGTTCCTTCAAAACCACCTTCGGATAATTTGTTCCAGTAATAATCAATCTCCTTCTGAGTATTGCAGTTAACTACCAAAGATACTGCCGGATTGAAATTAAAGCCGTGATCCAGGTAGCTGTCCATGGCAATAAATTCCTGTCCATTGAGTGAGAATTTAGCATGCATAACAGCACCTTCAGCACTCATGCCTGCAGGATAATATTCTAACTGAAGAATGCCTGAACTGTCGATTGGTAAAGCAGGGTTTTTGAAGATGGAAATATAGAAGTTGATGGCTTCTTCTGCCTTTTTATACTGTTCACCGGTAAACAACAGACAGGGAGCGATTTTTTGTATTCGCCCCGGAACAATCAGTTGCCATGAAACCCCATATTTATCTATGACCCAGCCATATTTTTCGCTGAAAGGATATTTATTTAGTTCCATTAAGGCCTCGCCACCGACCGACAATTTTGACCATAATCGGTCTACTTCTTCTGTGGTGTCACAACTCACGAAAAGGGATATGGAAGGATTGATCTTGAAAGCCGGTCCTCCATTTATAGCTGTGAACTCCTGTCCTTCAATTAAAAAAGAAATAGTCATAACAGACCCTTCCTTATTTCCACTTGCTTTTGCTGTTTCTGAGCTATTGCGGGTGACAACTATTATCTTAGATTTTTTGAAAACAGAGGTGTAAAAATCAACTGCCTCTTCGGCCTGATTATTGAACCACAGGAAAGGGGTTATTTTTTGAAGATCGGGCCCTTTTATTTTCCCAACTGGTTCAGTCTGAATATGTGTTTCCATAATTTCGGATTTTATTTCGTGTAAAGAATAGACATTAAAAACAATCTATTTTGGGAATGGTTCTTTGCAAAATGACAAAAAATCTAATTTATAGATAAATTAGAACAAAGGAGATGAGATAAAACAGGTAATATTTTTCCGAAAACCGCTTGGCAGAAAAAGAGGCATGACATATGAAATAGATGATATAACACACATCATATAAAACTATTCCAAATACATTTTCTCGATCAGCTTGCTGTATTTCTGGGAGATGAGTTTACGTTTCATCTTGAGGGTAGAGGTGAACTCACCGGTGTCGATAGAAAATTCATTGGCCAGCATGGTGAATTTATGCACCTTCTGATAGTTAGCCAGGTTGAGTTGCACAGCATGTAGTCTTGTTTTCATCAGCTTCACTATCTGAGAATTAGCTATCATCTCCTCCCGGTTGGCAAAGGTGATTTTTAGTTTTTCGGCATAGGCTTCCAGCGCAGGGAAAGAGGGAACGATTAAAGCCGTCAGAAATTTCCGGTCATCTCCTATCACTACAACCTGTTCAATGAGTGGCTCAGATGTCAACACACTCTCTATCTGCTGTGGGGCAACATATTTGCCGACAGAGGTCTTGATCAGATCTTTGATGCGTTCCTTCATGATCAGGTTTCCATCAGCATCAATCTCACCGGCATCACCCGATTTAAACCATCCATCTTCAAAGGCGGCCAGGGTCTCTTCAGGTTTCTTATAATATTCGCTGAAGAGGCTGTCTTCTTTGATCAGTATTTCGTTGTCCTTACCAATCTTCACCTGGACAAAAGGCAGGGGTTTCCCCACGGTCCCAAACGTAAATTTAGTAAGTGGATATGCCGTCACTGTGGCTAAGGTTTCAGTAAGGCCATAGGCATAGATGATGTGGATGCCTGCCGACTGAAAGAATTTATTGATATCATCGGGAAGCATGGAACCGGAACAGGGCATATAACGGATGTTGCCGCCAAAAGCTTGTCGTCCCTGCTTAAGGACTAAAAGATCAGCAAGCATGTATTTTAATCTGTAACCAAGAGGAATGCTTTGTTCCTGCCGTTGAAGATTCATCACTTTATTACCAATTCCAATAGCCCAATAGAAGATCTTCTTTTTCAATAAAGAAGAGGCGGCTATCTTTTCAAAAATCACATTGTAAGTCTTTTCAAAAAAGCGGGGAACGGTACACATAAAAGTTGGACGTACGGCCTGCATGGCATCAACTACTCCACGAGGATTTGAAAGAAAATAGATCGTAGCACCTTTGTATAATGACAAAATCGCCATAGCTCTTTCAAAAATATGACTCAACGGAAGAAAAGCCAGTATGATATCTTTTTCGTTCAGTACAGTCAGATACGCAATATGGATACGCAGAAAGCTATCGAAATTTCGCGTCCTTAGTACAACTCCTTTGGGTACTCCTGTAGTCCCCGAAGTATAAAGGATGGTTACAATGTCGGCTTCATTTAACTTAGATAATCTTTCATCTAATTGCGAATTGTCTTTATCATCGAGCCATTTAATATAAAAAAGATCAAAATAGGTTGCATCTTTATACCCTCTCAAATCTACCGTATCGTCAAATGCCACTATCTTCAATGCAATCCCGTTCTTCTCTATAACCTCCAGTATTTTATCATATTGATCCTGTTCACCGACAAAAATCAGTTTCATTTCCGTTTCATGAATGATGTATTCAACCTGAACTAGCGGGTCGGTAGAAAAAATAGGTATCGAAACCCCACGAATACTCATCAAGGCAAAATCACTGATGATCCATTCAGGCATGTTTCCTGCGAAAATACCCACCATTTCCTGTTCCTGAATTCCTTCATGCATCAGGGCTTTGGCAACGGCATTGATCTGTTCACCCATCTGGTTCCATGAAATAGTTTTCCATGCATTGAGGGCTTTGTCTCTATATCCCAATGCAGCCCTGTTACCATATGTTGCTATCCGGTCCCGAAGGAGGAAGGGTATATATTTATAAATCATGGAATCATTTTTTTAACAGCATTGAAGGCATAAAATCCATTACAAATATACACAATATTTTTGATAAAACAAAGGATTTTAACACATTGACTATATGATCTGTATGTTATCTTTTAGATTTCTCATAAAGTAATCTGATAAAAATATGTACTTATTAAAAATAATTCCATAAAATCATTATAAATGAATTGGGTAATTTTTTAAAAATATAATTCATCTTTCTTGCTCAATCTGGTGTTATCTTTGTCATAAAATATCATTCTATGTATTATTATTCATTGTAAGGGTTTTCAGTATGACATATTGCGATTTATTTAATCATCTTAAAGGAATCTACAACTACAATGACTCAATCATCAATGTCGATAATCTGGTTGAAATAAGAAACTTTGACTTTCAATCTGATAATTTTAAAATATTGACGGGAGAGGACAATTATTATTGTGCAGAACATCACCAGTCGTTTCAGGATGAAAAAGACATTGAAACAGAAACACTATTAGCAAAACCTTTAACAGATGTTGCCGATTCAAAAGTAACCGAGAATTGCAGGTTCAGATATTCTGTTTTCGCACCGAAAGGAACCTTGAAATCAGATAAGGTGATCATGATGTTTCATGGGTTGAATGAGAAATACTGGCATAAATATCTGACCTGGGCTTACAGGCTTTGTCTGCTCACAGGCAAGTCTGTCGTTCTGTTTCCAATAGCCTTTCATATGAACAGAGCACCACACGACTGGAGTGATTCCAGAAAGATGTATGCACTAAGCGAGAAAAGAAAGTTACAGTTTCCCGATATCATCGATTCCACGCTGACGAATGTTGCCATCAGTTCGCGCCTGCAGATAAAACCACAACGATATTTATGGTCGGGTCTGCAAACCTATCACGATGTGATTGACTTCACGAACAATATCCGTTCAGGTAGTCATCCTTTTATTGCAAATCATGCCTCGATCGATATTTTCGCTTACTCTATAGGTAGCTTTTTATCCCAGATACTGATGATGGCTAACCACAATCAACTGTTCGAAACATCGCGTTTGTTTATCTTTTGTGGGGGAGCAACTTTCAATCGCTATTCACCTGTGACCAAATTCATAATGGATAGTGAAGCCGATGTCGAACTTTACTCCTATGCGATCGAACATCTGGATAGTCATTTAAAACATGACAAACGACTGGGTCACTTTTTGGGCAATGAACATATGGAGGGTACTTGTTTCCGCAGCATGTTAAATTATAAAACGTTGAAAGACTTCCGTGAACAAAGTTTCAGAAATATGTCAGATCGGATTGCCGCTATCGGCTTGGTGCAGGATACTGTCATCCCTCCATATGAGATGATGAATACCCTGAGAGGATCCTCGCTGGATATCCCCATTCGCGTCGATGCCCTGGATTTTGATTACACGTATAAACATGAAGATCCTTTTCAGCCAGTGCCTAAACTTAACGACCTGCTAATGAAAAGCTACACTGGTATTTTTGATAAGGTAGCTGAGTTTTTACAGTAATAATTCAAAATATATTCATGTATCATTTCATTTGAGTATATTTGAATACAATACACTCATTTCATTAGCTTTTTTTCTAAAATATATTTACCTTTGCGCTCCTTAATTACATATCGGAATTATCCGGATAATTATATTGACATTCAACGACATAAAAACTAAAGGCTAAACCAAACAACATTTCAAATGAACATTTCAAGAGAAGATACCGGCACATTAAATGCCGTTTTGAAGGTTGAACTTACACCTGCAGATTATCAGAGTAAGGTAGATAAAATATTGAAAGATTACCAACACAAAGCCAATATACCCGGTTTCAGACCCGGAAAAGTTCCGTTTGGAATGATCAAAAAGATGTATGGTCCTTCGGTTACCGCCGATGAATTAAACAAAACTGTTTCCGAAAGCCTGAATAACTATATTACTGAAAACAAATTGGAGTTGTTGGGAGGTCCTTTGGCCATTGTTGATGGTCCACTTGATCTTGACATCAATAATCCCGGAGAAGTTACATTCAAGTTCGAAATCGGCCTGCAACCAGAGATCAATGTTGAACTGAATAGTGACATGAATGTGGATTTTTACAATATTCTCATTTCAGACGAAATGGTCGACCGATATATTGAAGACATCCGCAAACGCAATAGTAAGTCTGTTTCAACGGATGTAGCCGAAGTAACGGATCGTCTGGCAGGAACGTTTGTAGAACTCGAAAACGAAGAAGCAAAAGCAAACGGAATCACTAAAGATGCTTCGATACTGATTGAAGCCGTTAAAGATGCTGAACTTAAAGAGCAACTGATAGGCTTAACCGTAGGCGCAAGCATTGTAATCAATCCGATGAAAGCATTTGAAAATGCTGTCGAAGTGAGTTCAATGTTAAGCATCACAGTGGATGAAGCCAAAGCGTTGAACTCAGATTTCACCTTTCTGGTTAATGAAATCAACCGTCAGGAAGAAGCCGAACTGAACGAAGCCTTCTTTACAGAGCTTTATCCTGCTGATGAACTGAAGACTGTGGAAGATTTCCGTGAACGCATCCGTAAAGACGCTGCTACCTCATTTGTACAGGAAAGCGACAAAGTGTTCATGGGCATGGCTATCAAACAACTGATTGAAAAAGCAAACCTTGAATTACCCGATAGTTTCCTGAAACGTTGGATTGCCGATAGCAACGAAGGCAAAGTTTCGGCAGAACAAATCGAAAAAGAGTATACTGATTATGCCCATTCTGTAAAATGGCAGTTGATCGAAAACAAGATCATGATTGCAAACGAGATAGCTGTCACTGAAGAAGATATCCGCAGCCACTACAGAGCGATGTTCCGTTTCTCAGAAGACATGGATGAAGCTACCCGTACACAGATTGAAACCATTGTCGATTCTTTCATGAAAAACAAAGAGGAAGTCAGAAAAATTAATGATCAGCTTCACGACAAAAAACTGCTTGATTTGTTTAAGTCTGTAGTTACACTCAATTTAAAAGATGTTTCGTACGAAGATTTTATTAAATTAGCTACCGAAAACAAATAAACTTATTTATGGACCACAACGAATTTTATAAATACGCAACCATGCATCGTGGTATCAGCAGCATGAATATGCATCGCTATACTTCGGTCATGCAGAACTACATATCCCCAACAATCATTGAAGAGCGTCAGTTGAACATTGCAACGATGGATGTCTTTTCAAGGTTGATGATGGATAGAATCATCTTCCTGGGTGTTCCCATTGATGATTATGTAGCCAATATCATCCAGGCACAGTTGCTCTTTTTAGAGAGCTCTGACTCGCGCCGCGATATCCAGATCTACCTCAACACCCCCGGTGGTGGCGTAAATGCAGGTCTTGGTATCTACGACACCATGCAATATATTGCTCCCGATGTAGCCACTATCTGCACAGGTATGGCCGCCAGCATGGGTGCTGTTATATTGTGTGCAGGAGCTGCAGGCAAACGTACAGCCTTGACACATTCACGTGTTCTTATTCATCAACCGATGGGAGGCACTCAGGGTCAGGCAACTGATATTGAGATCCAGACGCGTGAGATCATGAAACTGAAGAAAGAACTCTATGATATCATTGCCAGCCATTCAGGTCAACCCTACAAGAAAGTCGAAAAAGACTCTGACAGGGATTACTGGATGACGGCTGAAGAGGCAAAAGCATATGGTATGATCGATGAAATACTTGTCCGTACTAAGACAGTTTAATTATCAGATCTGTTATCACTTTACATTCAGGATTAAGGAAATAAAAGCCTCAATCCTGAATTTTAATAAAAGGCAGTTGGCATTAGCT
>Ga0224523_1001088_pt1 | contig 12185 bp, 9 predicted proteins | sample CFST50metaG_FD_182732 | JGI IMG/M metagenome (GOLD analysis project Ga0224523, IMG submission 182732) | Peat soil microbial communities from Stordalen Mire, Sweden - C.F.S.T50 | ecosystem: Environmental > Terrestrial > Soil > Wetlands > Peat | place: Sweden: Norrbotten County, Stordalen Mire...
GTGAAGCGTAGTCGTCTGACCACGGCTTCTTGAACTCCAGCTTCACATTTCCGTCGTCGAGGATCTTGAGCCTGTCGTTGGCGAAGGGAGGGCGCAGTATGTACTTGCACAGGGTCAGTCGGCCTTGCTTGTCGTTGGCGGCGATCTTGGTAGCAGCGTGCAAGTTGAACCCGCGGGCTTGACCACATAAGTTGCCCTTGGCGATGGGGCGGTCATGTGGCCAGCAGTCAACAAAGCCGCGTTCAGTTCGCAATCGCCGTATCCGCCAGAACTGCTTCCAGCGGCTTGGCGAAGATCGTCCAGTCCGCGGCGTGGGGGCCAAGTGCGCCGGCGCGATGCAAGCGTGGCAACACATGCTGGGCCACCACGGCCGAGCACGAGGCGTAGCGACCGGAAAACACGACCGCATCGATCCCGCCCAAGGCCGCCGCGGCTGTCCCCGATGCCAGCAGCATGCGATAGAGCAAGACCTCGCGCGCACGGGTGCACTCACTGCGCGTACTGGTGAGCACGTCGCCCAAGCGCACGCGGTGGCCCACCAAACCGGAAAGCCCGCTCTCGCCCACCAGCAGCGCATTGGCGCCTTCCGGCCCAAGACCGGCCTCACCGGCCAGGGCCAGCGCAACGGCGGGATCGATCTCGCCGCTGTTGGTCTCGCCCGGCAAACCTTCCAATGGCGTGGCGCCGCCAGTGACGGTGATGGGCCGGCGGCCCAACACCGCGGCGATCTCAGGCTGGGCATCAAGACAGATGGAAAGAATCCGCGCCGGGTGATCGAGGCCACGCTTGCGCAAGCTGCGGCCGGCTTCCAGCGACGCTGCCTGGTGATACAGGCCGTGGTAGCCCCAACGCCGCAAGGCCAGTTTGTGCGCCAATTCAGGCGACACCGCGTAGGTGCGTTCGCGTGCCGGCAAGTCCACGAAGAACGAAGTCTCGAAGGCCAGGCGGGCCGGGGTTCCGGGAAAGACTTCTTGCACGGCGTGTGCGGTCTCAATCAGACCAGCCACGTGCAGAGGTGACTGTCGCGCAACGCGTTCCAGTCGGACAAAGGCGTCCTGGTCGAGCGGCGCCGTGCCAGGGAATTCTTCGCCGCCAAACAGGCCGTGCACAACCACGCTGGTGGCGTCATCCAGCAGACCCACCGCCTGCGCAATGGCGCGAACCTCGTCGAGAGCTACGCGCGGCCCTTGCCAGCGAAAACCACGGATGGTGCCGGTGCAGGTTTCACGGCCGTCCGCGAAGCCCGCGTAGCGCAAACTCTTGCCACCGGGAATCAGAACCAGGGTGCTCATAGCGCAATCCTTTCCGACTGCGTGCCAGTGTTTGACAGCAGGCCGTAACTGAAGCGCGCAATGGCCATTTCCTCGTTGGTGGCAATGGCCAAGATGCGCACGCGACTTTGCGGCGTGGACAGATCTGCGGGCAAGCTGCGCGCGGCTTCGTTCTTTTCGGGATCGATGTCGAGGCCGAAGCACTGCAATCCCGCGGTCACTGCCCAGCGCACATGCGGAAGCTTCTCGCCAATGGTGTCGGTGAAGATCACGCAGTCGGCCCGGCCCACCAGGGTCAGGTACGCGCCCAGGTACTTGCGAATGCGCCAAAGGTAGACCTGCTCGGCCACCGCCAGTTGCTCGATGTCCGCAGCTGGCCCGTCAGCCGCACGCGCCACCACGTCGCGGATGTCAGCCGACATTCCTGACAAGCCCAACACGCCGCTCTTTCGGTTGAGCAAGCCCTCGACCGCGGCGCCGTTGCCGCCCGCTCGCACCAACAGGGTCAGCGCCACCGCAGGATCCAGATCTCCCGAGCGCGTGCTCATCACCAGCCCCTGCAAAGGCGAATACCCCATGGTGTTGTCAATGGAGCGACCGTTGGCGATGGCACACAGGCTGGCGCCGCCGCTGCCCAGATGGCAACTCACGGCGTTCAGTTTCTCGAAGGGAACCCCCAGCAGCTTGGCTGCTTCCTGCGCCACATACTGGTGACTGGTGCCGTGGAAGCCGTACTTGCGAAAGCCGTACTTGGCCACCAGCGCGGCCGGCAGCGCGTAGCTGCGTGCCACCTCTGGAATGGTGGCGTGAAAAACCGTGTCGAACACCACCGTCTCGGGCAGCTTGGGGTAAAGTCGCCGACACGCGGCCACCAGGCGCACCGCGGGCGGGTTGTGAATGGGGGCCAGCTCCTGGATGCGCTCCAGCTCGGCCATGACCGCGTCGTCGAGGATCACATGCTGTTTGAAATTGGGTCCGCCGTGCGCCATGCGGTGCCCGATGGCATCGGGCACCAACTCGGGATCGCGTTCCAGCAGCTGCATGACCTGCGTGAAGGCAGTGGCGTGGTCAGGCATGTCCACCACGATGGTTTCCTTCTTGCCGGCCACCTGGTGGTGAATGCGAGCCGACTCGGCGGTTTTGGGACCGACCCGTTCAGCCTCCCCACCCGCCAGCTCTTTCTCGCCCGGCATTTCGATCAGCCGGTACTTGAGCGACGAGCTTCCGCAGTTGAATACGATGATGCGCATGGCGTTTCCTTGGTGTCGGATCAGATTTCGTCCGGAATCCACCCAAAGACCGGGATTCCCACCAGGCCATGGGCCATGGCCGCGGTTCCGTAGGTGCACTCCACTATTTTGGCGATCTCCACCGATTCGTTCTGGCTGTGCGCCTCTTCCTCGCGACCTGGGCCGTAGCCGATGGTCGGGATGTGAAATTCGTTGGACAAAACGCTGCCGGAGGTGCCCATGCCCAGCCGCGACAGCTTCCATTTACCCGGTCGAACCACGCATCCAGTCGCAGCCAGCGCCTGGCGAGCGCGCGAGAGCAACGGGCTGAAGGGATCGGTGCTCCAGGCGTGGGTGACTCGCTTGACCTGCATGACCAGGCCCGATGGCATAGTCTCGGACCGCTCGCGCACGGCCACGTCCACCTCGACCGCACCGGCGAGTTGCGCCAGTCGCTCGGCCTCGTGGCGCATGCGACCCACCATGCCGTCGACGGCTTCTTCCAGGCCGAGGCGGCGTTCCACGGAAATGGTGGCACAACGGAAACCATGGCTGTCTTCGAAGTGCGGCTTGCCCATGAGCATGGCTTGCACCGCCGCTGCCGGATCGATGTCACCCATTCCGCTCGACACCAGCTCGGCCGCGTCGGCCACGTGAAACGGGTTGTTGCTGCGCAGGCGGATGTCCAGTTCGGCGCGGCCGTCGTGGCCGTAGTACAGGCCCAGGTCGGTCGGCTCGCCGAGAATGGCGTATTCCGGCCGCAGCCCCATCTCCTTCAAGGTGAATTCAATCAGTCCGCGCATCCCGATGGAGATGCCGTTCTCCTCGGCCACGGTGGCGGCCACGATCAGGTTTCCTCGCAAAGGCAAAAGACTGCGCTTGAGCAACCCGGCGGCAAAGACCTGCGCGGCCAGTCCGCCCTTGCAGTCGGCCGCGCCCAGACCGTACAACCGGCCGTCCTCGATGCGGCCACTCCAGGGCGAGCCCGGCCAGCCCGCCTCGTCGCCAGGCTCGACGGTATCCATGTGACTGGCCAAGAGCAGATTGGGACCGTCCTCCACTCCGTGCAACACGCCCACCACGTTGCCGAAGCCATCGGTGGTGACCGTGTCGAAGTCGAGAGCGCGCATCTGCTTCTCCACCAGCGCCGCAGCACTCGACTCATCCCGGGTCAAACTGCGCGTGCGCAAAAGAGCCTGCGCAAACGCCATCAGCTCGCCCTGCAAACCTTCCAACTTGCCTTTCAACAGATCGTACATGGTGCGTCTCCTTCGATCGATTCGTCGCTCTTGGTTGATGTTCTGCTGCTTCACAGAGCAAGCGCCGTGCCGATGGCGTCTTTCCTGCTTTTGTCGTTCCTCGCGCCCCTCCCAGCATTTCAACTTGCAAAACTATCGTTTCAGATTGAAATACTGGGTGCATCATGCGAGTCGAAGACCTGAAGCTGGACGAGCTGCTGGAGTTCCGCGATGGAGTCATCGACTTCCAGGGCCGCCGACTGGTTCTGCACAGCACCGACGCCTTCGCCCAGTTCCGCAAGGATCTCTTTGAAATGGTCGGGCCCGGGCAGGCCCGGCGCATCCTGACCCGCTTCGCCTACTTCTGGGGTCAGGCCGATGCCGCGGCCATGCGCCGCGTGTTCAAGTGGGACAATGTCATTGACCTGATCAAGGCCGGGCCACGCTTACACGCCTTGCAGGGTGTGGCACGCTGGGTGACAAAGAAATTGGATGTTGATCCAGTCGCCGGCCACTTCGAGATGGACGTGGCCTGGCACCACTCGGCCGAGGCCGAGGAGCATGTGGCGGTGTTTGGTCGTGCGTCGCACCCGTCGTGTTGGATGTTGGCCGGCTACGCCAGCGGCTTCATGTCGTTTGCACTCGGGCACGACGTGTACTTCGTCGAGCATAGCTGTCGCGCGACGGGCGAGCGCGTGTGCACCGCCATGGGCAAGGACCGCGCATCGTGGGGCGCAGCCATCAACCCGCACCTGCCCTTTTTTCAGGCTGCCGACATCAAGGGGAAGATCCAAAGCCTGACCGAGGAACTGCATCGGGTGATGCGGGAATTGAAGCGCAGCACCGAGCGGCTGACCACGCTGGAGCGGCCCCCGCTGGTTGAAGTGCGAAGCAAAGCCTTCACCGCCGTGCTTGACCTGGCCACCCGTATTGCGCCCTTTGATTCATCGGTGCTCATCACGGGCGAGAGCGGCGTGGGCAAGGAAGTGGTGGCGCGTTTGGTTCACGCGCGCTCGCAACGCAGCCGGGGACCCTTTCTGGGCATCAACTGCGGGGCGCTGCCGGAAACCCTGCTGGACTCGGAGCTGTTCGGCCACAAGGCGGGCGCGTTCACCGGCGCCACCTCCGATCACGCGGGGCTGTTTGAGGCAGCCGCGGGCGGAACGCTTTTCCTCGACGAGATCGGCGAGATCTCCCACGCCTTGCAGGTCAAGCTGCTGCGCGTGCTGCAGGAACGCGAAATCCGGCGCGTGGGCGAGAGCCGCACGCGCAAGATCGACGTGCGCATCCTGGCCGCCACCAACCGCGATCTGGCCGAGGCCATGCGCCAGGGCGCGTTCCGCGAGGACCTTTACTATCGCTTGCGGGTCATCGAGATCGCGATTCCCCCGCTGCGCGAGCGCAAGGAAGACATTTTGCCGCTGGCGCGCTTCTTTGTGGAGCGACTGCGGGTGAAGCTGAAGATGCCCAAGCTGCGCCTGGCCGCCACCGCCATCGACCCGCTTTCAGCCTATGCCTGGCCCGGCAACGTGCGCGAGCTGGAAAACGCCATCGAGCACGCCGCTGTGCTCTCACGCAGCGGCTCCATCACGCCCGAGCTTCTGCCGTCCAATGTCGTGCTGAGCGCCGGGGCGCGCCCTGGGCCAGGCCAGGGCCAGCGTTCGCTCGAGCAAGTCGAGAGCGAACATATCCGCGCGGTGCTGGCCGAGTCAGGCGGCAACCGCACCCGTGCCGCCGCCGTGCTGGGCATCAGCCAAGCCACCCTGTGGCGCAGGCTGAAGACCGTGAAGGATGCAAGCTAGCTGTTTCACCACAGAGATCACAGAGGCCACAGAGGCCGGAGCGGAAAAGAAAAGGGGTCGAGCCGATCCGAACCCATTCCCTTCCGAGGCTCTGCGTTCTCTGTGCTCTCTGTGGTGAAAAAAGCTAGCCATGATTGCAGGGACGAGGAATCAAGTCGCCGGGGTGCCCCTACGCTTTTCTGGTATCGAGAAAGCGCCGCTCGATGCCGGCGTAGGCGTCGATGCGGCGGTCGCGCAGGAAGGGCCAGCCCTGGCGCACCTCCTCGATGCGGGCGGGGTCGACCGTGGCAATCAAAGTCTCTGCGCGATCGACAGGCGCTTCGGCCAGCACCACGCCGAACGGGTCAGCGAGGAAACTTGTGCCCCAGAATTCCAGGCCAGGCGGGCCAGCCGGCGTTTCGAGGCCCACCCGGTTGACCGCGGCGACGTAAAGACCGTTGGCGATGGCGTGCCCGCGCTGGACCGTGCGCCAAGCATCGCGCTGGGCCGCACCGTTGGCCGCCTTTTCCTGTGGGTGCCAGCCAATAGCCGTGGGATAGAAAATGATATCGGCGCCGGCCATGGCAACCAGGCGGGCGGCTTCGGGATACCACTGGTCCCAGCAAATGAGGATGCCCAGCCGGCCGAGGAATGTCTCGAATGCGCTGAAGCCGAGGTCGCCAGGGGTGAAATAGAACTTTTCGTAGTAGCCGGGGTCGTCGGGGATGTGCATCTTGCGGTACAGACCCACCACCTCGCCGTTGGCACCGATCACCGCCGCTGTGTTGTGGTACAGACCGGGCGCGCGCCGCTCGAACAGGGTTGCGATGACGATCACGCCGGCCTGGCGGGCCACCGCGCCGATGGCCTCGGTGCTGGGCCCGGGGATCCTTTCGGCCAGGGCAAAGTTGGCCGCGTCCTCGGTCTGGCAGAAGTAGGGCGAGCGGAAGAGCTCGGGCAAGCACACCACCTGGGCGCCCTGCGCGGCTGCCTCTCGAATTCTCGCGCAGGCCAGATTGAGATTCGCCTCGGGCTCAGGCGACATGGCCAACTGAACCAGGCCGACCTTGAAGGGTGATCTTGCAAGCACGGACCGATTCTACTTGGCCCCGGCCTGTCGCCAAGCCGGAAGCGCAAGCAGGGGCCGCGAACCGGCGAGCACGCCTTTGAAATCTGCTAGAAACAATCGCGGAAGCCCTTTTTTGCCAGGCCAAGAGAGGAAGACGAATGAACGACACAGAGCCCGTCCAGCCGGGCCGCAAGCCCAACATCGAGTGCGTGCCCTTTGGTAGGGCGCCGGATGGCACTGCGGTGGATCTCTACCGTCTGACCAACCGCCACGGCCTGAGCGCGGCGATCACCAACTACGGCGGGATCGTGGTGTCGCTGCTGGTTCCCGATCGCGAGGGCAAGCTGGGCGACGTCGTGCTCGGTTACGACACCTTGGCCGAGTACGTGGCGAAGAGCCCGTACTTCGGCTGCCTGGTTGGACGTTACGGCAACCGCATCGCCAAGGGCGAATTCAAGCTCGACGGCCAGACATATTCGCTGGCCAAGAACGACGGCGAGAACCACTTGCACGGTGGCAGGATCGGGTTCGACAAAGTGGTCTGGTCGGCCAAGCCATTAGGCCGCGTGGGGAGCCCGCCGGCTATGCCGGCGGCGCACCATCGCGGGAGGGTTTGGCGAGGCCGAGCGTCAGCGAGCGAGGTGGGTGCAGGGCGTGAAGGGGCCGAAGGGCAGAGCGAACCCTCTCAGGGTTCCCATGAAGAAGATCGTGTGGGCCTGCAGCTGCAGTATCTAAGCCCGGACGGCGAGGAGGGCTATCCAGGCGCACTCTCGGTTTTCGTCAGCTACACCCTGTCCGATCAAGATGAGTTCATCGTCGACTACCGGGCCACTACCGACAAAGCCACGGTGGTCAACCTCACCCACCACAGCTACTTCAACCTCGACGGTGCCGAAGCCGACACCCTCGGTCATCTGCTAACCATCGACGCGGACTCCTTCACGCCGGTTGACAGCGGCCTCATTCCCACCGGGGAGGTGTGTGCGGTCAAGGGCACGCCTATGGATTTCACGCGGCCCAAGGCCATCGGCACTGACCTTGGATCCAAGGATCCGCAGCTCGCGATCGGCCACGGCTACGACCACAACTGGATCCTCAGGCGAAACCGGGAAGGGTTGTCTCTGGCCGCGCGCCTGATGGGACCAAGAAGTGGTCGGGTGATGGAAATCCTTACGACCGAGCCGGGGATCCAGTTCTACGGCGGCGGCTGGCTCGACGGCACCATCAGGGGGAAACAAGGGAAGGTCTACCGGCCCTGCTACGGCCTCTGTCTGGAAACCCAGCACTATCCCAACTCACCCAACCAGGCCGAGTTTCCGTCGACCGTGTTGCGCCCAAGCGAAACCTACCGGAGTAGGACGATACATAGGTTTTCCATCGCAAAGCGCTAGTGCCTTCGTGACGTGTCCGTGACGTAGCGGCGACAGGGCAGCCATGATACCGTTGTTTCCGGGGCTATTTCGCGCCTCCCGTACAAGCCCATGGCTGAGAAGGTAATCGGCATAGATCTAGGAACGACCAACTCGTGCGTCGCTGTTCTGGAAGGAATCAGCGCCACGGTTATCGCCAATCGCGGCGGGTACAAGACCACTCCCTCGGTGGTGGCGATGTCCGAGACAGGCAAGCGCCTGGTCGGCCACATTGCAAAGCGCCAAGGGGTCACCAATGCCGAGAATACCGCCTATGCGGTCAAGCGACTCATCGGGCGGCCGTGGACATCGCCAGCCGTGCAGGCGGTGAAGGCGGCCGTGCCCTATGGCATCTGCGAGGGCCCCCACCAAGACGTGCGCATCAAGCTGCGCGATCAGCTTCTTTCGCCGCCCGAGGTTTCCGCCTACGTCCTGCAGGAGATGCGCGCCATCGCCGAGGAGTTTCTCGGACAGACGGTCAGCAAAGCGGTGGTCACAGTCCCTGCGTATTTCAACGATGGCCAGCGCCAGGCCACCAAGGACGCGGGGCACATCGCCGGCCTGGATGTCATTCGCATCATCAACGAGCCCACCGCGGCGGCCCTGGCCTATGGCTTTGGCCGGGACGTGGAGGGCAAGATCGCCGTGTTCGACCTGGGCGGCGGCACCTTCGATGTTTCGCTGCTCGACATCAACAACGGCGTGTTCGAGGTGGTAGCCACCGCGGGCGACACCTTCCTGGGCGGCGAGGACTACGACAAGCGGCTGGTCGACTGGTTGGTCCAGGGTTTTGCCAAGGAACACAAGGTCGACCTGCGCAGCGACACCATGGCCTTGCAGCGACTCAAGGACGCGGCCGAGAAGGCCAAATGCGAACTCTCGTCGGTGCGCGAAACCGAGATCAACCTTCCCTTCATCATCTCGACCGGCAAGAACCAAGCTTACCACCTGCATCGGGTGGTCACGCGCGGCAAGCTGGAGGAGTTGACCCTGGATCTGACCGAGCGGACCATACAGATCTGCCGGCTGACCATGGAAGATGCGGGCATCAAGCCGCAGGATCTGGCCGAGGTGGTCCTGGTGGGTGGCATGACCCGCATGCCGAAAGTGCAAGAGCTGGTGGCCGAGTTCTTCGCGCGCGAGCCGTGCAAGGGGGTGCACCCAGACGAGGTGGTGGCCATGGGCGCCGCCATCCAGGGCGCTGCGCTGATCGACGCCGCGGCGGCGCCTGACATGCTTCTGCTCGACGTCACCCCGCACTCGCTGGGGATCATGGTGGCAGGCGGCTACTTCCACCGCCTCATCGACCGCAACACCACGGTGCCCACCTCGAAGAGCCACGTCTTCACCACGGTCCGCGACGATCAGACGTCGGTGAAAATCGTGGTCTTCCAGGGAGAAGCCGATCGGGCCGAGGAGAACGAATTGCTGGGTGAGTTCGTCCTTTCCGGCCTGCGCAAAGCTCCCAAGGGCGAGGTGGAGGTGGATGTCACTTTCGAAATCTCGGCTGACGGCATCGTGGGCGTGGCCGCGCAGGACATGGAAACCGGCACCGAGCAACACATCACGGTCACCGCCACCAGCGGGCTGACCGATGCCGAGATCGAGCGCATGACCGCCGAGAACCAGGAGTTCCTGGTTTCCAGCCGGACCGAGGCGGGAGTGGAGAAGGAGCGCCAGCGCATCGAGAAGCTGGTGCACGAAGCCGAGACGCTTCTGCCCAAGGTCGAGGAGGTGCTGTCGGGGACTCCCTTCGGTCAGGATAGCCTGGACAATGTGCGTCTCATCCTCGACGATGCGCGCGCTGCGGTTGAGCGACGCGATGCCAGCGCGCTGGAACAGGTGTCGGAGCCGCTGGTCCGCACCTTGAACATGTTCCATGGAGTGGTGGACAGCGCGCGCCTTCGGCCTCCGTGAGGCAGTCGTGGCGCAGGATGTGTTGCAGGAAGCGCGCGCGCTGACCCAGCGAGGACTGGAGGACTACGCACGCGGCCGATTCCGTGAGGCTGCGCTGGCCTGGGAAAAGGCGGCGCAGCTGGCGCCCGACGATTCGCGGGCTACCAGCCTGCTCGAGTTTGCGCGCAAGCGGATGAGGGAGCGCGACGCGCGCCCGGTCGTACACGTGCACGGCGCCACGCTGGAGTCACCCATTCCCGGTTTTCTGGCCAGCCTGACCGCGGTCGAGGCGGATGAGCCGAGCAGCGGCAGTTTCCCCACGCCGCCGCCCGACGGTGAGTGGGCCCAGATCGACACCAGGCGCGTGCTGGCCGGAACTGGGGAAGGGGCGGAGCCTGGCAAGAACGCGCAGGGGCCAGCCGACACCTGGAAGGATCTGCCCATTCACGTCGACAATCTGCAGGCCAGCGCGCGCGGCTTGCTGGAAGAGTGTCGAGCCGCGCTCCTCGAAGGCCACGCCGACCGGGCTGCCCTGGTTGCCGAGCTTGCGCTGCAATTGAGCGAGCAGGCCCGCTCGCCCGAGGTTATCGGCATCGTCGATTCCAGGCGTCTACTGTTTGAACGCGCCTTCTGCGCCTGCATCGGCGACATGAAGAGTGCACCCATTCGCGCTATTCCCTCGGAGGCGTTGGATGCGCATGGCTTCGATCACCGCGCAGCCTTCCTGATGTCGCGCATGGACGGCACGCTCAGCGTGGGGGAATTGCTCGACGTCGCGGGCATGCCGCGATTCGATGCCCTGCGCCTGATATCGGCCCTGCGGCGGGCTCAGGTGGTGGACATGGTGCCTTTGGGTTAGCTTTTTCACCACAGAGAGCACAGACGTCGCAGAGCCAGACCGGAAGGGGAAGGGTTGGGTTCTGTCCGTTCCGAACCCCTTCTTTCTTTCCGAACTCTGTGTTCTCTGTGCTCTCTGTGGTGGAAGAGCTAGCCAACAACGTACTTGATCGCGCTCCGCGAGATAGCAGGCCCTGGACGTTTTTCGGCGACTCTGGTAGTCGTCCGCGCATGAAGATCGTTCTCGCATACTCGGGAGGACTCGACACCTCTGTGGCCATTGGCTGGCTGCAGGAAAAGTACCACGCCGAAATCGTTGCCTTCTGCTCGGACGTCGGGCAGCAGGAAGACCTGGAAGCCGCACGTGCCAAAGCCTTGCGCTGTGGCGTGGTGGCCTGCCACGTTTTCGACCAGCGCGAGGAGTTCGTGCGCGATTTCGTGTTCCCTGCGGTGCGCGCGGCAGCTCTCTACCAGGGCGAATATTACCTGGGCACGTCTCTGGCTCGCCCCTGCATCACCCGCGGCCTGATGGAAGTCGCGGCCCAGGAGAACACCAACGTCATCGCCCACGGCGCCACCGGCAAGGGCAACGATCAGGTGCGCTTCGAACTGGGCGCCTACTGGTTCAACCCGTCGGTGAAGATCATCGCACCCTGGCGCGAGTGGGACTTCAAGTCGCGCTCGGAGATGATCGCGTTTGCCCAGTCACACAACATTCCCGTCGAGGCCAGCACGGCCAAGCCCTATTCCATCGACCGCAACCTGCTGCACACCAGCTACGAGGGCGGCATCCTGGAAGACCCGGATGCCGAGCCGCCGGCCGAGATATTCCAGCGCACCGTGGATCCGCGACGGGCCCCGGATCAGGCGCGTGAAGTGGCGATCTCCTTTGAGCGAGGAACGCCAGTCGCGGTGGACGGCAAGCCGCTGACGCCTGCCGCGCTGCTGACCGAATTGAACAAGATCGCGGGCGAGCACGGAGTCGGCCGCGCGGATGTGGTGGAAGACCGCTTCGTGGGCATGAAGAGCCGCGGCGTGTACGAGACGCCGGGGGGAACCCTGCTGTACAAGGCCCACCGTGGGGTCGCCTCGCTGACCATGGATCGCGAGGCCATGCGGCTGCGCGACACCCTGGCCGTCGAGTACGCGACCTTGGTGTACCGAGGCTTCTGGTTCTCACCGGAGCGCGAAGCCTTGCAGAAGCTGGTCGACGACGTCAACCAGCCGGTCACCGGCACGGCCCGGCTGCGACTTTTCAAGGGCAGCCTGACGCTCATCGGTCGCAAGGCGCCCAAGTCCCTGTACCGCGCGGACGTCGTCACCTTCGAGGACGATCACGGCGCCTACGACCAGCGCGACGCCGGCGGGTTCATTCGCCTGAATGCTCTCCGCCTGCGCACGACCGCCAGCGCACGACAGAAGTAGGTGATCTTCACGCGACCTTGACCTCGTGGG
>Ga0224523_1001090_pt1 | contig 12164 bp, 7 predicted proteins | sample CFST50metaG_FD_182732 | JGI IMG/M metagenome (GOLD analysis project Ga0224523, IMG submission 182732) | Peat soil microbial communities from Stordalen Mire, Sweden - C.F.S.T50 | ecosystem: Environmental > Terrestrial > Soil > Wetlands > Peat | place: Sweden: Norrbotten County, Stordalen Mire...
GTCAGTTGCAGGAATCAAGCCAATGACATGTATCGGAAGTTTCGCTTTTGCAATGGCATAAAGAGCGCCAATCACAGCAGCAGCACCCGACATATCGCATTTCATGTCGATCATGTTTGCCCCTGATTTAAGATTGATGCCTCCGGTATCCATGACAACGCCTTTGCCTATAAATATGTAAGGATTTTTATTGCTGTATTTTTTTGGCTTCCATTCAATGACAGTGAACGTGGGAGGATCAATACTGCCTTTATTCACAGCAAGTAATCCACCCATTTTCAATGTTTCAATCTTTATTTTATTCATCACTTCGACTTTAGCGCCTTCGCTTCTGCAAAGCTTTTCGGCTTCCTGTGATAATTTAACAGCGGTTAAATATGAAACAGGTTCGTTCACCAGATCGCGGGCTTTATAAACAGCTTCAACTAAAATATTGATTTCATTAATAGCTTCGTTTGTGATCTTCTTTGAAACAAGAACTATTTTTTCAAGAGTGTTGAATGATTTTTTTGCATCCTTGCTCTTTTTGTATTTGCTGAATTGATAATTACCAAGTGCCATTCCTTCGGCGTATGCAAGAGCTCCGGCAGGATTTTCCTGAACATCGACAATAAAATTTTTTGATAATTTATTCCCATTAAGTTTTGCAAGGATACAATTACCCGCTTTCCGGCATGATTCAATAGTTTCGGGATCCTTGTCATCTTTTTTGATAAACTGAACGAATTCCCATTTCTTAATTCGATTAAAAGGAAAAACTTTTATCTCGTTTTTTTTATTTTGTGTTTTGATATAATCAATTTCTTCTGAAGAAAACCCAAAAGATTTAAGCTTTGATGCATCATTTATCAAATAAATGATATTTTCTTTCGGTGAAATTTGTCCCGATTTTTCAATAGATGTATACATATTAGTTGTAATTTTGAATTTTACAAATTTACAAATCTTGATGAGAAAAGAATTATAAATTTAAAAATTTCAAATAACGATTGATGAACATTGAGCAGATACTGGTAAAAGCGCTTTACCTTGAATTTCTTTCTTTGGAGGAAGGATTATTCCTTTACCAAAATGCTCCTACTCCTGAATTGATGTTTGTTGCAAATGAAATTAGAAAAATAAAGATTCCATCGGGTAAAGTAACCTGGTTAATTGATAGGAATGTTAATATTACCAATGTTTGTATTTCGGGTTGTACATTTTGTAATTTTCACTGCTCACTAAAAAGTAAAAAAGCGTATATCACATCGATTGATCAATACATTGAAAAGATTGATGAGATGAAAAGAATAGGAGGGAACCAACTGCTTTTGCAGGGCGGACTTCATCCAGACCTGGGATTGGATTTTTATATTACACTATTCAAACAATTAAAAAAACTTTATCCTACGTTGAAACTTCATGCGCTGGGACCGCCTGAAATTGTTCATTTAAGCAAGTTAAGCGGGTTAAGTTATTCTGAAGTTTTAGTAAAATTATGTGAGGCAGGACTGGATTCATTGCCTGGTGCAGGAGCAGAGATATTATCCGATCGTGTTCGGAAATTGATTTCGAAAAATAAATGCAGCTCTTCCGAATGGCTTGATGTGATGAGAGCAGCCCATAAATTAAAAATGATAACTTCGGCAACCCTGATGTTCGGGCATATTGAAACAATTGAAGAAAGAATAAATCATCTAGTGTTGCTAAGAAATGTTCAGGGCGAAAAGCCGGCTGATGCGAAAGGTTTTCTTGCTTTCATCCCGTGGCCTTTTCAAGGTGAGGGTACCGCATTACAAAAAAAATATAGTAGCGTAAAAAAAGTAATGCAAGAAGATTACATTAGGACAATTGCAATAAGCAGGATAATGTTACCCAATATCAGCAATATTCAAGCTTCTTGGCTTACCGTAGGCAAGGATACAGCTCAGGTTTGTTTGCACGCAGGCGCAAATGATTTTGGATCGATCATGATCGAAGAAAACGTTGTCTCTGTTGCAGGTGCTTCAAATAAATTCGATGCAACCAGCATACAGCAAGCAATCAAAGAAGCTGGTTTTATCCCTCAGCGTAGAACGCAGGAATATAAATACATTTGATGCTTGGTTTATACTATTCATAAGTAGATCAATTGTTAAAAATGTGAAATTTTAACCTGCATATATAATAATTTCTTTAATTTAGTGTTTCCTTTGAGATTGATGTTTTAATGAAAAAGATTTTTTCCATATTTTTTCTGGTTTGTACTATTACTGTAAATGTGTTTGCCACTCACATGAGGGCCGGAGAAATTACATATAAACATATTAAGACAGATTCTACAGGCTTAGCATACGAATTTACAATTACAACGTATACTTATACTCTAAGCCCCGCCGACAGGCCTCAGTATAAACTTTCAATGGGTGATGGTCATTCTATGATAGTCCCAAGAATTAGTAAAACGGCCGTACCCAATGCTGATGAGGTTTCTTTGAATATTTATATTGGTGAATATACATATAATGGCCTGGGGACATATATTGTTTCTCTTGAAGATTCAAATAGAAATGGGGGTGTGAACAATATCCCGAATTCTGTTAATACACCTTTTTTCATACAAACAATACTTGTTATAAATCCTTTTCTTGGGGCTGCCAGCTCTCCTGAATTGTTAAACCCCCCGATTGATAATGGTTGCGTGAATGTGCCATTTTATCATAACCCTGGTGCGTATGATGCTGATGGTGATAGTTTGTCGTATAAATTGATCAAATGTAAGGGTGATGCAGGTCTTGATATTGCCGGGTATACATTTCCTACAGCAAGTCATTTTTTTACTTTAAATACATTTACGGGGGAACTTGTCTGGGATAGTCCTGTTCAACAAGGGGAATATAATGTGGCCATACTTATTCAGGCATGGCGATACGGACAATTGATATGCAGTATTACAAGAGATATGCAGATCACCATAACTACTTGCAAAGATATTCCGCCTATCATTGATCCTATAAGTGATACTTGTGTTCTTGAAGGTACGTTGTTAAAATTCAATGTTCATGCTCATGACACTGATGTCGGCGATATTGTGTCGCTTACAGCTTCAGGCGGACCATTTATGCTTTCTTCAAATGCTGCGACTTTTGCTACTGTTTCACATGCTGATTCCGTTACATCTACTTTTTCATGGCAGCCTGCCTGTGAACAAGTACAAAAGCAACCTTACCTGATTACCTTTAGAGCATCTGATAATGCAAGCCCTGTAAACCTTGTAGATATTAAATCAGTAATGATAACTGTTGTCGCGCCTGCACCACCAAATCTTGCGGCAACACCCATAGGGAATAATATTCACCTTATCTGGAATAAAAGCCCTTGCCTTAATGCAATAGGTTATAAAATTTACAGGAGAAATGGTTTCTTTGGATATGTCCATGGTCACTGCGAAACAGGAGTGCCTGCATATACCGGATATGTTGAAATAGCTACCGTATCAGGTGTTAATGATACAAATTATACCGATACGAATAATGGTAATGGATTGGTTCATGGAAGAGATTATTGTTATATGGTTACTGCATATTTTAACGACTTGGGAGAAAGCTATGCCTCGAATGAAGCCTGTACTTCATTAATAAAGGACGTGCCGATCATAACCAATGTTAGTGTTAATAATACGGATGCTACAAATGGTTCAATTTATATAGCTTGGTCTAGGCCTACAGAAATCGATACTACTAAAATTCTCGGACCATTTAAGTATCTTATTTATCATTCCAACGATTTTAACGGAGCCCATTTTGTTTTAAAAGATTCACTAAATGGTTTGAATGATACAACGTATGTTGATACGTTAATCAATACCATTGATACTCCCTGGTCGTATCGAATTGATTTATGGAACAACACTCCCGGTGACCGATACCTGATTGGCTCTACCGAAAAAGCATCTTCTATTTTTCTCACATTCACACCTACCGATAATCAGCTAACGCTCAATTTTGCACCGGTTGTTCCTTGGGTGAATGATACATTTGTTGTTTATAGAAAAAATCCCGTAACACTGAATTTTGATTCGATCGGATTTTCTTTAACGACACAATATATTGATAAAAATTTAGCTAATAAATACTCTTATTGTTATAAGGTTAAAAGTATCGGAGGTTATTTTGCCCCGGGAATAATTTATCCTATTATTAATTTTTCACAGAAAGCTTGTGGCATTCCAATAGATAATGTTCCGCCTTGTGATCCGAACCTTGCAGTAATTCCAAATTGTGATAAAGTTGAAAACGAACTCATATGGACAGATCCAAATCACTCTTGTGCAAATGATGTTATATTTTATAAAATTTATTATTCCCCGACCGAGAATGGCGATTTCGTTTTGATAGATACGATCAATAATCCAAATGACACTACCTTTATTCATAAAAACTTGAATTCTATTGCCGGCTGTTATATTGTCACGGCAGTCGATTCATTTTTGAATGAAAGTTCTCTTAATAATAAAGTTTGTTTGGATATTGATAGTTGCAGTCTGTATGTTCTCCCTAATGTCTTTACTCCTAATGGCGATGGCAGCAATGATGAATTCATCCCATTCCCTTATCATTTTGTTCAGAAAATAGATCTTAAGATTTTTAACAGGTGGGGTAAAATTGTTTACACAACAGAAAATCCTGACATCAATTGGAATGGGAAAGACAAATTTAACGGGATGGAATGTAGTGATGGTGTATATTTTTATATTTGCGATGTTTATGAAATACGCTTGAATGGAATAAAAAAGAGAGCAATACACGGATACATTCATATATTAAGATAATTAACAAAACCCTTATGTTCACAGGTATTATAGAAACAACAGGAAAAGTTGTAAAAGTTGAAAGAGAGAAAGGAAATTTTCATTTTACTATTGAAGCTGATTTTGGCAAGGAACTAAAGATTGATCAGAGCATGTGTCATGACGGAGTTTGTTTGACAGTAGTAAAAGTTTTCCCGAAGAAAAATCAATATATGGTAACAGCTATTGATGAAACATTGAAAAAAACGAATCTTGGTTCATGGAAGCCCGGTTACCAGGTGAATCTAGAACGTTCCATGAAGATGGAAGGTAGGATCGACGGACATATTGTTCAGGGTCATGTTGACCAGACAGCAAAATGTATTGGTGTTAAAGAAACAGATGGAAGCTGGTTGTTTAATTTTGAATACGATCCCACTAAAGGAAACATCACTGTTCCGAAAGGATCAATTTCCATAAATGGTGTAAGCCTTACTGTTGTTGACTCAGGGAAGAAAACATTTTCCGTGGCAATAATTCCGTTCACTTATGATGTTACAAATTTTCACAATTTCAAAAAGGGTACAATTGTAAATATTGAATTCGATGTGCTCGGAAAATATGTGACAAAGCTTTTGGAAAGCTACGGAATTCTAAAGAAAAAGAAATAATAATTTATGAAAATTATTAGGGACACTTGATTTTCAAAGGTCCCTTTTTTTATTATCATAAAATGATTTTATTTAAAAATTGTTTGAGTTAAGAAATCGGTATTTATGGTTTATAACGATATAAATTGTATTTTTGCGCCCGATGGAAAATATTAGGAATTTTTGTATCATAGCCCATATCGATCACGGGAAAAGTACACTGGCCGACCGATTGCTTGAATATACTGATACGGTTGCCGTACGTGACTTACAGAACCAGTTGCTCGATGATATGGATCTTGAAAGGGAGCGCGGCATTACAATAAAAAGTCATGCCATTCAGATGAATTATGAATTGGATGGAAAAAAATACATATTGAATCTTATTGACACTCCCGGTCATGTTGATTTTTCTTATGAAGTTTCCCGTTCTATTGCTGCTTGCGAAGGCGCTCTGCTGGTTGTTGATGCCGCTCAGGGAATTGAAGCGCAAACAATTTCTAACTTGTATCTCGCACTTGAACATAACCTCACGATCATTCCGGTTCTCAATAAAATGGACCTTCCCAGCGCTATGCCCGAAGAAGTAAAAGACCAGATCGTTGACCTTGCAGGTTGCGACAGGGATGATATTTTATCGGCAAGCGGAAAAACAGGCTATGGAGTATATGAAATCCTGGAAGCAATTATTAAAAAGATCCCTCCTCCAAAAGGTAATCCTGATGAAGCTTTACAGGCATTGATATTCGATTCAGTTTATAATTCTTACCGTGGGATTATTGCTTATTTCAGGATATTCAACGGGAAGATAAGTAAGGGCGAAAAGGTAAAATTTGTAAATACAAACAGGGAATACCTTGCTGATGAAGTTGGCGTTTTAAAAATGTTGAAGGAACCCTGCAATACGATATCCGCAGGAAATGTCGGATATATCATTTCAGGGATAAAAGATGCAAGTGAGGTCAAAGTGGGTGATACCATTACGCATGTTGAAAATCCCTGCACTGAAGTTATCAAGGGTTTTGAAGATGTGAAGCCAATGGTCTTTGCCGGTATTTATCCTGTAGAAACGGAAGAATACGAAGAGCTTCGGACCGCGATGGATAAATTAAAGCTTAATGATGCTTCGCTGACCTTTGAACCCGAATCTTCGGCTGCGCTTGGATTTGGCTTTCGCTGCGGTTTCCTGGGTATGTTACACATGGAAATTGTCCAGGAACGTTTGGAGCGTGAATTTGCAATGACCGTTATTAACACGGTTCCGAATGTTTCGTACCATGCTTTTACAACAAAAGGTGAAAAAATAATTGTGAATAATCCTTCGGATATGCCCGAAGAGACTCATGTTGATAAGATAGAAGAACCATATATCAGCGCACAGATCATCACAAAATCAGAATACATTGGTGCTGTAATAGGTTTATGTATTGATAAAAGAGGCATCCTTAAAAATCAGGTATACCTTACTACCGACCGTGTTGAGATCACTTTTGAAATGCCACTTGCAGAAATTGTTTTTGATTTTTACGACAGGTTAAAGACCATTTCGCGTGGTTATGCTTCATTCGATTATCACCCTATTGAATACCGCGAAGCCAACCTTGTCAAGCTGGATATCCTCCTTAACGGAGATCCTGTTGATGCTCTGTCTGCCTTGATACATCGGGAAAATTCACAGAATTTTGGAAGAAAGATCTGTGAAAAACTTCGCCAGTTAATACCAAGGCAACAATTTGATATTGCTATACAAGCCAGTATCGGCGCGAAGATCATTGCAAGAGAAACAATAAAAGCGTTTCGTAAAGATGTTACTTCTAAATGTTATGGAGGTGACATTACCCGAAAAAGAAAATTACTCGAAAAACAGAAAAAAGGGAAAAAGCGAATGCGGCAGGTTGGTAATGTCGAGATCCCTCAATCGGCTTTCCTTGCTGTACTTAAGCTTGATGAGTAATTTTTTATTTTGAACAATCAATATTAACTACCGGGAAAAATAATTCCAGACAGCTTCATTAGGCAATGGAGCAACTACTTTTATATTTTCTTTACTTACAGGATGAACAAACTCAACTTTTCTTGCATGCAGGTGTATGCTTGCATCAGGATTTGAGCGTGGAAAACCGTATTTCAGATCGCCTTTGATCGGGCATCCGATCTCTGCAAGCTGCGCCCTTATTTGGTGATGTCTTCCTGTAAATATTTCTACTTCGAGCAGGTAATAATTATCCGATTTCCCAATGACATTATATTCAAGTTCCGCTTTTAGCGCACCTTTAGCGTCGGGTTTTACCGGATATGATTTGTTTTGTTTTTCGTTTTTCAAAAGATAATGAACAAGTCGGTCCGAATCTTTTGGTGGTTTGTTTTTTACAACAGCCCAGTATATCTTTTTTATTTGCCTGTCCTGGATGAGCTTATTCATCCGTGATAACGCTTTGTCGGTTTTGGCAAATATCACGCAACCGCTCACAGGTCGGTCAACGCGGTGTACCACGCCAACAAAAATATTTCCGGGTTTATTATATTTTATTTTTAAATATTCTTTGATCTTTTCACCCATTGGAGTATCACCAGTCTTGTCGCCCTGTACAATCTCGGAAGATTTTTTATTGATGATGAGCAGGTGGTTGTCTTCGTGCAAGACACGACTGGCAATATCTTCTGAAGTATTCATTTTTATTTATTTTTTAAAAGTTCATTAAGTCATTAATGGTCATTAGGTCATTTATATAATTTATTATAATGACTATGAATGACAGCGAATCATAATGACAATTGATGATTATTTGGTTAAGTAAAATTAAATTACAAGAAATAACATCTATTAATACTGTTCTTTTTTATTAGGAAAATCAATAGATTTCACATCTTTGATATAGGCTTCTACCGAACCTTTTATTTCTTCGTAAAGATTATGGTATCTTCGTAAATATCGTGGTGAAAATTCCTGGGTAATGCCAAGCATATCATGTAATACCAGGACTTGCCCGTCAACACCGCTCCCTGCGCCAATTCCAATGGTAGGCATCTTGACTTCCTTTGTAACCTGTGTTGCAAGTTTGGCTGGGATCTTTTCAAGAACAAGCGCAAAGATACCGGCTTTATCAAGTAAATGCGCATCTTCTACAAGGCGTTGGGCTTCATCTTTATCTGTAGCTCTTACAACGTATGTCCCGAACTTATGGATCGCCTGTGGTGTAAGACCTAAGTGCCCCATTACCGGGATCCCTGCTGATAATATCCTGTCGATCGATTCCAAAACTTCTTGCCCGCCTTCGAGTTTCACCGCATCAGCACCTGATTCTTTCATGATGCGTATGGCTGAATTAAGTGCTTCTTTAGAATTACCCTGGTATGTACCAAAAGGCATGTCAACCACTACTAAAGCTCTTGAAACGGCACGGGTTACCGATGATCCATGATATATCATTTCGTTAAGAGTGATCGGTAAAGTGGTCTTATGCCCGGCCATCACATTAGAAGCTGAGTCACCAACCAGTATTACATCGATCATGGCGCTGTCAAGTATCCTTGCTGTGGAATAATCATAAGCAGTAAGCATGGCAATTTTTTCGCCCTGCAGTTTCATTTCTTTAAGAACATGCGTCGTAACCTTATTTACTATCCGGGGAGCTGTCATATCTGTATCTTTTTAGAAATTCTATTAACGAATTAATTACAAAGCTACAAAAGTATCTTTTATTAATGTTAATTAAATTTATTTTTAGTATTTTAAAATTATTACTTTTGTTGCAAGCGATCACTCTTTTGTATTTGTTCTGATGAAAAAAATATTTATTCTGATTATAGTACTTATTGTTTCCAATTTTTCTTGCAAAACTGATTTTGACATCAATGCAAAGTGGAAAGACATTACCGTTGTTTATGGTTTGCTTAGCCAAAATGATACTGTTCATTATGTTAAAATAAATAAAGCGTTTCTTGGTAATGCCAATGCATTGACCATGGCTCAGAATGCTGATTCTGCCTCCTATGGAAATAACCTCCAGGTTTGGGTTGAAGAATGGTTAAACAATTCACAAACGAATAGCTGGAACCTTGATACTACAACCATTTATAATAAAGAGTCAGGAACTTTTTATGCTCCCAAGCAGGTGATTTATAAATTTAAGGCTACTCTTAATGTAAATGCCGAATACAAGTTATATGTGAAAAATAAACTGACAGGAAAAATAACATCATCGGTTACACCACTTGTCGATAATATTGATATAACCAGCCCGGCAGCAACACAACTGGCAAATTTCCACTCGTCAAGTAATGTTTCTGTTAAGTGGTTTTCTTCATTAAATGGCAAACTTTACCAGGTTATTATTCGGTTTAACTATTGGGAAGTAAATCTTGATCATAACCCAATTGATAGTACGAAAAAATCAATAGACTGGAGCCTTGGTACCGTTAGCTCGCTAACTACACAATATGGCGAACCAATGTACACAACTTATTATGGCAATTCATTTTTTCAATATATAGCGAATCAGATCAACAGTTCATCAACCACATCCGCTAATATTAGAAGGGATGTAGCTACTCCAAACGTTGATTTTATTTTTTTAGTAGCTGCTGATGACTTCAATACGTATATGGAAGTGAATGCGCCTTCAACAGGAGTATTGCAGGAAAAGCCGCAATATACAAATGTCAGTAACGGTATCGGTATCTTCTCTTCACGCCTCAATGCTGACAGACCTTTAAAAATGGCCGTACAATCAAAGGATTCGCTGATCAAAGGTATGTACACGAAAACGCTTAATTTCAAATAATTTTCTTTCAGAGCATCATTCGCTAACTCTTCTTTGCTGTCTTTTTGTCACCGTTCGTGTCAGAAATATTTTTCATTTACACATCTTATTATGTCATATTTTCTTAATTGTTCACTTTTGTTTTGATGGCATAATGATTGACTATATAACGGAAACATAAAATAATTATAATAATAATTTAAATAAAATGGGAAAAATAATTGGAATAGACCTTGGAACCACGAACTCATGTGTTGCTGTTATGGAAGGCAGCGAACCTGTTGTGATACCGAATAGCGAAGGCAGAAGAACAACTCCTTCTATTGTGGCATTTGTTGAGAATAACGAACGTAAGGTTGGCGATCCTGCAAAACGTCAGGCGATCACCAATGCTAAGAAAACAGTTTTCTCTATCAAACGTTTCATGGGTGAATCTTATGACAGGGTTACAAAAGAAATTAACCGCGTTTCTTACGAAGTTGTTCGCGGCGATAATAATACTCCACGCGTAAAAATTGATGACAGGCAATATACTCCCCAGGAAATTTCTGCAATGATACTTCAGAAAATGAAGAAAACTGCCGAGGATTATCTTGGTCAGGAAGTAACCGAAGCCGTTATCACTGTTCCTGCATACTTCAGCGATTCGCAACGTCAGGCAACAAAAGAAGCCGGCGAAATAGCAGGACTGAAAGTAAAAAGAATTATCAACGAACCTACCGCTGCTGCATTGGCATACGGGCTTGATAAAAAGAACAGGGATATCAAAGTTGCTGTTTTCGACCTTGGCGGTGGAACATTCGATATATCTATACTCGAATTGGGTGATGGCGTGTTTGAAGTGAAATCAACCAATGGTGATACACATCTTGGCGGTGATGATTTCGATCATGAAGTGATCAACTGGCTTGCCGAAGAATTCAAAAGCGAATTCAATGTCGACCTGCGTAAAGACCCTATGGCTTTACAAAGACTGAAAGAAGCTGCCGAAAAAGCAAAGATCGAGTTATCAAGCAGCACACAGACAGAAATAAATCTGCCTTACATTATGCCTATCGACGGTGTTCCCAAGCATTTGGTTCGCACACTTACACGGGCAAAATTCGAACAGCTTTGCGACAAGCTTATCCAGATGACAATTGAACCTTGTAAAAAAGCATTGTCAGATGCAAATATGACAGCATCGCAGGTTGATGAAGTTATTCTTGTTGGCGGATCCACACGTATTCCCGCTATTCAGGCATTGGTTGAAAAATTCTTTGGAAGAACTCCTTCAAAAGGTGTGAATCCTGACGAAGTTGTTGCAGTAGGAGCAGCCATACAGGGCGGCGTGTTGACAGGCGAAGTAAAAGATGTATTGTTACTCGATGTTACTCCTCTTTCATTAGGTATCGAAACTTTTGGTAGTGTATTTACAAAACTTATTGAATCAAATACAACTATTCCAACAAAGAAATCGGAAACATTCTCCACGGCAGCCGATAGTCAGACTTCTGTTGAAATTCATGTTCTGCAGGGCGAACGTCCAATGGCTAGCCAGAACAGGACCATCGGAAAATTTCATCTCGACGGCATTCCACCTGCACCTCGCGGAATTCCTCAGATAGAAGTTACTTTCGATATTGATGCAAACGGGATTTTAAATGTTTCGGCTAAAGATAAAGCCACAGGCAAAACGCAGAACATACGTATTGAAGCTTCTTCGGGCCTGACAGAAGACGAGATAAAGAAAATGAAACACGAAGCTGAAGCCAATGCCGAAGCCGATAAAAAAGCAAAAGAAGAAATAGATAAGATAAATCATGCTGATGGCTTGATATTCCAGACAGAAAAACAACTGAAAGAATATGGCGATAAGATACCGGCTGATAAAAAAGCTCCTATTGAAAGCGGACTTGTTGAATTAAAAGAAGCACATAAGAACCGCGATATTGCAGCCATTGATGCAGCCATGGCAAAATTGAATGCAGCATGGCAGGTTGCAAGCGAAGAAATGTACAAGGG
>Ga0224523_1001093_pt1 | contig 12133 bp, 9 predicted proteins | sample CFST50metaG_FD_182732 | JGI IMG/M metagenome (GOLD analysis project Ga0224523, IMG submission 182732) | Peat soil microbial communities from Stordalen Mire, Sweden - C.F.S.T50 | ecosystem: Environmental > Terrestrial > Soil > Wetlands > Peat | place: Sweden: Norrbotten County, Stordalen Mire...
CGCTTGTTTCGCTATATACCTCGCGAATAACATTGAGCATTTTGGGAGTAGACAATTTTGGAATTAATAACGTTGTGGCTGGCGTCGTTGCATTTATTGCAGTTATCAACGCCTCAATGAGCGCGGCAACCTCCCGTTTTCTGATTTTTGAGTTGGGTAAAAAAGACTACATACAATTAAAAAAAGTCTTTAATGCAACGCTGGCAAGCCATCTTGGAATTGCGATTGCAGTGGCGCTGGTTGCCGAAACCGCCGGATTATGGTTTGTAACGCATAAGCTGGTTATACCTGAAAATCGTATGGGAGCTGCGCTTTGGGCATATCAGTTTGCTATTTTATCGACAGTGGTTTCCTTAACACAAGTGCCTTACAATGCACTGATAATTGCTCACGAAAAAATGAATGTTTATGCTTATGTTTCCATGCTCGGGGTGTTTCTCGCTCTCGGAGCGGTTTATCTGCTTAAAATAGGTAATTTTGACAAACTGAAAATATATTCGTTGCTTAATTTTGTTGTCATATTGATAATGGCGTTGGTTTACCGTTTCTACTGTGTAAAAAGATATCCTGAATCCCATATATCTTTTTTTTGGGAAAAAAGTCTATACAAAAAATTATTTTCGTTTTCCGCATGGGAATTATACAGTGCCTTTTCCGGAATTATTGTAAATCAAGGTGTTAATGTGATGAGTAACATGTTTTTCGGCCCCGAAGTGAACGCCGCCCGCGGTATTGCCGGTTCCGTACAAGGCAATGTCGGGAAATTCGGTTCGAATTTCATGCTGGCTGTCAAACCTCAAATTGTAAAACTCTATGCGGATAATAAAATAACGCAGATGATGAAGCTTGTTTTCACTTCATCAAAATACTCTTTTTTTCTGAACTACTTTCTTATGCTTCCACTGTTGCTTGAGACACAGTTTGTTTTTAAAGTTTGGCTGGTTAAAATACCAGAATATAGTGTATTGTTTTGCCGTATTATTCTGATTAGTGCTTTAATCAATTCTCTGGAAGGGCCGATAAGCACTTCTTTCCATGCTGTGGGTAAACTTAAACTGCCGAGCCTTATAGGCGGGACATTTCAATACTTAACAATACCTATTGCTTATATTTTCCTAAAAATCGGATATCCTCCGCAGTCGGTTTTCATTGTTCAGCTTTTTATTGCTTTAATTATGCAAATTGCTGAACTGTTTATCCTAAAAAAGCTAATCAAGTATTCTATTATTGAATACTTAAAACAAGTGATATTACCGGTAATAATAGTTGTTCTTATTTCAGGGTCAATTCCGTGTTTACTAATGACTTATTTCAATAGTGGTTTTATTCGTTTCTTTGTGGTTGGATTTACATGTGTAATAACAGTCAGTTTATCGGTTTATTTTATTGGTTTTGACAGAGAAATGAGAGCATTTGCCAATAAAAAGTTAATGGTAATTTTAAAAAGATTAAAATTAAAGAAGGCTGAATCAAATGTATAAATAATATGCTGTCATGTATCAAGCAGGTTAACAAAATCAACTATCAGCGTGATATTAATTATTTTACCGGAGAGGAAGTTTGAAATGTTTAAAAACAAGATTCTATTAATAACGGGGGGCACAGGCAGTTTCGGCAATGCTGTAATGAGAAGATTTTTACATACGGATGTCAAAGAAATCCGCATCTTTTCGCGCGATGAAAAAAAGCAGGATGATATGCGGCATCTGTATAATAATGACAAAATCAAGTACTACATCGGCGATGTGAGAGATTTACCATCCATCAAAAACGCCATGCATGAAGTAGATTATATCTTTCATGCTGCTGCGTTAAAGCAGGTTCCGTCCTGTGAGTTTTTTCCGCTGGAAGCAGTAAAAACCAATGTATTGGGAACAGACAATGTCCTTACTGCCGCGATCGAAAGCGGTGTCAAGAAAGTCATTTGCCTTTCAACGGACAAAGCAGCGTATCCTATTAATGCCATGGGCATCTCAAAAGCGATGATGGAGAAGGTCTTTGTCGCAAAATCGAAGACAGTGGACCCGGATAAAACACTTATTTGCGGCACCCGTTACGGCAATGTTATGGCATCGAGAGGTTCTGTAATTCCTTTGTTTGTTGACCAGATAAAAGCCGGGCTTCCTTTAACTGTCACGGACCCCAATATGACGCGCTTTTTAATGAGCCTGGACGAAGCGGTGGAGCTTGTGCTTTATGCTTTTAACAATGCGGAAAGCGGGGACATTATGGTTCAGAAGGCGCCCGCAAGCACAATAATGGATTTGGCAACAGCAGTAAAAGAATTGTTTAATGCCGATAATGAGATAAAAGTAATCGGTACAAGACATGGTGAAAAACTGTATGAGACACTTCTTACAAAAGAAGAGTTTATTGTGGCAACTGATATGGGCGGATTTTACAGGGTGCCTGCTGACAAAAGAGATTTGAACTATGACAAATATTTTGTAGAAGGGAATGAACAGGTTCAGCAGGTTGAGGACTATAACTCCCACAACACCGAAAGACTGAATGTTGAGCAGGTTAAAGAAAAACTGCTTACGTTGGAATATGTAAAAAAAGAGCTGGAAAGTGAGGGAAAATTTTAAATGAGTGTTAGTAAAAAATTAAAAATATTTTTAAAGAACACTCATTTGATGTCTATTAAGAACTGCGTTTTCAATTCTACAGGAGGCAATAAAATAAAACTGATTGGCAAAGGAAATATCGTCAGCAAGTCTTATTGCATATTAAAAAATACAAAAATAACAATTAACGGTTCGAACAACAGGATTATTTTTGGCATGGGGGCAAGGCTTCAAAACTGTTCTGTTATTATTGCTGGAGACAATAATACTGTTAATATCGGTGACAAATGCGATCTGCATTTTTGTAGTTTTGCCGCCGAGGATAATAATAATATAATTGATTTCGCTCGTAAGATAACTGTGCATGGAAATACCCAAATCGACTGCATTGAGGGATGCAAAGTAACGGTTGGTGAGGATTGTATGTTTTCAAGTGATATTCAGATAAGAACGGGAGACAGCCACTCAATCGTAGACAGAATGGGTGTACGCATCAACAATTCCAAAGATGTTGTTATCGGAAAGCATGTGTGGATAGGAACAAAGTGCATTATTAATAAAGGATCTGTTTTATCGGATAATTCAATTGTAGGCTCGGGAGCAATTGTTACGAAAGCTTTTTTAGAGAGTAACATTATTGTGGCGGGAAATCCGGCAAAAACAATAAAATGTGACATTAACTGGCTGAGAGAGCGGATATAAAATATCTTACGAATTTATCCGCAAAAATTTTAATGAAAAATTTATATGATGGGATGATAAAATGATTCCGCTTGTAAAACCGTTTATTCCGGATAGAGATATATTAATGCCAAAGCTTGAGAAGATACTTTACAGCGGTTATATTGCCGAGGGTGAAGCCGTTGCGGAATTTGAAAATAAATTATCGAAATTAATTGGCAACCCCTATTGTCTGGCGGTAAACTCCGGAACGGCTGCGCTGCATATAGCGTTAATTTTGGCCGGAGCAGGTCCGGGGGACGAAGTGATAAGTACCGCGCTTACAGCCGAGCCGACAAATACTACAATTGCTGTCACGGGAGCAAAAGCAGTTTTTGCCGATGTTGACATAGAAACAGGGTTGATTTCGCCTGAATCAATTGAAAAATGTATAACAAATAAAACCAAAGCAATTATGGTAGTTCATTATGCGGGCATGGTATGTGATATGAACAAAATAAACGAAATATCGCACAAGTATAATTTGCCGGTTGTTGAAGATGCGGCTCATGCTTTTATGAGTAAATATTTGGGCAAATATATCGGAAACAACTCCCGGTATACATGTTTTTCATTTCAGGCAATAAAGCATATCACAACGGTTGAAGGCGGTATGCTGTGTCTGAATAATGAAGAAGATTATCTTAGGGCAAAAAAGCTGCGTTGGTTCGGTTTGGACAAAACGATACCCAGGCTGGCAAGCAATATTACAGAGGCAGGTTATAAGTATAATATGAACAATGTTACCGCCACAGTAGGCCTTGCCCAGCTTGAGTGTCTTAAAGAAAATGTTTTTAAATATATCGAAAATGGGAAATATTATGATGAGCATTTAAAAAATATACCGGGTGTTACAATGATTCCGTACTATGCCGACACCGAGCCCAGTTATTGGCTTTTTACAATTCAGACCGAAAGAAGAGACGATTTTATCAAGATGATGGCTGAAAACGGTGTTTCGGTATCTCCGCTACATCTGAGAAATGACAGGCACACCATTTTCAAAACTCCCGCGGGGAAAACACCGAATTTAGATGTATTCTATGAGCGGTTTGTACACATACCTTGCGGATGGTGGGTATCCGGTGAGGACAGAGCGCAAATAGCCGGGATTATTAAAAAAGGGTGGTGATTTTATTATCCCTTTATATAAACCCTTCATGCCTGAAGTTCCGCTGATTGATGAAATATTGCACAGCGGGCAGTTGGCATACGGAAAGTATGGCAGAGAGTTTGAAGGATTATTAAGCGAGTACATCGGAGAAAAAAATTTAATAATAACCAATACTTTTAATTTGGCTATACTTGTTGCTTTGTCTACATTGGGAATTACGGCAGGGGACGCAGTAATAGCATCGCCGATGGCTTGCCTTGCCTCGACACAGCCGCTTTTGTCAATGGGGATAAAGGTTAAGTGGGCGGATGTCGACCCGACAACTGGTACTTTATCGCCAGACAGTGTCCGGTCTTTGATGCATATAAAGCCTAAAGCGATTATTCACAATCACTTTTGCGGGTATGTTGGTTATGTCGATGAAATTAACGAGATCGGCAGAGAATTCGGAATTCCTGTTATTGACGATTGTATTGAAGCTTTCGGCAGTGAGTATAAGGGTAAAAAAATGGGGAATACCGAAACGGATATTACGATATTCTCTTTCAGCCCTGTTCGCATACCCAATACGCTTGACGGCGGAGCAATAATATTTAAGGACAATGCGCTGTATAATAAAAGTCAACTCGTCAGGGATGCAGGAATTGACCGAAACCGGTTTAGGGATGAGCTCGGGGAGATTAATCCAAACTATGATATTAAGGTTATCGGCCACAGCGCGACAATGGATGAGGTCAGGTGTTACATAGGAGTGCAGCAAATGAAGAAAGTGGAGTGGATTTTAGAAGTTCAGCGAAAGAATGCGCTGGTTTGGAATAAAATACTTTTACAAATGAATGACATTATTCCATTAAAAACAGAACATTGCCTCTCTAACTATTGGGTTTACGGCACGCTGACGAAAAACAAGAAAGAAACAATAACCAAATTTAGAAAAGATGGAATTTATGCTTCTGGTGTTCATATAAACAATAATATTTACAGCGTTTTCGGAGACCAAAGACAGTTGCCGGGTGTAAACGAATTTAACAGCATGTTTGTTGCGCTACCGAGCGGCTGGTGGGTAAATGAAAAAGATTTGGTATAGAAATGGATTCAACTATCAGCAAGGATAGTTGATATCGATAAACCAATTTGTTTATTATAAAACGAAAATTGAATTAAAAAATTGAAGGAGTGTCAAAATTATGAAGATTATATTTTTAGCATATCGCGAGTGGTCTTTGGCTGTATATCAATCAGTAAAAAAACATCCGAAAGTAATTGAAAGTACTTTGTGTAAAACATCCGAGGAACTAAATTCACTTCCATTAGAGAATTATGATTTACTTATTACATGCGGTTGGAGTAATGAGCTTGGAAATGAAGTTGTTGAGAAGATAAATGCTATTGGTGTGCATTGTGCAGAACTTGATCGCTACTCTTATGGTACGCCAATACAATTACAAATTATTGATGGAATTAAATTGTCGAAGCATAGAATTTTTAGCTTTACTTATAGCGCTGACTCGAGACGAGCCCATACACATAATCGTCTGTATTCGCATGAGGTTGATTTGGATTTATCAGGGAATATGGATGATATATTGGAGCAAATGACGGTAACCAGCAAAGTTCTTTTTGATATGTATTTGAACGACTTTCCAAATATTACTTGGAAAAAATGGCCAGAAGAAGATTTAGTTAGGTCAAAACGTAAACCAGAGGATAGCAGATTAACAAAAGAACAGCTAAATGACATGAATACTGAACAGTTATATAATTTTTTTAGATGTCTTGAAGATCCATATCCAAATGGTTATATTGAAGATGAAAAAGGGAAACTGTATATAAACAAAGTGTCATTTAAGCAAAAACATGGGGAAGATTTGTCGGTTAAGCAAAAATACGAGGAAGATTTGTCGGTTAAACAAAAAAGTCTGAAAGATTTAATTATCCTTGGTGCCGGCGGAACGGCGTTTGAAGTTATTGAAATTGTTTTTGCCATTAACAAAGTGCAACCTGAATGGAATATATTAGGGTATCTTGACGATAACGAAGAATTATTAGGACAGGTTAAAAATGGATATCCTGTTTTGGGCACTATTCCACAATCTGTAAATTATAAGAATGCCTATTTTGCATCTTCAATAGGCAACGCTTATGATACAAAGTTAAGGATGAAAGTTAGAAATAAGGTGCCTTACCCGGATGAACGTTTTGCGACCCTTATTCATCCGAATGCAACTATATGCGAAACTGCCGAGATTGAGCCTGGAGCAATAATTTACAGCAATGTTTGTGTTTCGGCGAATACTCATATTGGACATGATGCTTTTTTAGTTTACAATACTGTTGTTGCTCACGAAAGTACAATTGGAAAGCATTGTATTTTATCTGTGGGGGTATTCTTGCCAAGTGATGTTCATGTTGGAGATTGTTGCTATTTGGGTGCTGGTGTGGCCTCAAGACATCAGATGGATATTGGAGATAATTGCCTTATCGGAATGGGCACTAAAATAGTTAAATCTGTTCCATCTAACTCGAAACTGATTAATAGACTTGAAAACGTAATAACAGTAATTGAGTAAATAAATAATTGTATGTATTAACAGAAAGGCGTATTATTATATGAACGAAATTAAGATCTCTGTTATTGTTCCAATTTATAATACAGAGATATACTTAAAAAGATGCCTTGATAGCATTATTAATCAAAATTACAATAACCTTGAAATAATTCTGGTTGATGACGGCTCTTATGATTCTTCCGGCAAAACAATTGATGATTACGCGTCAAAGGATGAAAGGATAATAGCCATACATAAAGAAAACGGCGGAATAGGTTCTGCATACAAAATCGCTTTTCAAAAAGTCACCGGAGACTATATTTCATTTGTTGACAGTGATGATTATATAGATATCGGGATGTATACCGAATTGGTTAAGGCTGCAGAAATCGAAAATGCCGATATGATTCAATTTGGACTTAATACAGTAAACAGCGAGGGCAGTATTTGCCGGGTGGAACAAGTTGAAGATGCAATAATTGAAGGCAACGACAATATTATGCGGGCACATTTTACAGGAGATGCGTTTCCTTCTTTAGGAATTAGAATATTTAAAACATATCTGTTTGATGATGTTGAGTGCTTTCAACGAAGCGTTGGCGTGGATGAAACCCTGTTTATTCAGGTTATAGTAAAATGTAATAAATTAGTAGTGACAAAGAAAGCCTTTTACTTCCAGTATTTAAGGGAAGGGAGTGTCAGCCGGATAGGCATCAGCATAAAAAAATTGAAAGATGGCATGGAAGTGCATAGGTTTATTTGTAATTTTATTACCAAAAACAAAAAGGAATTTGAACAATATGTATATGTTAAATATTTGAAATATTTATATTATGCATTATTGGAAGCAGTAAGAGACAATAATATTCTTAATAGTAAAGAGTTTATTGAAGCAAGGAACGAATTTAAGCTTTGTCACAATAAGGTTAAGGGCAGAGAATTATTAAAAAGTGAAACGGTGAAGTATAGGGCTGGATTGTGGCTTGTTAGAATAAGTCCGGTCTTGTTTGTAAAATTGCATGGGTTAAAATATCCGTTCAGAACTACCAAAAAAGTGCGAATTTAAATTAGAAGAATTTAGAATGCTTGCTTTTAGAGTAGGCCATGTAAAATACAAAAAGCTGAAAATCAATGCAGAGATTTGTTAATTCAATATAAAAAGGTAAAGGCGAGGTGAAAAATTGAGAATTCTAATAACCGGGACGAATGGTTTTATAGGGGCAAATCTTAAAGCCGAGCTTATAAACAGAAAATATTCCGAAATCGCAGAGATTAACGATTTCGGCGATAAGCTGTTGCTTAAAAAATATGTTGATGAAAGCGATTTGATTTTTCATTTACAGACCCTTTACCGCTCAGAGGATGCTGAGGCATTTGAAAGCGTTAACACAACCACGACAAAGAATATTATCGAGCTGATTGGCAAAAGAAGAAAAACTTTGTTTTTCATTTCATCAACTCAGGCGGAAACCGACAGTCTCTATGGCATAAGCAAGCTTAAAGCTGAGAAGGTTATTGAGGAATGGATGAACGCGACAGGAAACAAGGCTGTTATTTTCAGACTTGCAAATGAATTCGGGAAATGGTGTCAGCCAAAATTGAACAGTGTTGTGGCGACATTTTGCGACGACATTGCGAACAACAGAGAAATTAAGGTCGACAATCCGGATGCTCCGCTTAGGCTTGTGTATATCGATGATATCATATACGGACTTATTACGGCAGCTGAGAAAGAAAACACCCCGCTGTATGCGGAAGTTAATCCGACTTATGAAATTACCGTTGGGCAGTTGGCTGAGATAATAGAGTCGTTTAACGCCGGCCGGATAGCGGGCAATGTTCCGGATTTGAGGAATGAATTAATCAAAAAGCTTTACAGTACATATTTGAGTTATTTGCCCGCCGATGATTTTTCTATCTTGCTTAATTCCCATACGGATGAGCGGGGGTCATTTACGGAATTGTTGCATTTCGGAGAGATGGGGCAGGTTTCAATTAACAATTCAAAGCCGGGAGTTACAAAGGGTAATCATTGGCACCATACAAAAACAGAAAAGTTTATTGTTATTAAAGGCTCGGGTATCATACGCTTCAGGAAGATAGGCGAAAACAAGGTGATCGAATATTTCGTCAGCGGAGACAAAATTGAAGTTGTGGACATACCGCCGGGATATACGCACAACATAACAAATAGCGGAGAAACAGATATGCTTACCGTAGTTTGGGCAAATGAGGTTTTTGACAGCAAAACCCCGGATACATATTTTGAGGAGGTTTAACATATGAACAAAATCAAACTGATGACAATTGTAGGTACGCGACCCGAGATTATTAAGCTTTCGGAAATCATCAAAAAATGCGACAAGTATTTTAATCACATTCTTGTTCACACTGGTCAAAACTACGACTATACACTAAATGAGATGTTCTTTGAAGAACTGGGACTGATGGCACCGGACTTCTATCTAAATGTTGTGGGTGATAATCTCGGGCAGACTATGGGTAATGTCATCGCGAAATCCTATGAAATCATGGCTGAACAAAAACCGGATGCGATATTGGTGCTTGGCGATACAAATTCTTGCCTTTCCGTTATATCCGCGAAGCGATTAAAAATCCCCATTTTTCACCTTGAAGCAGGCAACCGCTGCTTTGATGAAAATCTGCCGGAAGAGATTAACAGGCGGATTATTGACCACACCAGTGATGTTAACCTTTGCTATACGGAGCACGCGAGGCGTTACCTTTTTGCGGAGGGCATTAAGAAAGAACAAACTTTTGTTGTCGGCTCAACAATTGCGGAAGTGTTAAGGGCAAACATGGATAATATCAAAAACAGTAAGGTTTTGGAAACCTTGGGGCTGGAGAAAAAGAAGTATATTCTGCTTTCCGCCCACAGAGAAGAGAATATTGATATTGAAAAGAACTTCTTCGAACTAATGAACGCAGTTAACGCTATGGCGAAAAACTATGATATGCCTGTTATATATTCCATGCATCCCCGTTCAAAAAAATATATTGAGCAAAGAAGCTTTAAGTTTCATAAAAATGTCAGGCCTTTGCCTCCTTTCGGGTTTGCCGATTACAACAATCTTCAGTTAAATGCTTACTGCGTGGTTTCTGACAGCGGCACTGTACCTGAGGAGGGCTCCTTCTTTAAATTCCCAGCGGTTTCTGTCAGAACCAGCACAGAGCGGCCGGAATCATTGGAAAAGGGGAATTTTATTATTGGCAGCATAACGACCGAGCAGGTGCTGCAAGCGGTGGACCTTGCGGTAAGCATGTACCAAAACGGTGATTTGGGTGTTTCCACGCCTGACTATATGGATGAAAATGTCAGTGTTAAGGTTGTAAAGATTATTCAAAGCTATGTTGGTATTGTAAACAAGATGGTGTGGCGAAAATAACAGTATGTTTTCGGTTTTATGCAGAAGGTTGTTTACAGAAGGTTGTTAAAAGAAAGTTTACAGAAGGTTGTTAAAAGAAAAAGTTGTTGCACAAAATTGAAATACAGTGTAAAATAGTAACGTTGTCCGAGTTTAGTAAACAAATAATGGAGTACGAGGTATTTTATGGATATCAGAAGAATAATTTCAATGCTGTTAAAGAGATGGCCGGTTATTGTTATCGTCGCTTTTCTCGGAGGATTGCTGCTATGGGTATACAGCAGTGTATACATTACACCTGTCTATACAGCGACTGCTACAATGATCGTTAACAAGTCGCAGTACCAAGCGTCCGAGCAGGATCAGTACAGTTACAGTGATATTCTATTAACTCAAAAGCTGGTAGCATCATATATAATCATTATGGAAAGCGACCAGAATCTTCAGCTTGTGCAAACGGAACTTCAAAGTAGCAGCAAAAATTTAAAAGATCTGAACGGGAAAATTTCAATTGGACAAATCAGGTCGACGCTCAATATTCAGGGCGTCGGGGAAACAGAGGTTCTGCAAATAAATGTTAGCAATACAAATCCGCTTTTGGCAGCGGATATTGCGAATGCCTTGATTAAAGTTTCGCCTGCCACAATTATCAGGATAATCAAAGCGGGCAGCGCCGAGGTTATTGACACGGCAAAACCACCGACCAGTCCGGTTAAACCTGTGGTTTGGCATTATGGCGCTATCGGTGTTTTCATTGGCTTGATTCTTTCAATCGGTCTGATATTCCTGAGAGATTTCTTCGATAACACCTTCAAGACCGAGGATGACATCAGAAACGCTTTAGAGTTACCGGTTATAACCTCACTGCCGGAAATTTCAAAAGACGGGTCAAAAATAGTAACCGGCGAGACACCTTTCGATTACAGAGAAGCGTTTAAAGTTTTACGGACAAAAATTCAGTTTTCAGCAATCGACAATAAAATGAAAAAAATTGCTGTTACAAGTTCCGGTCCGTTTGAAGGCAAAACGACGGTATCCATTAACCTTGCCTTGACGATTGCCGAAACAGGCCAAAGAGTTCTGCTTATTGACGCGGATTTAAGAAAACCAAAGGTGCACAAAACATTGGGTCTGAAAGCCGAACCCGGCATATCAAATGTGCTGACACAGCAGGAAGATATTCACAATGTTATCAATAAGATTGAGGGTTACGATTCGCTTGATGTCATTACCTGCGGTGTTATACCGCCGAATCCCGCAGAAATGCTTGGGTCAAATCAGATGGAAGCCTTTGTTGAAAGCATAGAAAACGAATATGACTATATTATTTTTGATACGCCGCCTGTCGGGCTCGTTGCGGATACAGCTGTATTATCCAAGATGTTAGACGGCATTGTTTGGGTTGTAAGCTACGGCAAAACCGTTAAGGAAACAGCCCGCTTTGCCAAGGAAACGCTTGACAGCGTAAATGCGAACATTATCGGCTGCGTATTTAACAGCGTTAAAGCGGACAGCTACGGCAACCGCGGTTACTACAGAAAATACGGCAGCAGGTATAGCTACCGATATGGCTACAGGAGAGGCTACGGCGGGTACAAGAGCAGCTACGGCTATTACAAATCCGGTTACGGCTACGGCTATGGAGACAGCACAAGCAAGAAGAAGAAATAACGAATAGAACCTTTGCTTATCATTGCGTTTTTTATACAGATGAAGCCTCATTTTTGTTAGAATTTTAACGGAAATGAGGCTTTTGATTCAAGAAAACAAGTTTTGCTGAAAGGGTGAAATGATATG
>Ga0224523_1001096_pt1 | contig 12099 bp, 9 predicted proteins | sample CFST50metaG_FD_182732 | JGI IMG/M metagenome (GOLD analysis project Ga0224523, IMG submission 182732) | Peat soil microbial communities from Stordalen Mire, Sweden - C.F.S.T50 | ecosystem: Environmental > Terrestrial > Soil > Wetlands > Peat | place: Sweden: Norrbotten County, Stordalen Mire...
TTTTTCTGATGAAAATCATGTTAGTAACTTTATAATTATTTCCAATTCGAAGAATGTATGGGTAAGGAATATCAGTGCTCTTCACTTTGTCACCAGTGTAATACAAAGCAACGCAGGTTCAAAATGGATAACAGTGCAGGATTGTGAATCCAGGGAGCCGGTCTCTATCAGAATGGGAGCAAGGCGATTCATATACCAGATGAATGGTCAGTTATGTCTTGTGCAAAGGTGTTTTTCACAGAAAGGACGACATTCATTTGTTCTGCAGGGTTCCGAGGCAAGTGGTAATGTTTACCTCGATTGCCAGGCAGTTAATCCTTACTCTACCAGCGAACCCCATAACAGATGGGTAAACGGGGTCCTCTATGACAACGTAAAAGCGCCTCTGACAGCCAGATTCTGGAAAGATTTTCCTATTGGCTGGGCTGGCGCTAATATCATATTCTGGAATTGCGAGGGTGATTTTCTGTGTCAGAGTCCACCAACTGCGAATAACTATTCTTTCGGACATATCGGTGTTGATGCTGTTATATTTAATGCACCCCTGCAGGATCTCACCGCACCAAGAGGGCATATTGAATCATTGGACAGACATGTCACTCCAAGAAGCCTCTATCTTACACAACTTAAAGAAAGACTTGGGGAAGAAGCTGTTAAGAATGTACTAAAGGAAAATCAGATAATGAATAATTAACATATTAAACTAATATTTCTACCATGAAAAAATCATTTTTGCTTATTATACTCGTTATTGCACTTTCGTTGAATTCTCCGGCCCAGGACCAGGCTTTGAACAACATTATTGCTGATGGTGCCAAACTTGAAAAAGTAGCTGACGGATTTTCATTCACCGAGGGGCCCACTGCTGATAAAAAAGGTGATATCTATTTCACCGATCAACCAAACAACAAGATTCTAATATATAGCGAGAAAACAGGTATCTCAACCTATATGGAACCATGCGGCCGTTCAAACGGGATGGCATTTGACAGTAAAGGAAATCTCTGGACCTGTGCAGATGACAAAGGCGAATTGTGGATGATCACTCCTCAGAAAAAGGTTGAAATAATTTCCGCATCATTTGATGGACACAGATATAACGGTCCAAATGATGTATGTATCGCTCCTGACGGAGGACTTTATTTCAGTGATCCGTTCTATGTCCGAAATTACTGGGAACATAAAACGATGACACAGGATAAACAGTGCGTTTATTACCTAAAACCAGATCATAAAACAGTTGTACGCGTAGTCGATGATCTCTTACAGCCGAATGGGCTTATCGGAACGCCTGATGGCAAAACTCTTTACATTACCGATATCCAGGGCCAGAAAACCTGGTCTTATTCAATTAATGCTGACGGTTCTATTTCGGATAAAAAGCTTTTCTGCGAAATGGGTTCCGACGGACTGACAATTGACGAAAATGGCAATCTTTATCTTGTAGGAAGGGGTGTCACCGTGTTCGACAAATCGGGTAAAAAACTCGGAAATATTCCTGTCCCTGAAGGATGGACGGCTAATATTTGTTTCGGGGGTAAAGATTCCAAAAGTCTGTATATCACCGCAAGCAAAGGATTGTACAGAATCAGGATGAAGGTTAAAGGTGCAGCAACAAGCTGAAACCCTATAGCTTTAGTCTTTACCTTAAGCAACTTAAGGAAAGGCTGGGAATGGGAGCTATTAGAAATGTAACCCGAGAAGGTCAGTTGAACCTGCAATAGTTTACCGGACATTTAATTAAGCTACTAATTGATTTATTAATAATTCTTTTTTATTCTTTATGGATGTTTTTATCGTTGTATGGATCCTGTTTACATTGTACCATGATTCAATGTATTCGAATACAGATAATTCAGCTTCTTTAAATGTCTTATAACTATTTTGATAAATGTGTTCAACTTTCAGTGTTTTAAAAAAGCTTTCTGCAACGGCATTATCCCAGCAATTTCCTTTTCGGCTCATACTTCTTTCCACAAGTTTATAGGATTCGAGAATGTTTTTAAATTCATTACAAGCAAATTGGACACCTCGATCGGAATGAAAAATCAATACTTGCGTAATAGGTCGGTTCCTGATGGCCATCCTCCATGCCGGAATGGTTGTAAAAGCAGCCTTTAAAGATCTGCTAAAGGCCCACCCAATAACTTTTCTATCATAGAGATCTATTATAACGGTCAAATAAAGCCATCCTTGCACAGTTTTAATATAAGTGATATCTGAGACCCATACCTGACCCATTCTGGTCGCATTAAAGTCTCTATTGAGCTTATTTTCCACCACAGGGTAATTATGTCTGGAATCAGTTGTAACAATCCATTTTTTACGAATAATGCTCTGTAGGTTTTGCTTTTTCATTAATCGGGCTACTCTTTGTCTTGATACATGTATTCCTTCTTCTAAGAGTGCTATTGTAACCCTGGGGCTGCCATAGGTCCTCTTGCTGGATTCATATACCATTATTATGCGTTTTAATAAGGCATCATTCTCAATATCCCGCTGGCCAGGCTCACGAACCAGCCAACTGTAATATGAACTCCTGCTTACCTTTAATACTTTACACATCTTCTCAATGGGAAATATGAAGTTGTTAACCATTATGAATTGGAATATTTGCCATCGTTCCTGGAGAAAATGCTTACAGCTTTTTTTAAGATGTCACGTTCTATCTGTGCATCATGGAGCTCTTTCTTTAACCTCGCGATCTCTTTTTGCTCTTGGGTCAATATCTTATTGCCCTGGCCGGGGAAGCTCGCAACTTGATGTTTCGCTGCTTCTCGTCGCCACCGGTAGATCAGATCAGCACGAATGTCCAGTTCGTATGCCAATGCAGTGTAGTCTTCACGATTATTACTCAGTTCAATAACCATCTGTTTAAACTCTCGATCAAATGTTCTTCTTTTTTTCATATCCGTTAAGTTAAGTTTTTTAGCTTAACCTACTGTCCGGATAAAAGTAGCAGTTCCGCTAATTGTCTTCTCTTCTTCTTTAGTCAAAGAAGTCTGTCCTCCAATAAAATCAACGTCTAGCTCTATCTTCTTTGTTTTCATAATCTGGATATTTGAAAAGTACCTATTAATTAATTTTACTGCTGCCGCAGAATCTATGATCATTAGTCGTCCTCCAACATGCGTTGCTCCCAGACTAGCTCCATAATGATCGATTAATTGCGATTTGGAAATGAATGCTACATTACCCTCATGTCCTCTTTGGAATGATAATTTGCAGGCAAAAGCGACAAGATTACCAGGTATCCCGGAATAAAGTTTTGTTTTCCCCTTATTAAAGGGTGCACTTTCTACTAGATGCATGAACACATGATCTTCTCTTACCTCAAGACTTATTAATCCTTGAACAATCGACAAATTATTGACAATGGTCAATTTGTAAACATCTCTTTCCGGGTGTTTGAGTTCTAGTTTCCAATCGAACTGCTAACCGACCTTAGCGATAATTTTTTTTAGGTCTGCCTTAGTTATTCGAGAAATATCAGGTGAAGAACTATCTCCTTAGATTACGATTTTGATTGAATTGGTTAACTCATCAATCTCGACGTCAAGTCCTATTTTATCTCTCTTTTTCACCATACGAAGATACGAAATTACACCTGATTTCCATGGAAACAATTGACACTTTGAGTGCTGTGTGTCGTAATATTTTTTATCTATCATTTATTGAGAATTTTTGATTGTAATCCTACATTGTTAATGTATTGAATGATTTTTGGGGTAATGTTACATCGAAACTCTTGCTACCAACTTTTATTTTTAAACTGGTTGGTTTATCGGAAGTATTTATTGTTACTAAAATAATTTTACCTTCCGGAGTAACAAATGCAAGAACATCGTAATAACGTCCTTTGGTCTCCAGTTTAACCGAACCGGGTGTAACAAAATAACTCAGGTGCTTGAAAATGTAAAATTCCGGTGTATAAGTAACTTTTTTGGTTATTTTGTCTATAGTAACCTGGGCATTTTGCCTCCAACCCCATGTACTTTCGCCAGTATTGTCCAATATCATGTTCCAGTACATGTAAGACCTCACTCCTTTGTCTGCATACCATTTAATATTTCCGAATGTACTTTCTGCAGCCTTCCAATCAAAAGTTCCATCGCCACAGGGTGTTTCCGTTTGCATCCGATTAAGCTCGGGATATTTCTTGGCTACTTCGGCTACGGCATTCCTGCCTTCATACTGAAATCCAACTCCCGAAATATACTTCCTAACTTCAGGTTGAGATAGTACCGTGTCAAACACTGCCACATTGCCATTGTTGATGGTGCTAAACCAAATTTGAGCTGGAATTTTATCGTTTACAAACTTAGGGCCTAAATAGATTGAAATGAAATCGCGCATTGCATGGGCTGTCCAACTGCAATTAGGCCATTGGTTGTATGTATAAGGTTCGTTTTGGAAATGTATGGCATATACATTAATCCCCTGATTGTGATAGGCTGTTACGAATTTGGCAAGGTAAAGAGCATAAGCCGATAGGTACTCTTTTTTTTGTATAAACTGGTCGCCCGATTTTACAGCATTTGCTTCGGTAAGGTCGTTGTAGGAGTCTGGTTTATTCGCATAATGTTTGTTAGTTTTCATCCATGTTGGAGGGCTCCATGGAGATGCCCATATTTTGAGGTCTGGCCTGTATTTCATAGCCGCTTTGATGTACGGAATTAGTATATTCTTATCTCTTTCGATATTAAAGTCTTTCATTCCAAAATCGCCATCGGTTTCATTGAGAGAATACCATGTGTAGGAGTAGTCGTTTGCCCCGATTGGCATGCGGCAGATATTATATTTTAGTCCCTCGTTTGGATCGAAAAATTCTTTAATTACTTTTTCACGCTCCTTAACAGGTAAAGTCAGCAAAGCTTGCCAACCCAATTCATTGAAACAACCTCCCCAACCATCCATGGTTTGTTGCTTATGGTCAGTTAACACTTCAATATCAAATTGAGTCGCATCTTTGATATCATTAAGTTTTATAGAATCTTTTTTTATCCACTTATTCTGTTCCGTACTACAAACCCAATTAATGTTTTGTGAAAATCCATTAACTACAACAATAAAAATAATAGCTAATTCTAATAATACTCTCTTGTTTTTCATTTTAGTAATATATATGTAATTTAATTATTCTCACTTTTCAATCACAAAGGACTTTTTCAACATCACCAATTCCGTTAATTATAAGTACTGAACAAATCCCTCCATGTTAGTGCGGATCTTGTAAACCCAGTTATAACTGACAATATACAGGGTTTTCATGTCTTTATCACCAAAGCAGAGGCTAACCGGGAATGACGGTACGTTTATCATACCAACGAATTCTCCTTTTGAGTTGAAGATTTGGACACCATAATAGGTTCCAACATAAAGATTGCCCAGTTTATCAATAGCCATTCCGTCAGCGCTTGTCGACTTGCCCTTTCTGTTAAGTACGTTTTCGGTCAGGAATAATTTCGCAAACTGGCGACCATTTTTTATGGTTCCATCAGGATTTACATCATATGCCCAGATATAATTCTTCTTATCGCTTTTAACCGGATACCATGTTTCATCATCATAAGTATTATTGATGAACAGAGTTTTGCCGTCAGGGGATAATACAACTCCGTTAGGCATGGCAAATGCATTAGGCTCGAGGAGTCTGGTCAGCTTGCCCGCAGGAGAAAGATAGTAAACAGCCCTTCCCGGCTGGAATTTCACAGCTTCCATAGTGAATTGAGGATCAGTGAAATAAATACCACCTTTTGCATCTGTTATAATATCATTTGGTCCATCGAGTGACTTTCCATCATATTTATCGGCAAGTACCTTAACAACCTGTCCTTTTGTCGTCATCTCAATAACCCTGTGACCCAGCATATCACAAACAAGAAGGTTACCATTTTTATATGGATAGAGTCCGTTTGTCTGCATCTTACCTTCAGTAATATACTTGTAAGTTCCATTTGGATCCAACTCAACTGTTGAGCTTTTTTTTGGGCTTCCGGTCCATTTCTGGTCGAAGTACATATTCGAAAAATAAACTTTCCCGTTCATCCATTTAGGCCCTTCGCTGAAAGTCAGTCCCGGTTTTGTTTTTGTACCGTCGATAAACAAGTCCAATTTGGCATCTTCAGGAATAATGACATGGTATGCATCAAGTCTTGCCTTTTCTTTTTCAGCATAGTCTGCTCTTGCAGGCCAGAAAATATCTATCGCATCGCAGCCAAGATCACCGACTTTTGCACCGTGAACCATATTGCCCGGGATCAGCACTACGTTATTTTTTGCCATGCTCTGTTCCCCATCTAGGAGAATTTCATTACATCCTCCGCGCAGCACAAGCATCATCTGTTCTTCAGGATGTATATGACGGTCGAAGAGTGTTCCCGGATCCATCGAAATAAAACTCACCTGCGTATTCTTACCTGTAACCAGTCTTGAGTTTGCTCCCGCAGTAAGTGCTGTCAGCTGAAACTCATATAAATCATATACCAGATTGGGTTTTACATTCGGAACCTGAGTAGTTGGAAGATCCACTGATTGAGCAGGAACATTCTTTACACCTGCTTTTTGAAGGTAGTCAAGACGTACCGGGCTGTAAACTGCAAGCAATTTTGCACCGGAAGGACCGGCTTTAATAGCGCTTTTACTCCCTTTTTCAAGATATACAAAATCAATTCTCGGTGTAGCGCTATGGGTTCCATCAGGTTCTTCTCTTTTTCTTGAGATCATAGTGATAGATGATCCATTAATAACCTGATCTACTGATCCTTCCAGAACAAATAAAAATTGTTCTGAAGGAAGAACTTCTTCAGGAATTTTTGCATTTGGTTCAAGCTGGAGAATACCTGCCATGGTACCGGTTCCCCAGTAGATTTTAGCATTTACGCCAGGATACAGAACTGTGTTTGCTATGCTGTCAAGTGTTGTAACCTTTCCGGCTTGAAGATTTGAAACAACATTTGTTTTTGGAAGACCGGCAAGTTGCCTTTCTGTCAAAGAATATTGTTTAATAAGGTTGTTGTTTTTCTTTTGCCACTCTGGTGCTGATGTGCACCGGGCCAGTAGAATAACGATTAAAACCAGAAGACCCGGGGAGACAAGTTTTTTTGCTAAAGTCCTTTTCATAATTTTAATAATTTATATAGTTTTTGTTGGTATTTGTTTATTGCTTTTCAATTGTAACATTTCTTTTGCCAAGAGGATCACCCACCTGGTCCATTCCTACGATATCATAGCCAAACCACTGATATGATTTTGCCATAGCTGAAGTTTGAGCCCATGCATAGTCGTGTTCTTTGGTTTTTGTCCACATCACTCTGTGTTCTTCAGTATCGAATAAAAGCTCCATTTCATAAGTGAACTTAGTTTCCGGTGAACCAATTTTCTTTGACACATCTTCCGGGAAACGACGAAGAAGCCTGGATCCAAGATATCCTACCTGTTTTCGCAAAGCAACCACATAAACGTTGGTGTAATTCTTCTCAAAAGCTTCAAAATTTACCGGTTCGACTTCAAAGAACATCTGAAGTTTTGCCATTGCAAGTGGCACGTCTGTTACATCGAGTTTCCCTTTTTCAAGTGCAACACCGTAAACTATCATTTCAAGCGGATCGGTTTCGGAACTCTCAAGGGAATGTATTTCACCGGCACGTACCGGGACAGCATCGCCATAGGCAATGTCGGCCCATTCGTCATTAACATGGACTTTCCCTTTTCCCCTGATCACAAAATAGACCTCGTCGACGCCGGAGTGAAAGTGTCTTCCAACAGAAGATCCAACCGGAATCAGCAGATGATCAACAAAAGCCCAGTTTGATTCAAAAGAACCAGGTCCCAAAGCCCTTCTGTAGAATACTGTATCTTTTCCGCCATCCATCCTGGCAACCGGGCGCAACAAATCTTTTGTAAGCTGGCGTGTAGAAATGAATGTCGGCTTTTTTTCGAGGGTCACTCCAACACGGTCATCAGACATTTCAAAAAGTCCTGTCGGATCAGCAGAATAGTTATACGATCCTCTGCGCTGGAATCCTCCGGCACCTTGTGTATTTACTGCTTCACCCGGAGTGGTAACAGCTACATTGAAATTCACCCAGTCGACAGGTTTGCTGGAAGGATTGTATATTGCATGTGAATTTCCTGACTTGCAGGGAACACCAACAGGCCCTTTGACCAGAGCAGTCTGTCCGTTAACAGTAAATTCACAATCACCATCCAGGATCAGAAACATTTCATCTGAATTGGTATGGAAGTGATGGCCGATAGAACTTTTAGGCATCAACGGACCATGATGCATAAAATTTAATCCGGTTATTGCACCTCTGCCTAAAAGTGTTTGTATGTATAATGTTCCGGCACCCTGATGGACATTCTTGCCTGCAAAAGCTTTTGTTTGATCAGTATGCCCAATGCGTTCGGCAAGCGGAATTACTTTCGGTTTTTCCTGACCGGTATTTCCATCCTGGCCGATAGCTGTAATCAGTGAACTTAAATACAATATCAACATAGCTGCTGATATAGGGATCGTCAAAACCTTTTTCAGTTTTTTTAATTTCAAAATGAAATCTGAGAATGTTTCCATTTTTTTCATAATCAATTAATCCGGTTAATTATTTTTGTTGGATGCAATATTTTTAAAATCCGTATCAGGCTGATTTCCTGAAGAGGAGTTATTAAATTCAAGTATATACAAATCTATACAAACAGAGAGGATTTGAGAATTTTTTTTACAATTTATTTCCTCTTAAAGTGAATATATCCGGACAGAGCTAGAAATTAAACTTTTTAATACGGATAATCAACAATATATTTTATAAAAATTAAGAATTTTTAAGATTTTGCAACGCCTTAAAAACATTATATTTATGGAATAATGGCTATCAACAATACGACATTAATTGAAGATAATATTAATTAATTATGCAAAAAGCATATAATCACACAGATGATAATTTTTATTAACTAATAAATAATGCAATATGAAAACAATTTTGCAGAAAATTGCTATTAAAACCAGGAAGGAAGAAGCTGCGGAAAGAGAAGCTGTTAAGGCTGAATTGAATAATCCGGCCATCTCCAGCGATCGCCGCAACTTTCTTAAGAAAGCTGCTTTAGGCGGTATTGCTCTCGGTGGGTTATGGCATCTGTCAGTTGAAGATACTATAGCCCAGACTACACAGAATGTTTCCCGGGCATCGAACCCGTCTGATCTTAAAATCACCGACCTGCGCATAGCAGATAAAAGTGGCAGGTCTCTTGCCAGCCGTATTATTCGAATTGAAACAAACCAGGGTATTTACGGGCTGGGAGACATAAGAGACGGAACAGACCCGCGTTTTGCCCTTTTCCTGAAAAGTAAGATAGTAGGCCTTAATCCCTGTAACGTCGAGATGATCTTCAAAGTCATCAAACAATTCGGGGGACCTGGCCGGCAGGGTGGTGGTGTAAGTGCTGTGGAAACAGCATGCTGGGACCTGTGTGGTAAAGCCATGAATGTCCCTGTTTGGCAATTGCTTGGAGGAAGATATCGTGATAAAGTCAGGATCTATGCCGATACACCTGACGAGACTGATCCGGCAAAACAGATTGAAGCACTTAAAAGAAGACTGGCCGACGGCTATACATGGCTTAAAATGGACATTGGAATGGATGAAATTGCCAAAGATCCCGAGTCTCTGGTCAATTCAAAATTCTGGGGACAGAACAGCAATAATTTAAGCAACTGGTACATGGGGAGAAGTTATGCCGCCGGCGGTTTTGATGATTATTGGAAAAAAGAACAGCCCTTTACCCAGATTCAGGTAACCGACAAAGGTTTGGAAGGTCTTCAGAGAATTGTTGAAAATGTTAGAAACGTGGTCGGTACAGAGATACCTCTTTCAGCCGATCATTTCGGACATATCGATATGAATCAGATTATCCGTATAGGCAAAGCACTCGAAAAATACAGGTTGGCATGGCTCGAAGATACAGTTGCATGGTTTCTCACTGATCAGTTGAAAGAGATAAAAGCAGCTCTTGAAACACCAATACTTACAGGGGAGGATATTTATTTGCTTAACGGTCAGCTTGGAGGATTTAAAAAACTGATAGACGAACGCGCTGTTGATATTGTGCATCCAGATCTGGTGAGTGCTGGCGGTATACTTGAGACAAAGAAAATCCTTGACTATGCAGAGGAAGCAGGAATTGCAGGAGCATTACACTCCAACAGTACTCCTGTTGCCTGGATGGCTGCAGTTCATGCTGCTGCAGCTTCAGAAAATATTCTTGCTCTTGAGCATCATAATATTGATAATCCCAAGTGGGAGGGGATGGTAAAAATGACAGGTAAACTGCCTCTGATTACTAACGGGTTTGCCAATGTTCCCCTGGATGCTCCAGGTCTTGGAATTGAACTTAACGATGAAAATGTCAAGGCAATGATACCAAATAAAGGTGAAAAGTACTTTGAACCTACACCTGAGTGGGACAGGTCAGGAATGTCGTATGACAAACTGTGGATTTAGAATCTGATTTTATCTAAATAAAGAGTGTGACCGGAAATGGCACACTCTTTTTATTTTCTCTGCTCTTTTTCAATAACTTTATCTTTTTAAATTTATGGCGGACTCACATTAAGTAAGATCAGGATTTACCTGCTAATACTATGAAATCGGAAATCGTTGTAGGAATTGATAGCAGTACCACTGCTACAAAGGCAATAGCCTGGGATATTAATGGTAAGTATATTGCGGGAGGAAGCAGTCCGATACGATTGTTTTCTCCTCAATCAAATTATTATGAACAGAATCCTGATGATTGGTGGAGTTCTCTGGTGGAGTCTCTGCAGGAACTTACACATCAGGTTGATAAAGGAAGAATTACTGCTCTCGCGATATCGAATCAAAGGGAAACATTTGTCGGATTGGATAAGGATGGCAAACCTGTGAGACCTGCTATAACCTGGCTCGATGAACGATGCAAAAGCCAGGTAGATAAATTCGCAAAAATAATCGGGGAGGATCACATCCATCAGATTACCGGCAAACCTAAGGATTATGCACCGGTCGTATATCGTTTAGCGTGGATGAAAGATAATGAAAGGGATCTCTTCAGGAAGGTGGCCAATTTCTGCGATGTACACACCTATCTCGTTAATAAATTAACAGGACACTACAAAACAAGCTGGGCAAGTGCAGACCCAATGGGGATATTTGATCTTGAAAATAAGACATGGTCGATGGAAATCCTTAACCAGCTTAACATTACCCCCCGGCAATTACCTGATGTATTTCCCCCCGGGACTGTTTTAGGACATGTTACCAGGGAAGCCGCAGAAACTACGGGGTTAAAAAGCGGTACAAAGGTAGTCGCAGGAGGTGGTGATGGTCAGGCTGCAGGAGTGGGCGTTAACGCTCTTACCCCTGGACGGGCATACTTGAACCTGGGCACTGCGGTAGTTTCAGGGACATTTACTAAGAACTATATAACCGACAGGAGTTTCCGTACAATGGCATGTTGCGCAGATGAAGGATATTATTGTGAGACAAGCCTGCGTTCAGGTACATTTCTGATTGACTGGTTTATACAACAGATGCTGAAAATAGATACTAACCATAAACCTGAGATTTACAGGCAACTGGAGGAAGAAGCACAACAAGTTGAACCTGGCAGTGAAGGACTCATGATCCTGCCTTACTGGAATGCAGTTATGAACCCGTACTGGGATCCGGATGCCCGCGGATGTATAATCGGTCTCACTTCAGGTCATAACAGAGGTCATTTGTATAGGGCGATACTGGAAGGAATTGCAATGGAACAGTCACTGGCCACGAAAGCCGTGGAAAGGGCGATTGGGCAAAGGACTGACGAATTTGCATTGATAGGAGGAGGATCTAAGAGTAATTTATGGCGACAAATTATTGCAGATACCAGTGGGAAAAAAGTGCTGACTATGTCATCTGATGAAGCTTCCTCTCTGGGTGCCGGTATATCAGCAGCTGTTGCTGCAGGATGGTTCCATTCATTTGTGGAGGCTGCTCATAATATGGTTCATGTTAAAGGTATAACTGAACCAGACTCTCAAAACGCAGAACGATACAATAATCAGTTATTCAAATACAG
>Ga0224523_1001100_pt1 | contig 12080 bp, 8 predicted proteins | sample CFST50metaG_FD_182732 | JGI IMG/M metagenome (GOLD analysis project Ga0224523, IMG submission 182732) | Peat soil microbial communities from Stordalen Mire, Sweden - C.F.S.T50 | ecosystem: Environmental > Terrestrial > Soil > Wetlands > Peat | place: Sweden: Norrbotten County, Stordalen Mire...
AGAAGCGTGGTTTTCTTCGTCGACAATCATTTCGAAAATCAGGATCTTAGCATGGAATGGCATAACATTCCTGATATTATTGAGGATCTTTACGCTCTCTTCAAGGCTCCAGTTGTGAAGAATATTCTTTAACAGGTAAACATCGGCTCCTGTAGGCGCAGTGGTAAAAAAACTCCCCTGGATCACTTGTACTCTATCGGCAATACCAAATTTTCCGAAAATCATTTCAGGATGATTCAATCCCTCCGGAAGGTCAAAGAGGATACCCCTGGAGTTTTTGTTTTTGTAAAGGATACTTGACAGCAATAATCCTTCACCTCCGCCGATATCTGCAATCACCCGGTACTTGCTGAAATCGAACGCACTTAGTATCGGCTCAATGGAGATCTCGGACAGGTTAGTCATGGAACGGTCAAAGAGTGCTGATTCCACAGGGTGTTCCGACAGATATTCATAGATCTTCATCCCATAAACCTTTGAGAACGCCGATTTTCCGCTTTTAATTGAATAGGAGAGGTCATTGAATATGGTCCAGTTAATGGTCCCCAGGTGCTGCATCAAGGTATAACGGAGTGATCCTTTTCCTTCGGTAAGGACTTTTGAGAGTTTTGTATTCTTATACAGCCCATCCTTCGTTCTTTTAAAAATATTTTCACTTGAAAGGGCGCGCATCATGCGGAAAAGCGCTTGCGGGTCGGAACCTGTTCGTTCTGAAAGTTGTTCGATTGACAGAGGCTCTTTCTCCAGGATACCTGCAATATCCAGTTCAGCTGCTACCCGGATGGCCGCGAGGATCCAGAAGGACGTGAACCGTTCGTACATCACCACACTGGCAGGAAATGTCATCCTGTGAAGCTTGAGGAGTCCCGAACGAAAAGAATTCAATGCCCGGATGAGCCAAACGGGAGGGAGTTTCCGGATTAGGATTGGATCGGCCATCGATATGCGATTTATCGCGCGAAATTACAAATTATGAGGAGATATTTATTGCCGGTTAATTTTCGGCTTTATTTTTTCCGAATAAAGGTAATTGCCATGATGGGATGAATTTCCCAGCAGGTATAGGATTTCATTTTTTCTTTGGTGATGCAATTTTGTTTTCCCCGTGGTGGCGTTGTCATATGGTAGGCATCGAAAAAAAGCTGCCCCGTGATCTTCACATAAGGGGCAGGAATGCCATTGCTACCGAAACAGGCTTTCTTCATGCCTTTAAGGATATAGTGATCAAAGAAGTCGCGGACTTTCCTGCAGGAATCCTGCAAGGCCTTATTCCCTTTGATAAAGGGAGGATAAGTCGCTTCTACAACGAGGCAGGAATCACCCCAGGTTGAGTTGATCCGGATCTGAACATGATAATCGCCGTCTTCTCCTTTTTCATCTTTTTCAACAGCCGCCAGCATCAGGTATCCATAGGTGGTAACAATATCTCCTTCCCGCAGGTGATGTCTTCCGATTGTATCCGGAAACCTTTGATCCTGGTATTCTTCTCTTGATTTTTTTGAATATTTCCTGATAGGGGCGGGAAGAGTCAATAATTCCCGGAGCATAATCTCTTTTACAGGACGGAAATAGATTACACTGGTCTTTACGGGCCAACGTTCTTTCCCCGGATTAAATTCTTGTCCGGATAAAACAGAGGAAATGCTTATTAGTAGAGTGAGTGAAAAGAAAATTTTAATTTTCATACTTAAAAGTAATTTTATTTCACCACAATTTCGCTTTTCGCTATTCGCTATTTCGCTATTTATTTTAAGCGTCTTGGCGACTTATATGTTTGTTTTTTTATTCAAACAAATAATGTTATGCTTGCAACAAAGGGGGATGGCGTCTTAGCACTTGGATGCTTTGCGGTTAACTTTTTTCACTCCAATAGTCACATAGTTCACATTAGAATTAAGAATATTGTAATTCCTGCATTCTGATTTCCTGCATTCTAAATTCCTGCATTGGAAATCAGCTCATCAGCTCGCCAACTTTTTAACAGTGATGGTATTTATTCCATAGATCCCTGATCCGGTGAACCAGGAAAGGAAAGAAATAAAGTATCCCGAGGATTACCAGTAACACAGCCAGGATAGCTAGAAGCATTACCTGTCCGTCATTGGCGCCACCTGTGCCGGCAAATACCTTATCGGCTATAAGATTGCAAACTATGAAGAGCAAACCGAAGATTAAAATCTTTTTTATTTTCATAACATCCGGTTTAGAGATCAAATATAATTCATTTTTTTTATTTCGCTATTTCGCTATTTAAAATTGAATCCTCCACGTCGCCATCGGAAAGAAGCCCATATTGAAAAAATTGCGGATCTCTCCGGTCTTTGGATCGATACGCTGCAGGTAGACATTGGTATAATTCGTCCGGTATTGAAGGTCGAGCATGAATTCAAGGTTGTAACCCGGGCGGTTTCGTTTGATACCAAAACGAACCGAGAGCCGCTTATAATCGGGAAACCGCGATTGATAAGCATGCTGCCAGTCCGGAACGGCTTCACCGGTGGCAATGGTGGCATTCACATCAAATGGAATATAAGGATTCCCTCCCGCCCACGTTGCACGGAACCCGAACGACATCACGCCCCATTTTCTTTTTCCCATAACGAATTCATAGCCACCAACGGCATTGAATGCATAATTCACATTAAATGCTGAATTTCGGTTGGTATTGCCATATCCGGAATAGGTGGAGTTGAAAAGGGAAGAGGTGAGGAGAAAGTAGTAATTTTTATACAAGAAGCGTTCAAAGGTGAATTCCACGCCATAATTGTCGCCTTTGCCCAGGTTCACCAGACTGTCTGCGTATTGCCTGTCAAGGAAGAATTCATGTCCCTGGTTACTGAGGGCATATTCGGGAATGGAATGTTTGACGGGAATGTCATAGAGGTGCTGGTAATACAATTCCGTTTTAAAATGAAGGTTTTCATTCAGGAGGTAATTATAATCCGCTGCAACCTGCCAGCATCGTGTAAAATCCAGGTCGCGGTTGGTTTGCAACGTTGAACCATCCTGAATACGGGAAAGAATAAAGTAGATGACCCTCGGCTGCATCTGGCTATACATTCCCGCACCGAAATGGAAAATATTTCTCTTGCCGATCAGCCATTCAAAACCAGTTCTCGGTTCCATCGCCCAGGTGGAATTCATGAACAGCCTGGATCCAAACAACCCTGTTGTAATCCTGAAACTGTCAGAAAAACGGTGTTGCCACTGCAGGTATCCTTTCATGAAAAACAAGGTTTCACGGCTATCCGTATTCACTTCGAATTTTCCTTTGTTCATCACACTGTCGGCAAAGCTCATTGAAAAATAATTTGCATTGATGCCGGTTTCCAGAAAATTTTTAACGGAAAACTTTTTATATAAACCGAAGGAATACGAGAGTTTTTTTTCGGATGAATGTTCGCCAGCCCAGGGTGATGGTGTTTGAGCAACATAAGAGAAGGAATCAATCTTGGTATAAACTTCGGAAGCGACAAAATAAATCTGGTTTTTCAGCCGGAAGGAAGGATCCGGAAATAACTGATTGGTGATCCCGATTACGCCCAGGTTTGAGCCATTGGAAAGATCTTCGCCATAATCGGGAAACATCCAATCTGATTGCTTTTTCCTGCTGTCGAACAGTTGGATAAAACTCAACCCGCCGATCCCTTCGATCGTGAAGACTCCGGCTTTTTTTGTTGGAACAGTAATCTTGAAATTCAGGTCCTGGTAATAGGGAACTACGTTCAGTTTGATACCGGCCCAGCTGAGCACATCCAACAAGGAATAGCGATAGGAGAAGAGATAAGAAGCCCTTGATTTTTTTGAGAATGGCCCTTCCGAACCGAATTCCAGACCGTTCCAGCCGATGCCGAACCAGTATTCATGTTTTTCATTGTTGCCTGTTCGCATCCGCAGGTCAAAGACCCCTGAAAGCGCGTTTCCGTAACTTGCAGGATATGCACTGGTGAAGAAATCTGAATTTGTCAGGAGGTTGTTATTCAGGATGGTTACCGGTCCGCCGGTAGTTCCCACGGCTGCGAAATGGTTGGGATTAGGGATCTCCATGCCATCGATCTGCCATTGCAATCCCACCGGGGAGTTTCCCCTGACAATGATATCGTTCCGGTTATCTACTCCCGAAGTTACGCCGGCATAATTTTCTGCCATCCTGGCCGGGTCATTATAGCTCCCGGCAAAACGGGATGTTTCGTCAACACTGAAAGAACGCACACCCACCGTAGCCATCTTGTTGATCGCCCCATATTTCCTGTAATCTCCTTTGATCTCCACTTCAGCGCCTGTGATCATGGTTTCTTCCAAAGGAATCGCAACAATGGTCTCCTTACCGCTACTCACATTGAGCACCTCTGTTATAAAAGGAACATACCCTACATATGAGACCTTCAATTGTCTTTTCCCGATCGGAATATTGGGAAGTTTGAAATTGCCATTCGCATCTGTTGTCGTCCCTATTAGCGGATCTGAATTCAATAAAATAATAGTAGCTCCTGCAAGTGATGCCTGTGTTGATCTGTCGGCAACGGTACCGCGAATAGTAGAGCGAAGGATAGGTTGGGAAAAGAGTATAAACGGGAATCCCGCCAGGAAAAGAAAAAGTATCCGGATTTTACTTCCGGAAAAGGTCTGCGGTTTTATTCTTCCATTAAGATGTCGACTTGTTCCCGGCTCAAACGTTTCCATTGAGGATTTTCATATTTTGTACCGTCCCAATCAAAAGATACGAGGTCAAAAGTTTCCTCGTAGAAACTGAGCTTGCTTTTAAGATCAGGAGTATGTTCTACAAAGATAAAATTTTCCGGATTTTCTCCGACTTCGGTTAATATCTGGGTGGCAAGGGGAGCACACCATTCAGTTACCGGCGTTCCGGGGTTTTGACGGTAGATCTCTGTGGCAATGGCAAGGGTCTTTCCGTCTTTCCTCTTAACCATCTTCAATCCACACTTCGATGGACTTTCCCATTGTCCTTTGAAATCGAAATAGCGCTCCATGTAGCGGTTGAGTTCCGGGTTGATTTCCATGAGTTGTAGAGATGCTGCTAATTTAAAGTGTTGGTGAGTCTGATTAATTTCTTATGCCACTTCGCTGATATTCTTTCCGAAACTCTGGTCTAACAAATCGCGCCGTCTTGGCTTGTAGGTACCATCTTCTTGTTCTCTCTGGATGACAGTGGAAAGCAAGTTAAACATCTTCTGCGTCTGCGGTTCATCCTTATAAAACGTATCCCAGGCATAATGATACAATTCCTGGAGCCGCCCGGCTGTCATGTGTTTGGGATGATACACTACTTTTCCTGCATTGTAATGATCCCAGTCGTGATCAAAGATACGGCCTTGTTTCAAAAGGTCGCTGTAGGCTTTGGTATGCGGGAAAGGAGCAAGAACTGTGAATTCTGCCAGGTCCAGATCAATTTCAAGAAGAAAATCGATCAGTCGCTTGATATCGTCTTCAGTCTGGTTGTCAAGTCCGAGTAAAATTGTTCCTTCAACCCCGATTCCATAATCATGGTATTGCTTGATGCGGTTGCGGATGTAATCGGAACGGTCGAATACTGCCTGGTAAACATACCATGCACCGGCTTGTGCAGCGAGGTCGAGCACTTCATCCTTATCTTCAATGGTATGGCTGACCCATTTTTTCTTCAGGGGGATCATAGCATGGAAAAGTTCCTTTTCCCAATTGGTATCGAGTGCGAGGGAGTTATCGACGATGAAAAGCCGGTTGTTTTCCATCTGTGAAAGTTCTTCCACTACCCGGTCGATGGGACGTGGCCGGAATCCGCGTCCGCCAAGGTATCGCACCGCACAGGGATAGCAGTCGTAAACGCAACCGCGCGAAGCATGGAACAAATCTACCATCCGGAATCCCTTGTGATAATAGAGATCCTCTTTCAGGATATCCCGTCGGGCAGGTCCAATGAGGCTCATATCGGGAGGGTTGGTCAGGAAATTATAGACCTTTTTCAGTTCGTTCTTACGAAAATCTTCTAAGACGGCATTCATCCTTCCTTCCACTTCTCCTAAGAAAACAGAATCTGCATATAACATCGTCTCTTCGGCATGCAACATGGTTGAGATTCCACCAAAGATTACTTTCTTTCCTAATTTATGGTATTCATCGGCGATGGCCCATCCGCGTTTTACCTGGGTGGTAAGCATCATGGAAATCCCCACGAGATCTGGCGTATCATCAATCACAAGATCCTCGACATTCTCATCAACAAATTCCACTTCAACATAATAAGGAAGATCAGCAGCCATCACCACAGGCCCGTGAGGAGGAAGGTAGAATATGGTTTGACCTTCAAGTTTTTCCCAGCGCGGGTATATCAATTTAAACTTCATAATTGTTTCTGTTTCATTTGAACGATACAATCCACAAGCTTTTCAATGATCTTTTGCTTTTCGTTCTGTCTTGGGATCACTTTCCCCAGGGCCTTACGATAATAGCGCACCGCACTGTCTTGTTGATTTTTCCGGTAAAAATAATCCCCGGCAAGGGAATAAACCTCAAAAAAACCAGGATTGGTGCCAATCAACTCACGAATGTCAAAACGTTTCAGGTTTGTTTTTTCACCCGGACGGCTGATTTTTTTCAGTTCTTTCCGCATTTCCCTGAACCGGTGAAATTGCGTATAACTATCTGAATTTAAGAAACTATCCGGGGAAATTGACCGGCCTGTTTCCGAGATCTCCGTCCTCTGGTGAAGTGAGGCAAAATTATGAAAAATTTTAACTATGTCGTAACATGTATATCCCCCTATTTGCCATGGGCCATTTGATACCCAAACCAGGTGCTTTTCAGGTTCGAAAATGATAGAATGATGAGCGATGAGCTGGTTTACCGCTTTTTCATTTCCCATGCCGATGTCGGCATGATTCAATCCGGAACGGTCCCTGAGGATTTTTGCCATTCCCTCTATATCCAGAGGCTCTTCTTCAGTAATATCCTGCAACATTTTTTTATACCGGTAAAGGGAAGCATTTTCCTTTATGTCTTTTACATTCTTTGGATCAGCACTGAATGTTGCCGACCTGAAATGATTGGTAGAGACGATGTAATTATTCTGCGGTTCTTCCAGTGCGATCTTGTAAGGTGATTTTTCGATGATTGAAGCCATCCCGTCGGCCGCTGAACCGATGAGAATGGATTCGGAAACAAAGATTTCTCTTTTCTGTGCAATAACAAAAGCCTCCCTGATATTTTTTGCATATTGAAGGATCTCCCTTGCAAGGATGGAAATTGGAGTCCGGGCCGAATAAGGAATGTCTGATTTTGCTGCATTGATGGTAACCGTCAATCCCTGCTCGTTCATTCCGGAGACGGCCCCGGCCATCCCTCCCCAGGTAATCATCATGAAGGGATATCCTTTTTCCGGTTTTTCGAAACAAACGATCTTGTCCGCGGCAAATTCATCGCCTACATAGAAATCAAAATTCCGCCCGATCAGCAGCGAACCATCCTTTGATTTGTCTTTCCAAACGCCAAACGAAGTGCATCCAACCATATGAAAGTCCTGCAGAGCATGGCCGATGTCGTGAGCCGAATGATAATTCAGAATTCGCTGGTAGTTGTTTCCGATGAGGGAGAATTTATCCGATGCCGACAAAGATATCCCGTAAATCTCTGATTTATATTCTTCCGGAATATAATCTTCCAAGTCGCGGTTAAACCAATAAATAAAATATTTCAGGAATTTCAGGTAAGCTGGGGAAGGGATTATTTCAACGATGTGGTTAGTAAAGGCCTGTTCCTGTTTTTCGATCAGCCCACGGGTGAGTTTTCCTTCAATCACACCTCGTTCAAATGGTTTGCCTTCAAGATAAAGTTCCCACAAGCCTGAATTTCCCCGCTGTATCCAGTTCCGGCCACAGGTATAAAAATCTTTCTCCGGATTGGAAACAGAAAGCTTTGTAACACTTTGGTCAGCATGTTCTGGAATATGTACCCGGGTATCCAGCTGAAACCAGGTAACCAGGATAATTCCGCAGAAAAACAGGATTACGATGAGGACAAATATTATCTTGAAGAATTTTTTCATTTTCAGGTGTTTCTGATTTTATTCAAAAGGTATTCCAGGCCAAGGATCTCGCCGCAGGTCAGAATAGCGCCGATCGTTACTCCGAGTACCCCATGGAGATTGATGTTCTGGCCCGTAAAATAGAAACCGGGGATCTTTGTTGCAGGCAACAACATTGTTACCAATGGATTCTGGTAATCGCGCTCGATTCCGTACATCGATCCTTCCGGTATCCCGGTATAGTCGCGCCAGGTCAGCGGTGTGGATGCTTCCTTGTAAAGGATCGCTGATCGCAATCCCGGGAAACGTTGTTCAGCAAAGTCCAGCAGTGCTGCTGTGCATTGATCCTTGAACTCAAGATATTCCGGGCCCCGGTTGCCCTGTTGTGTATGTTCCCATTTTTTCACCATTTCGAAAGGCATTGAAGCAAGAATAATCATGTTCTTTGCAAAACCATCTTCCGAAGCAGGCGCAGGCGTGTGCATCATGTAGCCAGATGGCCAGTTTTTGTCATTTCCGTAATTCCAGACATCCTCAGTTTTATGGTAATAATAATTGTGATTGAGATAAGGGAATGACTGATCTTTCAAAACAATATATATGGCGAATGAAGAAACGGTGTTCCTCAGGTTTGTGATACGTTTGAAGAAAGATTTCCTGAAAATGGGGGACTCCATCATTTTTAATGTCTTTGCAGGATGGATCCCTGAAATGAATTTCTTTGAAGAAAAACACCGGCCCGGTTTTGTCATCACTTCAAATTCATTTTCCTTCAGTCCGATTTCTCTGACTTCCTCATCCAGATGAATCTCTCCTCCATAAAAAAGAATGCATTCCATCAGTCTTTCCGCGATCTGGGCGCTGCCACCTATGGTTCGCCAGGCGCTGGAAATGAAAGAGTGGTTGATCAGCGCCGGGATGTGCAGCGGTGTATGTTCACGGTTCCCGGCATAGAGAAGGTTGTTACCGGCCAATACCGCTGTGAGTCTTCCGGACCCTGAAAGTGCGGAAAAAAAATTAAATGCGCTCTGGCTTCGGAAATTTTCTTCCTTGAGATCTTTTGGTAATTCAAGGTTGTAAAGTGGGAAGGCTGCGCTGATCTCTTTCAGGCAGCGGATATATTTCTCAAGATTTCCTTTTTCCGTAGGAAAACAAGGGAGAAGCTGTTCAATGAAATGATCAAATCCCATGGCCATCGGGTAGTCCCAGCCATTGATGCCGATGATATCAAATCCATCGGGGTTCATCCGTTCCAGCGCGAGGGATCGAGTTAGTCCAAAATAATTCCAATAACGATAGAGGGTCTGCCCGGGATCCATCCCTCCGAAATAATGAACACCGGTATCAAAAACAACACCGTGGTGCCGGAAGGTCTGCAGGCATCCTCCTGCCTTTGAACTTTTCTCTAAAATACAAACGTGCATCCCTTCCTTTGCCAGGATAGTTCCGCAAAGAAGTCCGCCAAGACCGCTGCCTGCAATGATCATATCGTATTTCCGGTCCGGGCTTTTCATTATTTGCGGATGATCAGTAAAATGTTGGAGGTATGCTTTGCTTCACGGATCACTTCCATCTTCAATCCCTGCTGGTTAATGATCCGGCTGATGTTTTCATGGGAAGTGAAGTATAATTCTTTGGATTCACCGGCTGCTTTATTAAACCCGAGGATCTGGGTCGAAAGAATTTCTGTGAGTTTCGTTCTTTTGTGACGTTTTTCCTCTTTTGAATCGGCATCTCTTACCAGGATTATTCCGCCGGGATTGAGTTTTTCAATACAACGATTCAGCAATTCTTCCTGTTTTTTTTGCGGCAGGTAATGCAGGACATCACTCAGGAGGATGGCATCCTTGTTCCCGAAGGAATAATAATTGATATCTTCACAGATAAAATCAATGTTTTCATTTTTCGAGATACAATTCGCTGCTATGCGGATCTTCCCGGCATCATGATCCACCCCTGTGATCTTCCTTGAAGGCGAAGTAAAACTTAGCATGTAGCTCATGAATCCATATCCGCAGCCAAGGTCAAGGATCTCGCCTTCCCTTGGCACCAATTCATTGTAAGGCTGGTAATATTTTTCAATTCGTATTTTTACCCTGAGGTACCACTCCAGGACCGGCCCTTTGAAGATGTAATTCAATACCAGCTTTTTCCGGTAAAATCTTCCGGTTCCTTCCTGTGCCATGAATGTGGTATATTCACGGGAATGTAAACGACGGAAGCATTTTGAACGTTCCAAGTAACCTGAACCCATCTCCGGTTCATCAACTCCCACCCGCCGGAGGATCTTCATGCGAAGTCCTGACGGCCTGCCCCAGAATTCACCCTTTCCCAGGAACTCGCCGGAACCAAATACGACAACGGGAAGAATATCGATCTTCAGTTTCTCCGCAAGATAAAAGGCCCCCCTGTGGAAACGGTGGATCCTGTTATCAATATTTCGGTGCCCTTCCGGGAAGACGAGAATAGAATATCCTTCACTGACTTTTTCCTTCAACTGATCCAGGATCCTGTCAATTCCCCTTTCCGCATTGAAAAAACTTGCCATCCGGGCAACCGGGCCCCATAAAGGTGAATTCCATACCCATTCGTTGGTAAGGATAATGATCTTCGGATAAAGACGCAGGAAAGAAGGTGTTTCAATCAGCGATTGGTGATTACTGATGATGACAGCAGGTTTGGAGAAGTCTTCCCCATGTGGATTGTAAAGTTTCCGGTTTGTGGGAAAGGTTACGAAAATATAGGCTTTACAGAGTTGACAGAAGAGCCAATGGAAAATGTATTCTTTCTTTTTTCTGGAACCTGGGTAGAGGTGGAAGATTAATCCGCCGAGGATAACTTGCAGGATCGCTACAAGGACGATATTTCCCCAGGTGATAAAGGACTTGAAGACAATTCGGATTGTAATAGGATATCTTCCGCGTTTCAGTCTGTTGAAGAGGAACCACCGGAGTAAGAGAGGCTGGAATGTAAAAGAAATAAGCACCACTGCAATGATCCCGAAAACGGAAACGAGGGCAATTGAGTTCAGGGCCGGATGTTTGGCGAAAAACAACACACCAACGCCAAAAAGTGTGGTGGCGGAAGAAAGTAAAATGGAGGTTTTATAGGAAGAAATTTCCGGGATGCGGTATTTGTACTCGAACATCAATCCCCGCATCATCAGGATGCTATAATCAACCCCAAGTCCGAAAATGAATGAAGAGACGATAATGTTGAAAATGTTAAACCTGATGCCGGTCATGCCCATGAAACCCAATGTCAGGAGCCAGCTTGCAAACATCGGGAGTGCAGTGGTAAGCCCGGTTTCAATACGGCCGAAGGAAAGAAGAAGCAGCAGTGTTACAAAGATCATCGAAAGCATGACCAGCAGGTTGAAATCATGTTTTACATTCGCTACAAAATGGTTGGCAAGGATCTGCTTGTCGAAAACCACGATGCCCGGTTTCCCCTCAAATTCCCGGTATACTTCCGTTTTCTCTTCCTGCCTGACTTTGACCAGGGTAGTGATCATCGAAAGATCTTGGGTTTCACTGACATATTCAGAGAGAATTCCGGATGTCAGTTTTTTTGTTTCAATCGGGTTCAGAACCGTGAATGTTTTGGCTGTATGCTGAAGAAAGGGGTCAAATGCATTTTCTCTGAACCGGAAATCCGCTGCCGATCTCTTCAGTTCCTTTTCCAGCAAATTTCTTCGCTGTTTTGTCCAGAAATTGTTCCATCGTTGGATCCTTGCATTTTGCGATGAATCAGAAAACAGCAATTCCCCGCTGCCTGAAACGCTATGGATCACGCCAGAGCCAATAAGTTTATACAGATTCTTGTGCATTCTTTCCTGCATTCTGAGAGCATCATCAAGGACTTTGCCGGTGGAAATAAGGTAGACGGTTTTCAGGGATGCCCCTGTAATCCGGTCAAGATCCTTTTCCATTTTTTTCAGCTTGCCAGGAACGAAATTCAAGGCCATCATATCGTCTTCAAACTTGACCCGGGACAGGAAAAATATGCTGACAACCATCATGACCAATAGGAAAATGACGAAGATTTTACTTTTTTCAAA